>Ga0326597_10008377_pt1 | contig 13957 bp, 13 predicted proteins | sample RVTome_12_FD_203789 | JGI IMG/M metagenome (GOLD analysis project Ga0326597, IMG submission 203789) | Soil microbial communities from uranium-contaminated site in the Upper Colorado River Basin, Wyoming, United States - RVT100D185 | ecosystem: Environmental > Terrestrial > Soil > Contaminated >... | reverse complement strand
GACCAGGGCCGCGCGCATCAACCCGGCGGGGGCCATGGCGGTATCAAGCCGCGTGTGGTGCACCATTTCAAGGATGGTGCGCACGCCGGCGCCTTCGTCGCCAAGCCGCCATGCCAGCGCGCCAGCATATTCGATTTCGGCCGAAGCATTGGCGCGGTTGCCCAGCTTGTCTTTCAGCCGCTGGATGTGGATGGCATTGCGCCCGCCCTCCAGCCAGCGCGGCACCAGAAAGCAACTTAGCCCGCGCGGCGCCTGCGCCAGCGACAGAAAGCCGTCGGACATCGGCGCCGAGCAGAACCATTTGTGCCCGGTAAGCCGGTAGTGGTCGCCCGCCGGTTCGGCCCGAGTGCTGTTGGCGCGCAGATCCGAGCCGCCCTGCTTTTCGGTCATCGCCATGCCAAGCGTGGCGCCCGATTTTTCCGCCAACGGCCGCACCGAGGGATCATATTGGCGCGAAATCAGCCTTGGGCGCCAGAGCGCAGCAAGCTCAGGGCTGGCGGCAAGCGCCGGCACCGCGGCGTAGGTCATTGTCATCGGGCAGCAGGTGCCCGGCTCGACCTGACTGTGCAGATAGACCAGCGCGGCGTGGCTGACATGGCCGCCAGCGACGCCTTCCCACGGCAACGCCGCGTATCCGGCGCCGATCCCCTCGGCCATCAGCCGGTGGTAGGCGGGGTGAAACGCAACCTCGTCGAGCCGTCGCCCGCCCGCATCGAACTGCCGCAGATCGGGCGGCACGCGCATCGCCTCGCGCCCCGCCGCGCGCATCTCGGCCCGGCCAAGTGCGGCGCCGCGTTCGGCCAGCAGCGCCGCATCGCCGCCCCCGGCGACGACCGCCGCGCAAAGCGCCGCGTCGGTCGCCCACAGGTCAGTGTCGGCGCGCGCATCCGGCTGGTTTTGCACCTCATGTCCGGCAAGTCGGGATGTCGGGGCAAGCATCGCGGGCTCCTTTGCAGGCGGCACCGCACCAGCATTGGCCGAATCACGGAAAAATGCCAGCCGGGGATTCCCTTTGCGAATCGCCTGTGTCATGATTCGCGTGACCGCGCACCAAAGCGCGGCAGATGGGGCAGCATGGCACGCAACCGCCCGACACTGGGGCCGCTGATTGTTTTCTCGCTGGCTTTCGTGCTGGCGGCGCAGTTCACCTTTGCCGCCGTGCAGGGCGCCAACGGGCTGTTTCAGCGCGTGCAGGTCGAAGCGGAAATCGCCCTGCTGCAGGCCGAGCGCGACCGCCTGCAGGCCGAGGTCGGACGCATGACGAACCTGACCCGGCGGCTGTCGGATGACTATCTTGACCTTGACTTGCTGGACGAACGCGCCCGCGACGTGCTGGGCCTGCTGCGCCCCGACGAGATCGTGATCCGCTGATTGCACTTGCGCCGGTGATCGGCTATGAAATAGTTTAACGTTGAACTATTCCGGATTCAGGAGGGTCGCCGTCATGGCCTCACGCAAGGGTGCCGCAGCTACGGGCGCCGCGCCAGCAAATGTCTCGAAAGCCGCATTGCTGAAATATTACCGCGAAATGCTGCTGATCCGCCGCTTCGAGGAAAAGGCGGGCCAGCTTTACGGCATGGGGCTGATCGGCGGGTTTTGTCACCTTTACATCGGCCAGGAGGCCGTGGTGGTGGGGCTGGAAGCCGCAGCGAAAGAAGGCGACAAGCGCATCACATCCTACCGCGATCACGGCCACATGCTGGCCTGCGGCATGGACCCAAAAGGGGTGATGGCCGAGCTTACCGGCCGCGAGGGCGGCTATAGCCGCGGCAAGGGCGGCAGCATGCACATGTTTTCCAAGGAAAAGCATTTCTACGGCGGGCATGGCATCGTTGGTGCGCAGGTGCCGCTTGGCGCCGGGCTGGCATTTGCCGACAAGTATCTGGGCAATGACAACGTGACCTTCGCCTATTTCGGCGATGGCGCCGCGAACCAGGGCCAGGTCTATGAAACCTTCAACATGGCAGCGCTGTGGCAGCTGCCGGTGGTGTTCGTGATCGAGAACAACCAGTATGCCATGGGCACGGCGCAAAAGCGTTCGACCTCCAGCCCCGACATCTACACCCGCGGCGCGGCCTTCGGCATCAAGGGCGAAGCGGTTGACGGCATGGATGTGTTGGCGGTGCAAGAGGCGGGCGCGCGCGCGGTGGCGGCCTGCCGCGCCGGCACAGGCCCCTTCATTCTGGAAATGATGACCTATCGCTACCGCGGCCATTCGATGTCGGATCCGGCAAAATACCGTTCGCGCGAGGAAGTGCAGAAAATGCGCGATGAACGCGACGCAATCGAACATGTGCGTGAGCTGCTGCTGACCGGCAATCATGCCAGCGACGACGACCTGAAGGCGATCGACCGCGAAATCAAGGCAGTGGTCAATGAGGCCGCCGAGTTTTCCAAGCAAAGCCCCGAGCCGGATGCGTCCGAGCTCTGGACCGACATCACTGCGTAGGAAAGGCAGAGACATGGCAACCGAAATACTGATGCCCGCGCTCAGCCCGACGATGGAGGAAGGCACGCTGGCGAAATGGCTGGTCAAGGCGGGGGATACGGTGAAATCCGGGCAGATCCTTGCCGAAATCGAGACCGACAAGGCGACGATGGAATTCGAAGCGGTTGATGAGGGCGTGGTTGGCGCATTGCTGGTGGCCGAGGGTGCTTCGGGCGTGAAGGTGAACACCCCGATCGCGACGCTGATTGTTGACGGCGAAAGCGCAGATGCCGTTGCACCCGCACCTGTCGCGGTTGCAGCCCCCGCACCCGTCGCCGCAAAGGCGACCTCTGCCGCTGCCTCTGCGCCCGTCGTCTTCGCCGCCGCGCCCGACTGGCCCGAAGGCACGCAGATGAAGACCATGACAGTGCGCGAGGCGCTGCGCGAGGCGATGGCCGAAGAAATGGCGCGCGATGAGACCGTCTACCTGATGGGCGAAGAGGTCGGCGAATACCAGGGCGCCTACAAGATTTCGCAGGGTCTGCTGGACCAGTTCGGCGCCCGCCGGGTGATCGATTCGCCGATCACCGAACACGGCTTTACCGGCGTCGCGGTGGGGTCGGCCTTCGCCGGTCTGCGCCCGATCCTGGAATTCATGACCTTCAACTTCGCCATGCAGGCGATCGACCAGATCATCAATTCGGCGGCCAAGACGCTTTACATGTCGGGCGGGCAGATGGGTTGCCCGATCGTGTTCCGCGGCCCCAACGGCGCCGCGGCGCGGGTGGGCGCGCAACACAGCCAGGACTACGCCGCGTGGTTTGCGCAGGTGCCGGGGCTGAAGGTGGTGATGCCCTATTCCGCCGCCGACGCCAAGGGCCTGCTGAAAACCGCGATCCGCGACGCGAATCCGGTGATTTTCCTGGAAAACGAAATTCTCTACGGGCGCAGCTTCGAGGTGCCCGACCTGCCCGATTTCACCATTCCATTCGGCAAGGCGCGGGTCTGGCGCGAAGGCAGCGATGTGACGCTGGTGTCCTTCGGCATCGGCATGACGCATGCACTTGAGGCCGCAGACAAGCTGGCGGCACTGGGCATTTCGGCCGAGGTGATCGACCTGCGCACGCTGCGCCCGATCGACTACGACACGGTGATCGCGTCGGTGCAGAAAACCAACCGCTGCGTGACGGTGGAAGAGGGTTGGCCGGTGGGCAGCATCGGCAACCACCTGTCGGCGGTGATCATGGAGCGGGCCTTCGACTATCTGGATGCCCCAGTGATCAACTGCGCCGGCAAGGATGTGCCCATGCCCTATGCGGCAAACCTTGAAAAGCTGGCGCTGGTGACCTCGGACGAGGTCGTGGCGGCGGTGAAAAAAGTCACCTATCGGTAGGGGAAAGAGATGGCTGAGCAAATCCTGATGCCGGCGCTGTCGCCCACGATGGAAGAGGGCACGCTGGCGAAATGGCTGGTGAAGGCCGGCGATAACGTGAAATCCGGCGACATTCTGGCCGAGATCGAGACCGACAAGGCGACGATGGAGTTTGAAGCGGTTGACGAAGGCGTAATCGGCGCGCTGCTGGTGGCCGAGGGTGCTTCGGGCGTGAAGGTGAACACCCCGATCGCGACGCTGCTGGCCGAAGGCGAAAGCGCCGATGCGACGGTTGCGGCCGCGCCTGCCGCGGTGGCCGCACCCGCACCCGCTGCCCCGGCCCCCGCTTCGGCCGTCGCCGCCCCTGCGCCAGCACGGGCAGCCGGTGCGCGGGTCTTTGCCTCGCCGCTCGCGCGCCGCATCGCCGCCGAAAAGGGCATTGATCTGGCCGCGGTGCAGGGTTCAGGCCCGCACGGGCGGGTGGTGAAGGCCGATGTCGCGGGCACTGCGCCCGCTGCTGCGGCGACCGCCGCCGCATCGACGCCGGTTGCCGCACCCGTCGCGACCAGCGCCGCCCCCCCTGCCCCCGCCCCGGTCAGCGCCGCGACTGTGGCAAAGCTTTACGAGGGCCGCGCCTATGACGAGGTGATGCTTGACGGCATGCGCCGCACCATCGCGGCACGGCTGACCGAGGCCAAACAGACGATCCCGCATTTCTACCTGCGTCGCGAGGTGCGCATCGATGCGCTGCTGGCGTTCCGCGAACAACTGAACAAGCAGCTGGCGCCGCGCGGGGTGAAGCTTTCGGTGAACGATTTCATCATCAAGGCCTGCGCCTTGGCACTGCAGGCCGTGCCGGCAGCGAATGCCGTCTGGGCCGGCGACAGGATCCTGAAGATGCGGGCGTCTGACGTGGCGGTGGCGGTGGCGATCGAGGGCGGGCTGTTCACGCCGGTGCTAAAGGATGCCGAGTCGAAAAGCCTCTCGAAGCTGTCGGCCGAAATGAAGGATCTCGCGGCGCGCGCGAAAACCCGCAAGCTTGCGCCGCAGGAATACCTGGGCGGCAGCTTCGCAATCTCGAACCTGGGGATGATGGGTGTTGAGAACTTCGACGCGGTGATCAACCCGCCGCACGGCGCGATTCTTGCCGTCGGTGCGGGGATCAGGAAGCCAGTGGTGGCGGGCGACGCTGTGGCGATTGCCACGGTGATGTCGCTGACGCTGTCGGTCGATCACCGGGTGATCGACGGCGCGCTTGGGGCCGAACTGCTGAAAGCCATCGTCGAAAGCCTTGAAAGCCCGATGGCGATGCTGGCCTGAGGCGGGCGCGCGGGCCAGAAATGCGAAAGCGCCGGGGTCGCCCCCGGCGCTTGTCATTCGTGGATAAGCTGGTCCATCTCGGTGGCCGGATGTTCGCACCCCGCCTCGCCGACGATGCGCGCGGGCACCCCCGCCACCGTCTTGCAGCAGGGCACGTCTTCCAGCACCACTGACCCCGCGGCGATGCGCGAATTATCGCCCACGTGAATGTTGCCAAGCACCTTCGCCCCGGCGCCGATCAGCACGCCGTTCCCGATCTTCGGGTGGCGGTCCTGTTCCTGCTTGCCGGTGCCGCCCAACGTCACCGAATGCAGCATTGAGACATTGTCGCCCACCACCGCGGTTTCGCCGATGACGATCGAATGGGCGTGGTCGATCATCACGCCGCGCCCGATCCGCGCGGCAGGGTGAATGTCAACGCCGAACCCTTCCGAGGTCCGCATCTGCACGAAGTAGGCCATGTCGTGCCGACCCTTGCGCCACAGCCAATGCGCCACGCGGTAGGCCTGAAGCGCCTGGTAGCCCTTGAAAAACAGGATCGGTTGCAGATAGCGGTGGCAGGCCGGGTCGCGGTCGAACACCGCAACCAGATCGGCGCGCGCCGCCTGCCCCAGATCGGGGTCGTCGCTGTAAGCCTCATCAGCGAATTCGCGCAGAATCTGTTCGCTCATCTCGCCCGAAGCAAGCTTGAGCGAAAACCGGTAGGCCAGTGCGCGCTCAAGATTCGGGTGGTGCAGTACGCCCGAATGGATCAACCCGCCCAAAAGCGGCTCCGCCAGCACAGCATCGCGCGCCTCCATGCAGATCTGCGACCAGACCGGATCGACCGCAGCCACCCGGGGTTGATTGTGCGCCATCGCGACACTCCCTGCCATGCTCTGCCCCGAACATATAGTTTCCTGTCGGAATTTCCAGTCGCGGCGGCGCACCATACAGCGTCACGGTTTCGGCAGGGCAATTTCCAGATAATGCGCAGCAAGCCGCAACGTGCCGTCGGCAAAGTCGCCCCCGATCGCGCTCAGCAGCAGTTCGGTCGGGGACCAGAAGGTCATCGGCTGCGAAAGCATGCCGCGCGCCCAGCTTCCCGCGGTCAGCCCAAGCCCGGACCCAAAGCGGTCCGGCGCCCCGGCATTGCCCATCTGCCAGGTGCTCAGCGTGCCGCCGATCGGTGCGATCACACGGGCGCTGACGCCGATCACCATGGCATGGCTGGGAATGATCGGCACCGTGCTGTTGCTGGCGCCAGCAACAAGCACGTGGTCGATCTCGGCCACTCCCGCCAGCAGCCCAGCGCCACCCGGGCTCAGCGCCAGCCCGCCGGCCAGCCAATCCTCGCCGTCGTGCAGCGCCGCGCGGTTTTCGTCGGCAACGAACGCCCGCCAGCCGCGCTGCGGGTGCGCGAAAACCCAGCCGCCGTTGCTGCCAATGGCAACCGCGCCTGCCTGCCCCGCCCATCCGTTGACCGCGCCTTCGGGAACGCCATAGCAGGCGCCATCGGTCACAACCGCGGGCGGCAGCGTCTCGCTGCGCGAAATCAACACCAGATTGACCAACCCGTCGAGTCGCATCAGCGCCTCGTTCACAGTTACATGTTTTTGCGCCTGCGCCGGTTGCAGCAGTGGCAACGCCAGTCGGCCAGTGTCATTCATTGATATCGATCCTCGAAAATGGTCCAGCGCCAAAAGCGTCGGACAGTTGCGCAACTTGCAGCGTGAAGGGGCCGGTGATTACGTCCTGCGCCTTCATGGCCGCGTCATAGGTCCAGGTCGCCGCGCCGGTGATCTGCTCGCGCCGCACAACCCCGCCCTGCATGACGCGCAGCATGTAGCTTTCCAAGGCTTCGCCGAGCGGCACGTCAAGCCCGGCCCAGCTGTCGCCGTCAATCCGCGTGCGCCGCAACCAGGTGAACACGGTCTCTGCGCCGTTGCTTCGCGCACGCAGATGGCAAGGGGCATAGGGGCGCAGGCCAATGCCGTCGAACGCCTCGACGCGGTGCACGAACGACGGGTCGTCATAACTCAGTTGCGCGTTGCCGACCCGGTAGTGCCGCGCCAGCCCGCGGGCTGATTGCGCCAGCGCGATCTGTTGCGGCGCGGCGTTCATCAGCACCACTGTGCTGCCCGCAGGCCAGACCGCCGGCATGACACCGTCGGTGCCCGCCTGGCCGCGCAACCGCAGCGAGATTTCCCAGATCTGCGGCGCCACCAGCGCGGCCTGCGCAAACTGCATCAGTTCCCAGTTTGCGGCGCTGCCATCGCCGATCGCGATCAGGTTGGCGCCGTCCAGAAGGCGGCCTTGCGCCACCGATTCCAGCGCCCCCAGCGTCAGCCTGATGCGCAGCGGCGCGGCGCGGTCCAACAGGCCCGGCCGCGCCGCGTGCAGGTCGGTTTCGGTCACGCCGATCACCGCGCGACCTGCCAGCGCGCTGTTCAGCCCGTAGCCCTCATCGTCGCTGGAGGAATAGACCGCGACATTACCCGGCCAGGGCTGCGCCGTCACCGCCAGATGCGGCGCATAGGGGTCTTCGGTGCCGGCCATCAGCGGCAGATCCAGAAACACCGGGTAGACCGGCACCGGCGCCGCAAAGGCGCGCAGCGCAATCTCGCCCTCGGCCTCATCCGAAGGCGCATAGACCGCAGGTTCGACCCGAACCGCCTCCACCTCAAGCGCGCCAGCGGTTTCGACCCGGTCGATGCGGTAACGGCCCTGTTGCCCGTCGATGTCGATTTCCAGCACATCGCCCGCGCCGATATGGCCAAGCGAGGGCGGCAGCGCAAAGCGCGCGCCATCCCGCGCCACGCGCGCTTCCGACAACCAGCGCTCCACCGTGCGCTGCGCTTCGGACCGCGTCAGCGCCAGCGGCATTTCGGTCTGCACAGCCTCGCGCGCTGCTTCGTCGGCCAGGATCGCTTCAACCGCGCGGGCCTCGTAGTTCCCCTCCGATTCGAAATAACTCAGCCGCACGCGACCTGCGGTTTCCGGCTGCGGCAGGCGCGACAGCTGCAAGTCCGGGCCCTCGCCGCGCGCCAGTTGCGCGCCGTCAAGCCGCTGCAGCGCGATGCCGTCGCGCATGCGGAACACCAGCTTGCCATCGCGCTCGATCGCGTCAAAGCCGAAGGCCAGCATCAGCGGTTGCAGCAGCGCGCGCGCACTTTCACCGCCGCCCGGGGCGTAGCCGCGCACCAGTCCGTGCAGCATCGAGACATCATAATCGAACAGCCCCGCCGCCTCGCAAATCTCGCCCACCACCCGCGCCAACGGCTGCGCGCTGGCCCGCCCGGTGATCCAGTGCCCTCGGGCATAATTGCCGCCGTCAGACCACACCGCCGACAGCGCCGGAAACTCGGGGAAAGGTCTTGCGTCCCAGGCCCAGACATACATGCGCGCGGTATCGACCATGCGGCCTTCGTATTCGTCCGAGGCCGGGTTGTTCGCGCCGTCGCCCCAGTAATCAGCAAATGCGCGCAGATACTGCATCTGCATCAGGTCGTCACGCCGACCGTCCGAATAATGCGGCAGGCCAGATTCCGCGCTTTTCACGTCCAGAAACCTGTTCGGCTGGTTGCTGCCCTTGTCGATCGCGGCGCAACCCAGTTCGGTAAACCATATCGGCTTCGATCGTGGCACCCAGGCGGTCGCCACGGCCTGGCGCGCGCCGCCGATGCGTTCATGGTGCGCGTTCGCCCACCAGCCCTGCAGGTCTTTCACCCGCCAGACCCATGGCTCGTGGTGGGCGTCGTCGCTGATCGGCGTGCGAATTTGTGCGTCGCGGTGTTCGGGCGCAGCATAGAACCAGTCAAACAGCTCGCCGCCGGCAATATTGGCCTTGAGATAGTCCAGGTTGTAGATCGAGCCCCAGGCCACGTCGGAATGGCCGTCGCCGTCGCGCCAGTCGGAAACCGGCATGTAATTGTCGATGCCGACGAAATCGATGTTGGCATCGGCCCAGAGCGGATCGAGGTGAAAGTAAAGCTCGCCGCCGCCCGGATGATAGCCGAAATACTCCGACCAGTCGGCGGCATATCCCAGCTTCACCTGCGGCCCCAGAATCTGGCGCATATCGGCGGCCAGCGCGCGCAGCGCCGCCACCGCGGGAAAGGCCCCCGCCGCCGCGCGGATCCGCGTCAGCCCCACCATTTCCGAACCGATGCAGAACGCGTCCACCCCGCCCGCCAGCTTGCACAGGCTGGCGTAATGCAGAATGAACCGGCGCAGCGACCATTCTTCGGGACCGCTGTAAACCACCTGCCCCGACGAAATCGCGAATTGTTCCGGCGACGCGGTGCCGAAAAACGCCGCCACCTCATCTTGTGCCGCAGCGGTTCCGTCCGGGCTGCCGTCGCGCCCCGGCGCAACTGACAGCGTGATACGCCCGCGCCAGGGCAGCGCAGGCTGGTCTTCGGCATCGGACCAGGGGTCGGGCAGCCCGTTGCCGGCAAGCTGCTCCATCAGGATGAACGGATAAAACACCACCGACTTGCCTGCTTGCGTCAGCCGCTCGATCGCCTCGATGACCGAAGCATCCGCCGGGGTGCCGCCGTAAACCGGGCTTCCGTCCAGTTTTGCCACCTGCTGCGCGCCGGTACGCGTGAGCCCGGCAACCGTCCAGGGCATACCGACACCATCGAAATCGGCGCCTTCCACCTTGGGGCGAATCCGGCATTCGCCCGCGCGCAGATCGTCGCCGAACCACGAAACCACCAGCGATACCGATCCACAGTTCGGCAGCTCCTCTTCCAGCCGGTTGACAGAGACGGCGAAATCGGTCTCGCCTTCGGGCGTGTGCACATTGGCCGAAACTGCCTGGCCTAGCCCATGGTCGTAATGCACCTGCGTCGTCGCAAGCGCATATTCGCCAGTGCCGGGGATCATCGCTACCGCGCGCACGCCCTGGGCCAGGTCAGGCGCACCCGCCAGCGCAGGCTGCGCCGCACGCGTGACCTCAAAGCTGAACTGCGGCACGCGATTGCCGAACTCGGCCAACTGCAGATCCTCGATCACCACGTAGGCGATGCCGCGATAAGCCGGCGCCAGCCCCACGCCTTCGACCGCCTCAATCCGCGGGTCCGGCAGCTGCGTCGCCGTGCCAGTATAGACGCGCATGTTCAGTGACCCGGCGCCCAGTTCCACGCCATCGGCCCAGATCCGCCCGACCCGCACGATTTCGCCCTCGCAAAGCGCGATCGCGAGGCTGACAGAATAGCTGAACTGCGTCGAGGTCGGGCGCGGCGCGCCCTTGCCGCCGCCGCTGCTGGCGGCGGTCTCGGCAAAGCGCGTCGCCCAGATCACCTGCCCGGGAATGCGCATCCGCCCCCACAACCGCCCGACCGCCGCACCTTCGGACGCACCCGAGATGCGAAAGCGGTCCAGCCGCCCGGTTTCCACAGCGGCCGAACCCTGACCCAAAAGCCGCTGGTCCAGCGCCCGCCCGATCGCGGCGCCCGCCGCGCGGCCCAGCACCGCACCCGACAGGCCCAGCACCGAGCCGCCAAAACCGGCGCCGACCGCAGCACCGGCGGCAGAAAGCAGGATCGTCGCCATCAATCGGCTCCTTGAGGAAATTGGAAATATGCCACGACGCGCCGCCGCCACGGCGCCGAAAACGGGCTTTCAACCACACCGTGCCCACTCATGGCGTGGATGAAGCTGGGCGCGGCGCCGATTTCGGCGACAATGCCCAGATGCTTGGCCACTGACCCCGCGCGCATGCGAAACAGCAGCACGTCGCCCGGCTGCATCGGCCGATGCGGGCAAGGCAGCAGATGCCGCCGCGCCGCCGCCCACAGCCGCTCTTCGCGCGTCGGTTCCGACCAGTCAGCGCTGTAGGCAGGCACCGGCTCGGGTTCTTCACCAAGCAACTCGCGCCACACGCCGCGCACCAAGCCAAGGCAATCGCAGCCGGCGCCCTTGCGCGCATGCTGATGCATATAGGGCGTGCCCAGCCAGCCGCGCGCCGCCGCCACCACCGCTCGACCGCTCATCGCCACATGCTCCCACCGTTGCCACTGCCCGCCCGCGCCGGATAGGTGGTCAGCCAGTCATCGCCGGGAATGTGCGGAAACCCTCGAAAGTTGAGGAAGTTGGCAAATTTCACCCTGCAACTTTCCGCGCGCCGGTCACATCCCGCCTCGATGCGGATCGTGTCCCCCACAGCGACCGGCGCGCGCAATCCCTGCCACAGCTCGATCATGCGCCCGCCCGAGGCCGCCAGCCGATCATTCTTGACCACCCCCACCAGCCCCGCTGCAGCACCGCTCAGCACCCGCAGCCGGCCCTTTTCGAACCAGCGATCGGCGAATCCGGTCATCAGGGCAAAGTTGAAGACCCGCGCCTCAGCAACGCCTTCGACCACCGTTTCGACCGCATAGCCGGGTGCAGCAAGATCAAAGCCGCAGCGCGCATCGCCCAGCACCGCCGAACAACGTGGGTGAAAGATCTGCCCCGCCTCGCGCCCCAGCACATCGGTCAGTCCGCGCAACTCGGCGCTGAAGGCGCCGTCACCGCGGGTGATCTCACCCAGATGGCCGCGAAAGATCTGCGCGCGCTGTCCGACGTTGGCCCAGTTCACCTGCCAGATCGTCAGTTCGGCGCCGTCATAGCGGCCTGCGGCGATGTCCTCGTCGCGGATCGCGTCGGCTGACAGCGCGCCAAACGCCTCGGTATTGTCCACCGCCAGGCCGGTTGCCTGCGCCAGCGCGCGCGCCGTCATACCGCTGCCCGGCTCATAAGTGATGCCGTCAAAGCTCAGCGCCCGGTCGTGGTCGGTAAAGCCCAGCACGCCGCCATCGGAGCGCCGCAGCGCCCAGACGCGACAGATCGTGGTTGCGCCGCTGGCCAGATGCACGCGCAGGTTTTCGGGAAACGTCATCAAACCCGCACCTCCACCACCGGAACCTGCGGCAGATCGCCGGCCTGAAACGACGCTACCGATACCTGAATGCGGTCGGTATCAAAGCGCACCGGCACGTCAAACTCGAACCCCGCGGTCACCACGGCGCCCATCGCCGGCGCAGTGACAAAGCTGACCGCACCACTCGCGTGATCGACCGCAAAATCCACCGCCTCGGCGCGGTGATGTCCCTGCACGCCGACCCGCACGGTTCCCGTCACCGGCTTCAGGATCGGCCTGGTATAGGCCAAGCCGCCCGAAACATAGGTCTTGGCCAGCTGAAAGCGGGTTTCCATGCCGTCGCCCGTGCCAAGTTTCTGGTCCTCGTAATCCACCGCGCGCGACGCCGGGCAGGATTTGTAATCCGCCCAGTCCTTCCAGCGAAATCCATGCAGCTGCCCCTGCCGCGCCTCGAAAAATGCCAGCAGCGCCTCGACATCGTCCAGGCTGCGCAGGCCCACGCCCGCGTCATAGTGGCGGCGCGAATGTGCCCAGGGCGTATTGCGTTCTTCAAACCCGCTCGCCAGCGTGACGATTTCGGTGCGCCGTTCAGGCCCGCCAACCGACCCAAAGCTCAGGTTCGCCGGAAAGCGTATCTCGTGAAATGCCATGGCACTCTCCTCAGCGGTTGCGTTCGCCGCGCGCCAAGGCACGGCTCAATTGCGCGGCGATCTGGCTCTGGCTGCGCGCAAAGCCGGCAACGTCTGGCGTAGTCACGTTCATCACCACATTCACCGCACGTCCGCCGCCTGCCGCCTGCACGCCCAACCGCCCGTCGGCGCCGCGCGTCAGCGGCATGATCGCCTCGGGCCCGGCTTCGCCCATCAGCCCGCGGCCGCCGCGCATGGCAAACGACAGCGGCGACGAAATCACCCCACCCTTGGCGAAGGGCATCACGCGCCCCTGGGTGAATGCGCCGCCCTTCTCGAATGGCATCAGCCCGCTCAGCAGGCTGTTCATACCGCCGGCGATCGCATCGCCCAGGGCGTTCTGCACCGGCCGCATCGCCACCGAATAGACGCTGTCAGCCATGCTTTTCGCCACGTCGCGCAGCGCGTCCGACAGTTTCACCCCGTCGAAGATCAGCCCGTCGAAGGCGCGCCGCAGCCCGCGCCCGATACCGTTCGACAGCACTCCGACCTCGCGGCCGGTAAACACCATGCTGTCGCGCATCCGGCCCAGTTCTGCATTGAACGCCGAGGCCACCGCCTCGGCGCCGCCCAGGCTGCGCTCCAATGCGGCGACCTGCTCACCCAGCCCGTCCATCCCGTCCAGTTCGACCATCGTCCGTTCCTTTCGCCTGATCCGGCCATTTCGCGGCAAGTTGCTGCAGCCGCGCCCGCGTCAGCGGCGGGCTGGCCGCCGCTTCGCCCAGCATCAGCGCCAGTTCCGCCGGGGTTAGCTGCCAGAACTCGGCCGGGCGCAGGCCAGGCCCGCGAATCCCGGCGCGCATCAACCCCGGCCAGTCGAGCCTGCTCATTTCGCCGCCGGAACCGTGAAGGCACGCGCCAGCAGCTCTGCCGCCGCACGTGCCGCCGCCACCGGGCCGCCGCCAATCTCGACGGTGCGCAAATCGTCGGCGCCACCCTGCCAGCCGGCGCCGCGCAGCCCTGCGACAAGCAGCGCCAGCACGTCGCGGCTGGAAAACCGGCCCGCCTCGAAACGCTCGACCAGTTCAATCAGGCTGCCCGCTTCCAGCGCCGCCTCCAGCTCGGCCAGCGCCCCCAGCGTCAGCCGCGCCACGTGGCGCTTGCCATCCAGCCACAGCGCCACTTCGCCCGCCCAGGGGTTCGCCATCACAGCGCCGTAAAGGCCAAAACGCCAGCCGAAGCCAGCGACACCTCATAGGTCGCCTCGCCATTATGGCTGCCGGCATATTCCACCGAAGTAATCATGAACGGCCCCTGCACGATGCCAAAATCGGGGATGATCACCTGAAAGTCGGGCA
>Ga0326597_10008376_pt1 | contig 13958 bp, 12 predicted proteins | sample RVTome_12_FD_203789 | JGI IMG/M metagenome (GOLD analysis project Ga0326597, IMG submission 203789) | Soil microbial communities from uranium-contaminated site in the Upper Colorado River Basin, Wyoming, United States - RVT100D185 | ecosystem: Environmental > Terrestrial > Soil > Contaminated >... | reverse complement strand
CCCGATGTCCGCGTCGAGGCGACCTGTGTGCGGGTCCCGGTCGTCGCCGGCCATGGTGTGGCGGTGACCGCCTGGTTCGAACGCGAGGCGCCGATTGCCGAAGCCGCCGACCTGATCGCCGCCGGACCCGGTGTGGAGGTCTGGACCGACAAGGTGCCCACGCCGCTCGATGCTGCCGGGAGAGACGAGGCTCTAGTGGGGAGGATTCGCCCCACCCTGGGTCGCCCCGGGGGAGTGTCGTTGTGGGTCGTGGGCGACAACCTGCGCAAGGGCGCCGCGCTCAACGCGGTGCAAATCGCGGAGATAATCGCAAGTAGCAAGTAGCAAAGTCGCAAGTCGCAAGTCGCAAGTCGCAAAGTCGCAAGACACGCACCCGCACGGCACCGGTTCCTGCGTCCGTGCGGTCGCCAATCGCCAATCGCCAATTGTGGAGCCCCCAGCCTCGGGCTGGGGGCTCTCTTGTCGGGACGGCCGGATTTGAACCGGCGACCTACCACGAGGGCGCCGAGCGGAGCGAGGCTCATGGAAGGGTGCCCGTTCGATTCCGAAAAGGAATCGAACCGCACCCGACCCTCCTGGCCAAGGGTGACGGCTTCTGTCGCGCCGAACCCCCGGTCTTGCCGGGGGTTCGGTGGGTCGGGACGGCCGGATTTGAACCGGCGACCTCATCGTCCCGAACGATGCGCGCTACCAAGCTGCGCCACGTCCCGTCGGGACCGTGGAGTGTAACGAGGCAGTGCATAGACATACTCCGCCGGCCGTCGGCCGTGGCAATTCACAAGTCGACTGCCTCGCTGGCGCTCGGCGCAATGGGCGATGAGCGATGGGCGAAACCGCGTCGGCGCGTCCGGGTGGCGAGCAGTCTCCTGCGGAAGGCGGAAGGCGGAAGGCGGGCGTTGCAAGTCACAAACCCCGCGTCGACGCGTGTCTTGCGGGCGTCGGGGATCGGGCGTCGAGCCATGAGCCACAATCGTCAACCCGTCCGCGTGATCTTCACGCGGTCGACCCGGTTGCGCACCATGCCGACAACCTCGATGTCGACTCCGTCGACGGTGACGATGTCGCCCACCTTGGGAACCCGTCCCCCGCGGTCGAGAACCAGGCCGGCGACGGTGGTGTACTCGCCGTCCGGCAGGGTCGCCTGTATCGCGTCTGCCACCTCCTCGACGGCTGCCCGGCCGTCGACCAGCCACTCGTTCTCACGCACGGTGAGCACGGTCGGCTCGTCGGGGTCGTACTCGTCCTGGAGTTCGCCGACCAACTCGGATATCAGGTCCTTGATCGTGACGATCCCCTCGATGCCGCCGTGCTCGTCGGTGACCACGGCGAGGGCGAACCGGTCACGCCGCATCTCCATGAGCAGATCGAGCACCGACTTCGACTCGGGCACATAGACCGGCTCGCGGATTACGCGGTGGATGTCGCTCGTGGTCGGCTCACTCGGCATGCCGATCAGGTCCTTCACCTGCAGGATTCCGACCAACTCGTCCACCGAGTCCTTGATGACGGGGAACCGGCTGTGGCCGGTCTCGGCGACGGCGGTCCGCACCGCGTCGATGGTCACCGGCGAGATCAGGGGGTCGATGTCGATGCGCGGGGTCATCACGTCGCGCACCTTCTGGTCGGCCAACTCGAAGAGGGAGTGGATGATCTCGCGCTCGGCGCTCTCGATGTCGCCGGTGCGCTCCCCAAGCACCGCCATGGCGCGAATGTCGTCTTCGGTGACCGCGCTGCGATCGCCTCCGGCGCCGATGCGGAACAGGCGGAAGAGCCCGCGGGCGATCGACACGAAAACCCGGGCTACGGGCCGAAGAAACTTGCTCAGCGTCCAGATTGCCGGGGCGACGAGCAGGGAGAACCGCTCGGGGAAGCGGTTCGCCAGGCTCTTTGGGGTGATCTCACCGACCACGAGGATGACCGCTGTGACCGCGCCCGTCGCCGCCCACGGGCCCCAGTCATGGCCGAGAAGATCGACGAAGAGGACGGTGGCGATCGAGGCGCCGAGGATGTTCACGAAGTTGTTGGCAACCAGCAGGGTGCTCAACATCGCTTCCGGCTCATTGAGCAACGCGCGTAGTGGTTTCGCCCTCCGGTCGGTTGTGAGAAGTTGCTCGACACGCTCCCGGGGCACCGACACCAGGGCGGTCTCGCTGCCCGAGAAGAAACCGGAGGCGATGACGCAGATGCCCAGGATCACCACGTAGACGGTCTGCTCGGTGCTCACGCTGCGCCCCCCGGGGGCTCCGTACTGGGGGGCTCGGAGTGGTCGGGCCTCATGCGGGGGAGCGCTGGAGCGCCCCGTCGACGGCGGCGCGGAGATCGTGGGCCGAGAAGGGCTTGCGCACCCACGTTGCGGCGCCCGATCTTCCCGCCAAGAAGGCGTCCGCGTCCCGATCCAGCAGAAGGATCACTGGCGGGGCCTGATCGCGGCTCACCGCACCGTGGTCTCGCACCGTCCGCGTCACGGCCATTCCTCCCATGGACCCGATCTGCAGGTCGACGATGACCGCATCGGGGTCGATCTCGTCGAGGTGATCGGCGACCTCGCGGGGATCCGTCGCCTCGTGGAGCGTGAAGTGCGGCTCGAAGAGCACGGCGCGCACATCGTTGAGAACCCAGGTCTCGTCGGCCACGACGAGGATGTCGGTCATTGGGCGCGAGGCTAGTCGGGGCGAAGTAGACGGCAGGTGGCAGAGGCAGGTGACGGGCGACCGGCAACCGGGCCAAACACGATGTCCTCCCCTGCGAAGCGGGGGGGTGGCCAGGCCAAGCGAGGCCGGAGGGGGCAGGAGCAGGGACGGGCGACCGGCAACCGGCCCAAACACGATGTCCTCCCCTGCGAAGCGGGGGGGTGGCCAGGCGAAGCGAGGCCGGAGGGGGCAGGAGCAGGGACGGGCGACCGGCAACCGGCCCAAACACGATGTCCTCCCCTGCGAAGCGGGGGGGTGGCCAGGCGAAGCGAGGCCGGAGGGGGCAGGAGCAGGGACGAGCGACCGGCAACCAGCGACTGGCACGATCTCGTCTGCGCGCACGCTGTCTCCGTTGCCCACCTCCGTCACCGCCGAAGACGGCGGTGCCACCCCCTATGCCTACGGCACAGGGGAGGGCGCTCTTGTGCGACGCGGGAGGCGGCGTAAACCCGCGTCGGCGCGTCTCTTGCGGGCGTCGGGCGTCGGGCGTCCTCCTTCCTAACATCGCTGGGGCATGGTTCGCCGGCTCGTTCTCCCCGTCGCTCTCCTCTTCTCGCTGCCCGTGGCATGGGCCGGTGCCGGAGAGGATGCTCCCACCGTCGATGTCGTCGTGGTGGATGGCGTGCTGGAGGGGCGTCTCGTCGACTTCGTCATCGACGCCATCGAGGGGTCGGATGCCTCTCTTGTGGTCCTGCAGCTCGACGTCGGAGCGGTGCTCACCTCTGACGCTCTCGATCTGGTGGCATTGGTGGCGGATCCGCCAGTCCCCGTAGCCGTGTGGGTGGGTCCGGAGCCGGCGTCGGCCCATGGTGCGGCGGCGGTCCTGGTAGCGGTCGCCCCTCTGCGGGGCGCCGCGCCGGGGGTCCACATCGGATGGGCATCGCCCCTTATTGCGGGTGCCCCACCGGACGACGCGGCGGTCGCTGCGCTCGCCCCCGAGATGACGCCGAAGGCTTACCAAGGCAGGTTGTTCGTGCCCCCCTCGGGAATCCCCGGTCTCGTCGACATCATCGAGCCGGCGCTCGGCCAGTTCATCGTGGCGCTCGACGGGATGACGGTCGTAGCCGGAGGCGAATCGGTGACGCTCGTCACCGCGCAGCGTGGGGTCGAGGACGGCCAGGAGACGGTATCGCCGATCCCGGTCAAGTTCGTCGAGCCGGGTGTCGTCGATCGCACGCTTCGGCTTGCGGTCTCTCCTGACGCGGCGTTCTTCCTCCTCGTCCTCGGGCTGGCACTCGCGGCTTTCGAGTTCTACGCGGCTGGCCCGGGGCTCGCCGCGGCCGTCGCGGCGGTGTGCCTGCTTCTCGCCGGCTACGGCATCGCCGTGCTTCCCGTCTGGTGGCCGGCGATCGCCGCGGTGCTCGTCGGTGTCTGGCTGTACGTGGTCGAGTTCCAGCGCAACGACCTTGGCTGGAAGAGCCTCCTTGGGACGGCTCTGCTGGTGTTCGGGGGGCTGCGATTCGTCGATGCTTCACCGCAATTGGCGTCGACCTGGTGGGTGGTTGCGCTCGTCGTCCTCGGTGCGGCGCTGTTCTTTGCCTTTGCACTGACCACCGTGGTGCGAGCGCGCTTTTCGACCCAGACGATCGGCAGGGAGCATCTGGTGGGGCGCATCGGCACAGCGGCAGAATCGATCGCTCCCGAAGGCGTCGTGATCGTCGACGGAGCCGAGTGGCGGGCCCGCTCCACCCGCGCCTCCGGCATCGAAAAGGGTGACCGGGTTCGAGTCGCCGAAGTGGTCGGCGTGGTGCTCGAGGTGGAGAGAGAGTCGCAAGTCGAAAGTCGCAAGTCGCAAGACTGAAGTCGCAAGACTGCCTTCCGCCTTCCGCCTTCCGCCTCGCGCAAGAGGAGCACCTGGGGGGCGTCTTGCCAATTGCCACTTGCCAATTGCCAACTGCCAACTGCCAACTGCTAATTCCTCCCTGGCTTTGGAGGTGATCGGCTGGTAGCGTCCGCCGCCGCCTGGCGTCTGGGAGGAGTACCGCAGTGTTGGACGTGGCGACCGTCGATCGTTCCTGGCAGATGAAGGGGCTGTGCCGGGGGAACCACTCGTATCTGTTCTTTCCACCGAGTCATGCCGAACGCAAAGAGGAACGAGAGCGCCGCGAGCACAAGGCGAAGGCGATCTGCTCCGTCTGCCCGGTGAAGGTCGAATGCCTCGACTTCGCCGTCGAGATCCGCGAGCCGTATGGGATCTGGGGCGGCTACACAGAGACGGAGCGCCGTCAGCTCTCGGCCAGGCGCGGGGCTAGCGTCTGACGGTTCGCCCGTCGCCCTCGCGACGGGTCAATCCCTGCTCGTCGAGCCACTCCAGCAGCGGGATGGCGTGTTTCCGGGTGATCCCGAGAGCGTCGCGGAAGTCCGCCACGGTGAACCCGTCGGGTAGGGCTCGTGTGGCGGCAACGATCTCGTCGATCGTCTCCGGCAGGTAGGCAAAGTCGGAGCCGACGCCGACCAGCGATCGGGCGCGCAGCAGCGCGCCGAGCGCGTCGCGGTCCAGTCCCAATTCTCCGGCCGCAGGCGGAGCTGCTCCGGCACCCACGAGCCGTCGCCGGGCGGCCTCCCAGGCAGGATCCTCTCCGGCCGCCTTATCCGGGCGGTGATCCCCCGACCTCATGGTCGCTCCGTCGGCGGCAACGCCCGGGAAGGACGGGGCGATGGCGGCCAGGGTCGTGGGATCGATGCCAAGGTCGTGCGCCAGGGTCGCCACCGGGATGCCGGGCCTGAATGGATGGCTCCGGTGGTACCGGCGCACCGCCTCGGCGGCCTCCTGCGACAGGCTGTCGTGGGCCTCGGGCGACACCGCGAGATCGCTGACGATCACCGCTCCCCGCGGACGGCCGCCGCCCGAGTCGGCGGTGAGGTCTGCGATGCGGGCCACTCTCCGCACCGACAGGAGGCGGGTGGCGATCGAGTCCGGATCCGTGGCCGCCCCCACCAGGGCGTCCACCGTGGCCCGCACAGGGCGGCTACGCCCCGCCGGATGGGGATCGAGCACGGTGCCTCCGGCGACCACTGCCTGGCGCCCCACTTCTCGCAGTACCAGGCGATCGCCGGCTCTGACAGCGATGGGCTCCTCGGTGTCGAGGATCACGATCCATCGGTCGTCGGAGCGATCGACCGTCCGCAGCCGGGCGGGCCACGATCCGCTTCCGAGGTGGAGGTGGTGTGATCCCCGGTCGCCTGGAGGCCCCTCCAGCCCCCGGACCGCACGGAGCGATGCCACGAGGCGGCGGCTGGGCCGCCAGTCGCCGGGTCGCCCGAGCATCATGCCGCGGCCGAGCCCGGCGAGATCTGCCCCCGAGATGTTGACGGCCGTGCGGTTCCCGGCGGCGGCCTGCCCGACATCGCCCTCGTGGACCTGGAGCCCGCGGACGCGAACCCGGTGCCCACCCGGGTACACCGCCAGGATGTCACCGACGGACAGGGACCCGTCGAGCAGCGTTCCGGTGACGACCGTCCCCGCTCCGCCGATCGTGAACGCCCGATCGATCCAGAGGCGGGGCCGGTCGCGGTCCTCCGGCGCGATACCTTCCAGGATTCCGGTCAAAGCCGCGCGGAGCCGGTCGATGCCATCTCCGTTCGGTGCGGACGTGGGAACGATCTCCGACCCCGCCAGCGTCGTGCCTTCGAGGCGGTCGGCGACCTCCAGGGCGGCTAGCTCCAGGCTGTCGTCATCGACGAGGTCGGCCCGGGTGAGGGCGACGACGCCGCGATGGATGCCGAGCAGGTCGAGCACGGCGAGATGCTCTTCGGACTGGGGCTTCCACCCCTCGTCGGCGGCGACGACGAAGAGGGTGGCGTCGGCGCCTTCCACCCCGGCGAGCATGTTCTTCACGAACCGCTCGTGACCGGGCACGTCGACGAACCCGACTGCCCGTTCGCCGAGGGTGGTCCAGGCGAAGCCCAGGTCGATTGTCAGCCCGCGGCGCTTCTCCTCGTCCCACCGGTCGGGATCACGGCCGGTGAGTGCGAGCACGAGCGTCGACTTCCCATGATCGACATGGCCTGCCGTGGCGATCACCGGCATGCGTGTGCGAGTGCCTCCGTCACGGCCGGGTCGTCGGCTTCGTCGACGGCCCGCAGATCGATGAGCACCCGGCGATCCTCCTGGCGGGCGATGACCGGAGGCGAACCGTCGAGAAGGCGCCTCCAGACCTCGGGGCCACCCAGCGCAATGGCAGGACCGGGGATCCCACGACCGGGTGCGGTGCCGGCGCCCGGGACCGACAGGCTGTCGACCACCTCGCCGTCGACGCCAGATTCTTCGAGGACGCGGTGGCATCGAGTCTCGAGGTGCCCGGCGGGGGTCGCCGCCATTTTCCAGAAGGGGATCTCGGCTCCCCGTCCGGACGCGTACAGGTCGAACGAGGCTGCCAGGGAGGCCAGGGCCGGCCCGCCGATGCGTACCGCCCTCGCCAGGGGATGTGAGCGGAGCCGGGCGATCAGGTCGGCCTTGCCCACGATAACGCCGGCCTGTGGCCCGCCGAGCAGCTTGTCACCGGAGAACAGCACCAGGTCGGCTCCCCGTTCGATCGTCTGGCGTGCCCCCGGCTCGCCCTCGAGCCACGCCGGCGGAGGTCCGTCGAGCCACGGGACGCGCTCGTCGAGCAGCCCGCTCCCGATGTCGGCGACCAGGGGGATTCCGTGTTCGCGGGCCATGGCGGCGAGCTCCGCGTATCCGGCCTCCTCGGCAAACCCGTCGATCCGGTAGTTGGAGGGGTGGACCTTGAGGAGGGCGCCGGTGGCTGGGCCGATTGCCCGGGCGTAGTCCCGGGCGCGGGTGCGGTTGGTGGTCCCCACCTCGACGGACCGGGCGCCGGACGCGGCGATCACCTCGGGGAGCCGGAACGATCCGCCGATCTCGATCTGCTCGCCGCGCGATACGACCACCTCGCGTCCGCCGGCGAGCGCAGCCACCGCCAGCAAAAGCGCTCCGGCGTTGTTGTTCACGACCAGAGCGGCTTCGGCGCCGGTCACGGTGGCGGCGAGGCGTTCTGCGTAGGCGCCCCGCCGCCCGCGCCCTCCCGATTCGAGGTCGAACTCCAGGGCCGCGTAGGAGGTCTCGGTCTGCGAGGCCGATTCCGCCGCCAGCGGATGCACCGGTGCTCTGCCGAGGTTGGTGTGGAGGAGCACGCCGGTGGCATTGATGACCCGCCCGGGGCGCAGGCGCGCCAGGCCGGCGACCAGCCTCCGAGCCGTCTCCTCCGGATCAACGGTCTCTTCGCGGCGCCATGCGGCCACGCTCTCCCTCGCCACCTCGATCAGCAACGCCCGGGGGAGGGTTCCATCGTCTAGGGAGGAGGCCAACGCATCAATCGAAGGGGGATGCAGGCCCATGGGCACAGCCTACAAGGCGACCTATATTCGAGAGCCGTGGACTCTCCGGCGTCGGCGGACGTCCCCATTCGGCCCGCGGCGACTGTGATCGCCCTCCACCCCCGCGTCCGGGGGTTCGAGGTGTTGATGGTGCGGCGCAACCGCGACTCGGCCTTCATGGGCGGCGCCCATGTCTTCCCCGGCGGCGCCGTCGACGACGTCGATCGCGGCCCTCTCGCCTCACAGGTGGTGGCTTGGGACGGCACCACCGATGAGCTGCCGTGGCGGTCGGCGGCCCTTCGCGAGCTGGCCGAGGAGGCCGGCGTCCTCCTGTGCGACGAACCCCCTGCGGTGGATGGGGCAGAGGGCGAAGTGCTGTACCGGCTCCTCGCCCGGCACGGTGCAACTCTCGATGCCGGCCGGCTCGAGTACCTGAGCAATTGGGTGACCCCGGAGGGCCCGCCGCGACGGTTCGACACGCGGTTCTTCGTGACCGTCGTCGCCGAGGGCACAGGGGCCTCCTCGGACCGGCGCGAGGTCTTCGACGCCGAATGGGTCACCCCGTCGGCGGCCTTGACCGCCGCCACCGAGGGCGCACGCCAGATCGAGTTCCCCACCCGGGTCCACCTGGAGATGCTTGCCGGGTTCTCCACCGCCGACGAGGTGGTCGAGCATGCCCGTCGGGCCGTCCCGCATCGGATCGAGCCCCGCATCGTTGTGGGTCCCGATGGGGCCTACCGGGTGCTGCTTCCCGGCGACGCCGGGTTCGAGGAGGCTCCATGAGGGTCACCCGGGTGCTCGCCCCCAATCCGTCTCTCTTCACCGGTCCTGGCACCAACACCTGGGTGGTTGCCTCGGAGGAGGAGGCGATAGTCATCGACCCCGGCCCGGATATCGCCGGGCACATCGCTGCAATTCGCGAAGCGCTCGCCGGGCTGGCTCCCAGGGCGGTGCTGGTCACCCACGCCCACCCCGACCATGCCCCGGCGGCGAACCGGCTGGCCAAGGATCTCGGGGTCCCCGCCGTCGGGGCGGCGCCTGGTCCCCGCTTCAGGCCGGACCATACGATCGCCGATGGAGAGAGTGTGGAATTCGGTGGATCGGCGGCGGTGGCGCTGGCGACTCCAGGCCACACCCCGGACTCGATGAGCTATCGAATCGGCGATGCGTTGTTCACAGGAGATCACATCATGGGCGGCTCGACGGTGATCGTCGAAGACATGGCCGACTACATGGCGTCGCTGCGCGCGCTTCACGGCATCGGGCTGACCACGATCTACCCGGGGCACGGTCCGATCATCGAGGACCCGGATGCCGTGATCACCGAGTACCTCGCCCATCGGATCGATCGCGAGGGGCAGATTCTCACGGCCATCCGAGAGGGAGCCGGGTCGGTGGGTGATGTGGTGGAGATGGTCTATCGCGAGGTCGATCCGGCGCTGCACCCCGCGGCGGCGCTTTCGGTGGCCGCTCACCTCAGGAAGCTCGCAGCGGAGGGCGCGGTGCGCTTCCCGTCCCCCGCTTCCGGCTGGGACGCTCCGGTGGAGGCCACACCGTGAGCCGTCGCCTTGCGCTCGCAACATGGGCCACGCTGATGGCTCTCGTCCTGCCGCTCGTCGCCGCCCTCCCGGCGGCGGCCGGCGACGTTACTGAGGAGGACGTCACCGCGGCCCGCGAGCAGCTTCGGGAGGTGCAGGCTCGCCTCGAGGATCAGGCGGAGCGTTACGACGCGGCCGTGGCCGAGGAGGCGGTGCTCCACGACCGCCTCGAGAACCTTCTGATCGGGCTGTCGGCCCGGGAGCGCGAACTGGTCCTGGCGCGCCGGACCGCGCGCGACCGCGCCGCTGAGATGTACATGTCGGCCGGGGCCGCGTCGACGAGCCCGCTCACCGGTGATCTCTCCAGCCTCCCGGCGCGGTATGTCTACCTCGAATCGGTTTCCCAGACCGACCGCGACCTGGTCAACCGTCTCGAGACCTCGCGACGCGACTACGAGCAGCAGAGGACCCTCGTCGACGAAGCGGCAGCGCAGCAGACCGCACTCCGCCAGGAGATGGAGGCCCTCCTCGACGAGATCTATGGAGAGTTGGAAGCCACCAATGCCGAGTACCAGCAGGTGAGGGACTCCTGGGACGCCCAGGAGGCCGAGCGGCTGCGGCTGGAGGAGGAGCAGCGCCGCCGCCAAGAGTTGCTCGCGACCTCGACCACCACCGCGACCTCGACCACCACCACGACCATCAGGCCGACGACCACCACCGCCGGCGCGCCCGGGACGACGCAGCCGCCGGCCACGACCACGACACAAGCCCCGGCGACCACCACGACCGCTCCGCCGACGACGACCACAACCACCCCCACCCCCTCGCAGCCACCGGGGACGATGGTGTGCCCGGTCGACGGGGCCACGACCTTCACCGACTCGTGGGGAGCGCCTCGCCCCGGCGGCCGCTTCCACCACGGCGTCGACATGCTCGCCGCGCCGGGGACGCCGCTGGTGGCGATCGAGGCCGGCTTCATCTGGAGCCCGAACTGGCACAGCGACGGGGGGCTCGGCCTCTACATTCGCGGCGACAGCGGCGACATCTGGTACTACGCCCATCTGAGCTCCTTCGTAGCCGGCCTCGTCGGTGGTCTGCGGGTCGAAGCCGGGCAGCGGGTCGGGTTTGTGGGGTCGACCGGGAACGCCTCGGTGCCCCACCTCCACCTCGGGTGGCAGCCGAACGGTGGCGCCTACGCCAATCCGTATCCGGCGGTAGCCAGCCTGTGCGGCTAGGTCTCGCTGCCTCCCGCCTCCCGCGGCCCGCCTCCCGGCTTGCCGCTCCCAGGAACAGAGTCTGTCGAGGTTTCGCCGTTCGCCTTTCGCCCTTCGCCCCGATCCTTCCAAGCGCGAGGACACTGCAGCGCAGACCGATACTGCTGCCCACCCGTTAGTCTTCCGCCGACGCTGACGGGAGAGAACCCACAACGTGCGCAGGCTTCTGACGGCGCTGGTGGCGCTGTTGCTCGTCTTTAACGCGGGACCGGTCGGTGCCGACGTGACGCAGGACGAACTTCGGGATGCTCGCGATCGCGTCAACGAGCAATCCGCCGCCCTCGAGGACGAGCTAGCCCGCCTCGACGCCATCCTCTCCCAGCAGGCCGACTACGAGAACCGCATCGCCCGCCTCCAGAGGGAGATGACGGATCGTGATCGGCAGATCGCCCTCGCCGGTTTCGCCGCTCGCGACCGCGCCCGCGAGATGTATATCAGTGCAGGGGCCGGCGCCACGCAGGCCGTGGTGAGCCCCGAAGGGGTTGCCCGTCACGAGACCAAGACCGCCTACCTCGGCGTCGTGGTGGACAGCGACAACGACGCCGTCAACGAGTTGATCTTCTTGCAGGAGGATCGCGCCTCGTTGGAGGCGCAGTTCACCAACCTGGTCGGCGAGCAGGAGGCGCTCGCCGCGGAGGCGGCGCAGATCGCCGAGCGCCTCACCACCGAGCTGGAGCAGTTCAACGCGGAGTTTCAGGAGCTCTACGGCCAGTGGCAGAAGGAGGAGGCCGCTCGAATCGCCGCCGCGAGACTTCTGCGCCAGCAGCAGGAGGCCGCCCAGGCCGCCGCAGCAGCCCGCAACTCAGGCTTTGCCAGCAGCGCCTTCATCGACCCGACCGGCCGTACCTGCCCCGTGGCCGGTGCCAACACCTTCCGCGACTCCTGGCTGGAGCCGCGGCCCTACCGCAACGGGTACCACCACGGCACCGATCTGGTTGCCGCCCCCGGGACCCCGCTGGTGGCGATCGAGAACGGGTACATCTACAGCCGTGGGTATCACTGGGCCGGAGGCAACGGCCTCTACATCCGGGGCGACAGTGGCGATGTCTACTACTACGCCCACATGCAGGGGTTTGCCGCCGGCACCGAGCCGGGCAGCAGGGTGGGCGTCACCCAGATCGTCGGTTGGGTGGGCAGCACGGGTGCCTCCAGCATCCCCCACCTCCACCTCGGCTTTCAACCGGGTGGTGGCCCCCTGACCAACCCGTATCAGCTGCTGGTGGCTCTCTGTCGCTAACAAGAGACGGCAGACCGCAGACAGCGGAAGGCAGGCAGCCGAAGGCAGAGCCCTTGTGAGCGCGTCACCGCCGGCGCCCGCGAAATTCAGCTCGTGCCGGAAACCCCGACGGCGAACGGTCCTCCGTCTCAGGCCTCGGCCTTCTTGCCCTCGAGCTGCTCCATGAGCACGGCGATGCGGGCGGTGCAGGTCTCGTCCTCGGCCGGGGGCACCAGCTCCACGATCCGCGCCGCGGCGGCGATGATCGCCTGGGCCGAGGGCGCATCGGGATGGGCGGTCACCACCGGCGCACCCTCGTCACCGCCGGACACCACCATCGGGTCGAGCGGGACGCTGGCGATGAGGGGTACCCCGAGATCGTCGGCCAGTGCCTTTCCCCCACCGGTTCCGAACAGGTCGTAGTGGGCGCCGTCCTCGGTGGTGAAGCCGGCCATGTTCTCGATCACGCCGACGACCGGCATGTACGAGCGGCGCGCCATGTCGGCAACCCGGGCGGCAACCTTCTGGGCAGCCTTCTGTGGGGTGGTCACCACGACCATCTCGGCCTGAGGCAGCAGCCGGGCAAGCGCCATCTGGATGTCGCCGGTTCCGGGAGGCATGTCGAGCACCAGGTAGTCGAGTGACTGATCCCAGGCGACGTCCTGGAGAAACTGCTCGAGGGCCTTGGAGAGCATCAGGCCCCTCCACATGAGGGCGGTCTCCTCGGTGTCGACGAGGAGGCCCGTAGAGACGAGCTGGACGCCGGCGGCGTCGATGGGGACGATCTTGCGGTCCTCGTTCGCCTTGAGCCGATCGGTGGCGCCCAACATACGCGGCACCGAGAAGCCCCAGATATCGGCGTCGAGGAGACCCACCGCGAACCCGGCCCCGTGGAGGGCGACGGCCAGGTTGACGGCGATCGACGACTTGCCCACGCCACCCTTGCCAGATCCCACGGCGATCACTCGGGTGAGGGGGCTCACCTGGGTGGGGCTGGCGTTCTCGCGAGCTCGCTTTCGGGCGACCGCCATCAGATCGGAACGCTGCGAGTCGGTCATCGCGGTGACCTGCACTTCGGCTTTCTCGATCCCCGGAAGGGCGGTCACCTTCCGCTTCACGTCGTTCTCGATCTGGTCACGCATCGGGCAGGCTGCGATGGTCAGAGCGATCTGAATGGTGGCCACGCCGCCCTCGATGGTCACGCCGCGGACCATCCCCAACTCGACGATGTCGCCGCCGAGCTCGGGGTCGACCACACCGCGGAGCGCGGCCTCGACGTCCTGGGTTGTTGCGGTGGGCATCGTGCGGGTCAAGGTACTGCGTTTCCTCCCGGGCCGACTTCGCCGCCTTCGGCGTCGAACAGACGCCGGTCGGCCCTCCTCCGCACGTGGGGCCCCGACCCCACGGCGGCCGTTCACTTCTCTGGTTGGCCGAAGGGAATCAACCCCAGACCGGTATAGTTGAACAACACGAGACGCGATCAGGAGCTTCCATGCAAGGCATCTCGATAACGCCGCGCGCTTCGGCGCCCAAGGTGACGCTGACGTCGGCCGCCGCCGCCAAGGTGGCCGAGTTGATCGAGCGCGAGGACGAGAAGGACCTAGTACTCCGCGTTGGGGTGCGCCCCGGCGGCTGCTCCGGCTTCTCCTACGAGATGTTCTTCGACGCCAACGTCGACGACACCGACTTCATCGCCGAGACCGACGGCGTACGCATGGCCGTGGACAAGGACAGCCTGGAGATGCTCCAGGGCGCCCAGGTCGACTACCGCGACGGCCTCCAGGGTGCCGGGTTCCACATCGAGAATCCCAACGTCCAGCGCGCCTGCGGCTGCGGCAACTCGTTCGCCTAGTCGACCTTCTTCTCTCGATCCGACACCCCTCGGGTGTAGTCGCCGTAGCCGAGGGGAGGGTGTGTTAAT
>Ga0326597_10008375_pt1 | contig 13959 bp, 11 predicted proteins | sample RVTome_12_FD_203789 | JGI IMG/M metagenome (GOLD analysis project Ga0326597, IMG submission 203789) | Soil microbial communities from uranium-contaminated site in the Upper Colorado River Basin, Wyoming, United States - RVT100D185 | ecosystem: Environmental > Terrestrial > Soil > Contaminated >... | reverse complement strand
TTGCTCAAGCTGGCGCAGGTCGACAGCCTGAGCCTTGCACCGGAGAGCATTGCCGATCTGCACCAGGTGGCGGTGCACGTCGCGGTGCTGATGGGGCCGGCGGCCATCGCGTGCGGGCGCAGCATCGCGCTCAGCGGCGATGAACGGGTGATCGTGCGCGGCGATGCGGACGCCCTCGAAGTGGCGCTTCGCAACCTCGTCGAGAATGCCGTCAACCACACGCCGCCGGGCAGCGAGGTGGAGATCGTGCTCAGCGCGGCCCGCCGCGAGGTGCGCGTGCTGGACCGCGGCCCGGGCGTGGATGAAGCCGATCGCGCGCGCGTGTTCGAGCGCTTCTGGCGCCGCGCAGGCGCCAGCGGGGACGGCGCAGGGCTCGGGCTGTCCATCGTCGCGCGCATTGCTGCCGCACACGGCGCGCGCGTGCGCGTGGGCGCCCGCGACGGCGGCGGCGCCGTGTTCTGGATCCGCTTCCCCGCCTGAAGCGCCCTCACCCGCACCGCCGCGCACCGGTGCGCATCAGGCACGGTAGCACCGGGGCGGCTCGCCGCCGTGCCGCTGCGGTCACTCCGGCGCGCCGGTGCCGATTTCAGGTAAGGCTGGGGTAAGCGGCACCCGCGACAGTAGCGCTCCCGTGCAAGGCGTTCAGCCAGTGCACCCAGGAGCAACGAGCATGCACATCGCCTTGCTGGGCGCTGACCACCCGGCGCGTACGCACACGGAGCACATGATCCGCAACGTCTACGCCAGCACCTACGGCGCGCTCATCGAAGCGTTTCCGCCGCTGCTGGTCGCGGCGCTGAACGCACACGGACAGCCGCTGTGCGCGGCGGGACTGCGCAACCAGCGCACGGGATTCTTCTCGGAGTGCTACCTGGATGCGCCGGTGGAGGCGAGCATCAGCACCGTGGCCGGTGCGCCGGTCGCGCGCGGCGAGATCATCGAAGTGACCACGCTGGCCGGCGTGGCGCCGGGCCTCGCACTGGATCTGGCCGCCTTCGTGATCGCGCACGGGCGCCGCGCCGGCATGCACTGGGGCCTGTTCACCGCGACCGCGCCGCTGCGCCGTGCGCTGACGCGCGCCGGACTGGGCACGCGTGATCTCGCCCCCGCGCGTGCCGAGCGGGTACCTGACGCGGCGAGCTGGGGCAGCTATTACCGCATGCGCCCGCGCGTGTGTGCGGTGGCGGATCCGCGCCATGTGCCGGTGCTGGGGCGGCTGGTTCGCGCCGCCCGCGCGCCGGTGTTCGCGGCGCCGGGGACCAGGGCCGCCGCCGTTGCATGAGGTGTTTGCGAGCCTCGCGGCGCACGCCGGCACGCGCGGCGCGCGCATCGCGCTCAGCGACGACCGCGGCGCGGTGGGGTACCGCGCGCTGTGCGCGCGGGTCGCGGCGCTGGCCGCCGCGCTGCCGGACGCCGCGGCCACGATCGCGATCTGCGGTCGCGCCGGCGTGTCCTGGATCGTCGCCGATCTGGCCGCCACGCTGGCGGGCCGCCGCGTGGTGCCGGTGCCGGGCTTCTTCAGCCCCGCGCAGAGACGTCACGTGCTGTGCGACAGCGGTGCGCAACTGCTGCTGCGCTGCGACCCTCCCGCGCACCGGCGCACGGACGCAAGCGGGCTGCCGGAGTTGCGCGTGGACGGCCATGCGCGGGTCGCCGACACGGTACTGCCGCGCTATGCGGGTGATGCCGAGCGCGTGATCTACACCTCGGGAACCACCGGCGCTCCCAAGGGCGTCGTGCACGGCGAGCGCCAGATCGCACACGCGATCCAGGCCATCGCTGCCGCGGTAGGAGCCAGCGCCGACGATCGCCACCTGTGCGCACTGCCAGCGTCGCTGCTGCTCGAGCAGATCGCGGGGGTATTCATCCCGCTCGCGGTGGGTGCGCGCAGCCACGTGTCCGCGCTCGCCACCGAGGCGGCGATGGCCGGCGACGCGTCCGCGCTGCTGGCGCTGTACTCGCGCACCGCGCCGAGCACCACGGTGCTGGTGCCGCAACTGCTCGCGGCGATGAGCGCGGCGGCGCATGCCGGGACCTGGACAGCGCCGGCGTCGCTGCGCTTCGCCGCCGTCGGCGGCGCTCCGGTGCCGATCGCGCTGCTGCGCGCGGCACGCGCCCATGGCATCCCGGTGATCCGTGGCTACGGACTGTCCGAGTGCGCCTCCGTGGTCGCCGTGGAACGCCCTGGCGCGCTCACCGACGAGACCGACGGCGGCTGCGGCACGCCCGTGCCGGGCGTGCGCGTGAATGTGGAGCAAGGCGAGCTGGTGGTGCGCGGCCCGACGCTGATGCGCGGCTACCTGAACACTGCAGCGCTGAGCGAACCGGCCTGGCGCACCGGGGACACCGGCCGGCTGGGGCCCGCGGGCATGGTGGTGGTCAGCGGCCGGCGCGATCGCGTGCTGGTGCTGCCCAGCGGGCGCAACGTGTGCGCCGACTGGGTCGAGGCCGCCGCGCTTGCCGACCCGCGCGTCGCCGCGGCCCGCCTGACGCTGGGCGCCGACGGCGCGCCGGAGCTGAGCGCCACGCTGCGCCCCGGCCTCGCGTGCGACGGCGAGCGCTCGCTGCGCGATGCGGTGCTTGCCGCGCTCGCGTGCCTGCCCGCGTACGCGCGCCCGGCGCGCATCCACTTCTCGGGCGGCGACCGGATCATGCCCAGCACCTCCCCGGCGCGCACCTGAGCTGTGCGCTGCGCTCACCAGACCTTCGAGGAACACACCATGCTCTGCGACGGCTGCTACGCCCGCCTGCTGGCCGCAACCGCAATGGCACGCACCGGCTTCCTGTCCATCCCCATCATCGTCGACGCGCTGGCCCACGGCGTGCAGCGCACGCAGTATCTGCGCTACCTGCACGAGGCCTACCACCACGTGCGCCACACCTGCCCGCTGCTGGCGGCGGCCGTTGCGCGCTGCGGCCCGCGGGATGATCGCTACCGCGATGCGCTGCTGCAGTACATCGAGGAGGAGCGCGGCCACGAGCAGTGGATCCTGAACGACATCGCGGCACTGGGCGGCGACAGCGACGCGGTGCGCACGGGCGAGGGCGGCGATGCGGTGCGGATCATGGTCGGCTACGCCTGGTACGCGGTCGAGCGCGTCAGCCCCTACGCGCTGCTGGGCATGGTGCACGTGCTGGAAGGCATGTCGGTGGCACTGGCAGCGCGAGCGGCGGCGTCGATCCGCGCGACGCTGGGCGCCGATGCGGGCGACGCCGGCGGCAACGGATTCAGCTACCTGCTCTCGCACGGCGCGCTGGACCAGGACCACGTCGCGTTCTTTCGCGGGCTCGTGGACGGCATCCACGACGCACGCCAGCAGCACGCCATCCTCGACACCGCGCGGATCATGTACCGCCTGTTCGGCGACGTGTTCCGTGGCCTGGACCGCGACGCGCCGGGCTCACGCCATGCAGCTTGAGAACGCTGTCGCGCTGATCACCGGCGCCGGCAGCGGCATCGGCCGCGCCCTCGCCGTGCAGGCCGCCGCACGCGGCATGCGCCTGGTGCTGGTGGGGCGCCGTGCCGAGCCTCTTGCGCACACGCGCGCCCTGGCCGCCGCCGCCGCGTGCGATGTGTTTGCCGGCGACATCACCAGCGCACCCGATCGCGAGCGCCTGGCACGACATCTCGCCGCCGGTCCCGGCCACGTCGGCCTGCTGGTGAACAACGCGGGCGTCGTGCACGCCGGAGCCCTGGAATCGTGCAGCGACGAGGATCTGCAGCGCATGGTGGCGACCAACGTGGTCGCGCCGATGGCGCTCACCCGCGTGCTGTTGCCGCTGCTGCGCAAGGCGCCAGGCGCACGGGTGTTGAACGTGGGCTCCATGTTCGGCGACATCGCGTTTCCGCACTTCGCCGCCTACTCGGCGACGAAGTTCGCGCTGCGCGGATTCTCCGACGCATTGCGCCGCGAACTGACCAGGCACGGCATCGGCGTGACCTACGCCGCGCCGCGCGCGGTGCGCACGCCGGCGGCGCAAGGCTTTGCGCACCTGGCCGGGCCGATGAAGATGAGGCTGGATGCCCCCGAGGACGTGGCGCGGGCGATGCTGGATGCGGTCGCGCGCGATGCGCGTTCGGTCTACCCGCGCGGCCCCGAGCGTGTGTTCGTGCTGCTGCAACGCCTGCTGCCGGCTGTGATCGATCGCCATCTGTGCCGCATCGCAACGGCCATCGTGGAGGCACAGGAGCAGGTAGAGGCAGGTACGGGATGAAGACTCGCGCGCGGCTGCCGGACAGCCGCGCGACCATGCGCGACAGGTGACGCTCGCGGCCACGTGCAGGTCAGGTCAGGTGCCGCTGGCGCGTGCCGGCCCGGGCTTGTCGCGCGCGGGCTTGCCCTTGTCCTTGTCCTTGTCCTTGCGCTTGCCTTTGTCCTTGCTCTTGCCATGCCGCTTGTCTGGCCCCCTGTCTGGCCGCTTGCCTGGCCGCGACTCGCTGCCGGGCACCCGCTCGCGGGGGGTATGTGGGCCCGCGCCGCTCCCCTGCGGTGCGCCGGTGTCCTGGGCCTTCGCGAGCACGCTGAGCTTCAGGCGCCGGCCGCAGACCCACACCTGGCGCAGGTGCTTGAACAGATCCTTGGGCATGCCGTCCGGCAGATCCACGGTGCTGAACTCTTCACCGATGCTGATCGGGCCGATATGCTCGCTGTCCAGCCCGGCCTCGTTCGCGATCGCACCGACGATGTTCTTCGCCTGCACGCCGTGCTGCGAGCCCACCTCGAGGCGATAACGCACGCAGCCAGGACGCGGCGCAGCCTCGTCGTCAGCACGCGCGCGGCGCGGCGCGCGCGGCGCATCGGTGCGCGCGCGCGGCGGCTCGCTGGCTGGCTCGATCGCATCCTGGCGCGGCGCGCTCACCGGCGCACTGGCAGCCGCGGCGCGCTCATCGGCCCGCGCCGGCGCCAGCAACGGACGCCCACCCTGCGCCATGCAAGCCAGCGCCGCGGCGATCTCGCCCAGCTCGACGCCCTGCTCGTCCTGGTAGCTGCGGATCACGGCGCGGAACACGCTGAGATCCTGCGTCGCGATCACCTCGCTGATCGCCTCCTTGAAACGCGACGCGCGCTTGTCGGCGATGTCCTCCTGGCTGGGCAGGTTCATCGGCGTGATCGTCTGCCCGGTCGCGTGCTCGATCGCGCGCAGCATGCGCCGCTCGCGCGGCGCCACGAACAGGATCGCCTCGCCCTTGCGCCCGGCGCGCGCGGTGCGCCCGATGCGGTGCACGTAGGCTTCCGTGTCGTAGGGGATGTCGTAATTGACGACGTGGCTGATGCGTTCGACGTGCAGCCCCCGCGCGGCCACGTCGGTCGCGACCAGGACGTCCAGGCGGCCGGACTTAAGGCGCTCGATGGTCAGCTCGCGCGCGGCCTGGTTCATGTCGCCGTTGAGCGCGGCACACGAGAACCCGCGCGCTTCGAGGCGCTGCGCGAGTTCCGCGGTCGCGATCTTGGTGCGCACGAAGATCAGCATCGCATCGAAGTCCTCGACCTCCAGGATGCGGGTCAGGGCATCGAGCTTGTGCACGCCGCTGACCTGCCAGTAGCGCTGCGATACCGTCGCCACGGTCGCGGTGCGCGACTCGCTGCGGATCTCCACCAGATCGCGCGTGTGGCGGCGCGCAATGGCGAGGATCGCATCGGGCATCGTGGCCGAGAACAGCGCGAGCTGCTTGTGCGCCGGTGTCTGCTCCAGGATGCGCTCGACGTCGTCGACGAAGCCCATGCGCAGCATCTCGTCCGCCTCGTCCAGCACCACGCTGCTCAGCGCATCGAGCACCAGCGTCGCGCGGCGCAGGTGATCGAGGATGCGTCCCGGCGTGCCCACCACCACGTGCACGCCGCGGCGCAGCGGGCGCAACTGCGTGCCCAGGCTCTGACCGCCATACACCGGCAGCACGTGGAATCCGGGCAGGTAGCGGGCGTAGGTCTGGAACGCCTCGGCGACCTGTATGGCCAGCTCGCGGGTCGGCGTCAGCACCAGGATCTGCGGCTGCACACGCGCCACGTCGAGCCGGCTGAGCAGCGGCAGCGCGAAGGCCGCGGTCTTGCCGGTACCGGTCTGCGCCTGACCCAGCAGGTCGCGCCCTTCCAGCAGCGGGCCGATGGCCGCGGCCTGGATCGGCGACGGGGTCTCGTAGCCGACCTCGTACACGGCACGCAGCACGGCGTCGGACAGCCCGAGCTGGGCGAAGCTGCCTGGATTGGAAACTGGCACGGGACCGCCCATATGAAGCGATGGCAAGGCCCGCTGGTGCGCGTGGGGATATTTGCCGGGCGCGGATCATACGCCATCCGGCAACCGGGCGATTCCGGCATCGCCAGCGCGTGGAGTTGCGTGTCGCAGTCAGGCCTCGTGTAGGAGCCTGCTTGCAGGCGAACATCGCGCGGCCGTGCAGGAGCCTGCTTGCAGGCGAACATCGCGCGGCCGTGCAGGAGCCTGCTTGCAGGCGAATACCCGGTATCGCTACGGCGATGCGCGCTTCGCCGGCAAGCCGGCTCCTACACAGGCCCGCTCCCACCGTCGCGGCGGGCGCGACTCAGGCGCGCCGGATCCGGACCACGTTCATGATCTCGACCTCGATCCCCGCGACCGTGTCCGTCGCCGGGTAGTAGGTCAGGTTCACCAGCGCCCCGCTCAGGCTGCGATACAGCCGCTTTCTCTTGTAGCGAAACGGCACCTCGCAGCCCTCGGTCAGCAAGGTATTGATGATCCAGGCACCGGACTCGCGCTGCACGTGCGAGCTCACCTTGCGCAACTGCGAGTGCACCAGTTGCTCGTGGCGCTCGAGCAGCTTGTCGGGTTCCGATTTCATGCCTGCGCAGTGTAGGCAGCCCGTGCCCCGATCACCATGGCGACGACTTCCGATCGCACTTGCAGTACCGTTACGCGCATGCCCCGCAGCAGACCCCCGCGCCGCGCTCGCGGCGACCAGCCCCTGTACGACGGCCGCGTCGTGGCCGACTTCGGCCATCACGTACTGGTCGAGGATGACGCTGCGCAGGTCCATCCGTGCAGCGTGCGCGGCCGCGAGCTGCGAGTCGTGTGCGGCGACCGGGTACGCTGGCAGCCGGGGACGCACGGCGCACGCGGCGTCGTGGAAGCGCTGCTGCCGCGTGCGCACGTGCTGGCGCGACCGGACGCACGCGGCCGGCCGGAGGTGCTGGCCGCGAACCTGGATCAGCTCATCGTCGTGTGCGCGCTGGCGCCGCCGCTGGATGCGAATCTGATCGACCGCTACCTGGTCGCGGCCTCATTCATGGACGTGGGCGCCGTGATCGTGTGCAACAAGAGCGAACTGGCAACGGATGTGGACACGGAGGCCGGCGCGGCGATCCTCGCCGAGTACGAGGCGATCCCGTACCCGGTGGTGCGCACCAGCGCGAAGACGGGGCAGGGGCTGGAGCGCCTGCGCACGCTGGCCGCCGGCCACACCAGCATCCTGGTCGGGCAGTCGGGGGTGGGAAAATCCACGCTGCTCAACGCGCTGCGCCCGCGCACCGATGCCGCGGTGGGTGAACTGTCCTCGCGCAGCGGCGAAGGCACGCACACGACCAGCGCCTCGAAGCTGTACACGCTGCCCGGCGGCGGCGAGATCGTCGATTCGCCGGGCGTGCGCGAGTACACCCCGCACCTGGACAGCAGTCAGGATCCGGTCGTGGGCTTTCGCGAATTCGACGCACCATCGCAGGCGTGCCGCTTTCGTGACTGCCGCCACCTCGAGGAGCCGGACTGCGGCGTCAAGGCGGCCGTTGCGCGCGGGCAGATCAGCCAGCGCCGTTACGAGAGCTATCGCAGGCTGGCGCTGGGCCAGCCATGAGCAAGAGCCGGCGCGAACTGCTTGCCGAGGCGACCACGCCGGACGGCGAGCCGCTCACCCTGGGCATCGAGGGCCTGGAACACGTGGTGAGGGTGCGCGGCCAGATGCTGATGGGCAGCCGCTGCAGCGGCTCGGAGCAGGCGATGGCGCAACTCGCGTTCCCCGCTGGCGCCGCGGTGAACGCCGCGCGGATCCTCATCGGCGGGCTGGGCATGGGCTTCACGCTGCGCGCGGTGCTGGACCGCGTCGGTGCTGCAGCGCGGATCACCGTCGTGGAACTGCTCGCCGATGTGGTGCACTGGAACCGCGGGCCGCTGGCCGCGTTCGCCGGCCATGCGCTGGACGATGCGCGGGTCAGCGTTCACGTGGGCGATCTGCTCGACGTGCTGGCCGGCGGCGAACAGAGCTTCGATGCAATCCTGCTCGACATCGACAACGGACCGCAGGCATTCACGGTGCGCAGCAACGAGCGGCTGTACCGGGCGGACGGGCTGGCATTGCTGTTTCGCGCCTTGCGCGCGGGCGGCGTGGCCGTACTGTGGTCGGCGTTCAGCAGTCCCGCCTTCGAGCGACGGCTGCGGCGTGCGGGCTTCGACGCCCGCAGCGTTGCGGTGCGCGCGCGCGCCGGCAAGGGCGCGCGTCATACCCTGTTCGCCGCGACGCGGCCTGGCGAAGCGGCGCACGCACGCGGCGCCGATCGCGTGGATTGATCAGCGCCGCGCGGCGCGCCGTGGCAGAAGCGTCCCCGCCCGCGTGTTCGCCCGCCTCGGCGCCGCGCGGCCGCTGCGCCGTGTCACCAGCGATCCCACACCGGTGCGCAGCCTGGCGGCAACGCCGCGACGCGGCCCAGTTGCGCCCACGGTTGCTGCGGCTGGTGGAAGTCCGAGCCGGCCGAGGCGGCGAGCCCGTGGCGCGCGGCAAGCAGCGCAAGAGCGTGTGTCAGTTCGGGGCGCTGCATGCCCGAGATCACCTCCATCGCCAGGCCGCCGGCGGCGGCAAACGCGCCTGCCAGTTTGTCCAGGCGCAGCCGCGTCAGACCGTACTTGGCCGGGTGCGCGAGCACCGCATCGCCGCCTGCATCCCGGATCCAGCCGATCACGGCCTCCAGTGGCGGCCAGGTGTCGATCACGCCGCCGCCGCGGCCCAGGTACTTCCTGAACGCCTGCTCGCGATCCGTGCAGGCGCCGATCTCCACCAGCCAGGACGCGAAATGCGGCCTGGCCAGCAACGCACCGCCCGCGTGCCGCGCGGCACCTGACAGCGCGCCGGCGATGCCGCGCTTGCGCAGGCGTTCGGCGATACGCCCGGCGCGCTCCGCGCGCGCGTGGCGCTGCGCGGCGAGCGCGGTGCGCATCGCATCGCTGTCGAGCGCGACGTTCAACCCCACCACGTGGATGCCCTGGCGCGCGTGCGCGGTGGAGAACTCGATGCCGGTAACGAGCGTCAGGCCGCTCGGCGCGGCAAGCCCCGCGTAGGCATCGACGACGTCGTGATCGGTGATCGCGAGCATCCGCACGCCTGCCGCATGCGCCGCGCGCACCAGCTCCTGCGGCGTGAGCAGGCCATCGGACGCGGTGGTGTGGGTGTGCAGATCGATGGACATGGCGCTGTGCGACGCAGTGTACCCGCCCCCCGTGCCAGGTGCGGTCGGGACGCGGCGCCCAGGATGGACTTGTGCAGAGCTTCCCTGTTTCGCCCCGACTCGATCCACAATGGCGCCCCGAGCGACGCGAGGACACGCAGCCCGTGAACCAGATCCAGATCAAGTGCTTCAAGGCCTACGACGTACGCGGCCGTGTGCCCGATGAGCTGAACGAGGACATCACCTACCGCATCGGGCGCGCCTACGCGGCCTTCACCGGCGCGCGGCGCGTAGCCGTGGGTTACGACATCCGCGAGTCCAGCCCGGCCATACGCGACGCGCTGTCACGGGGCCTGACCGACGCCGGCGTGCAGGTGCTGGACATCGGCCGCGGCGGCACCGAGATGGTCTACTTCGCGACCTTCCACGAAAAGCTGGACGGCGGCATCATGGTCACCGCCAGCCACAACCCGCCCGACTACAACGGCTTGAAGTTCGTGCGCGAGCAGGCGCGCCCGATCAGCGCCGACACCGGGCTGGTCGAGATCCGTGCGCTGGCCGAGGCCGGCCGCTTCGGCGCGGTCGCCGCGACGGGCAGCGTCCGCGCACTGGACATCACGCCCGCCTACATCCGCCACCTGCTGGGTTACGTGGACGTGGCGGCGCTGCAGCCGTTGAAGATCGTGGTCAACGCCGGCAACGGCGGCGCGGGCCCGATCATCGACCTGCTGGAGCCGCACCTGCCGTTCGAGTTCATCAAGCTGCAGCACGATCCCGACGGCAGCTTCCCCAACGGCGTGCCGAACCCGTTGCTGCCCGAGAACAGGGCCGTGACCCGGGCCGCGGTGCTGGCGCATGGCGCCGACCTGGGCGTCGCCTGGGACGGTGACTTCGACCGCTGCTTCCCGTTCGACGAGCAGGGCCAGTTCATCGAGGGTTACTACATCGTGGGCCTGCTGGCGAAGGCCGTGCTCGCGCGCGAGCCGGGCGCGAAGATCGTGCACGACCCCAGGCTGACCTGGAACTCGATCGAGATGATCACCGCGCTGGGCGGCGTGCCGGTGCAGAGCAAGTCCGGCCACGCGTTCATGAAGGATGCGCTGCGCCGCGTGGACGCGGCCTATGGCGGCGAGATGAGCGCACACCACTTCTTCCGCGAGTTCGCCTACTGCGACAGCGGCATGATCCCGTGGCTGCTGGTGGCGCAGATCATGGCCGCCGAGGGCAAGCCGCTCTCGGCGCTGGTGGGCGAGCGCATGGCGCGCTACCCGGTCAGCGGCGAGATCAACCGCCGCGTGCAGGACGTGCCAGGGCTGCTCGCGCGCATCGAGCAGGTGTACGCCGCGCAGGGCGCGCGTTTCGACCGCACCGACGGGCTGGGCGTGGAACTGGAGCGCTGGCGCTTCAACCTGCGCTCCTCGAACACCGAGCCGCTGGTGCGCTTGAACGTGGAGAGCCGCGCCGACGTCGCGCTGCTGCACGCGAAGACCGCGGAGGTGCTGAGCCTGATCGGGGAGTTCGAGTAGACGCGGCCCGTCTGGAAGGCGGTGCGGAAATCTCGACCACCGGTGCAGAGCAAGCGGGTAGCGTCTGCCGCGACCGTCGGCCGCAGGGCCGGGATTGTTCCCGACAATCCCCGGCACTTCCGCCATCCCTGGCGGTCGGATGCGGCCGTCGAGCCTACATGGACGTATTCACGGCGAGTCGCGGCAGGCGCTACCCGCTTGCGACCCGCCGTCGCCTCGTGGCCTGCATTTCCGCGCCGCCATCCAGCGGCATCCCGGGTGCGGTAGCTTCCGCGCAGCCGGCGCCACCCATACCCGTTACAGTGCAGGGTCCATCAGGGCGAATCGCGACGAACGCAGCACGAACGATGAAGATCCCAAAAGGACTGCAACCGCTGGTCGAGGACGGCATCGTGGATGGCGTCGTGCGCCAGTTGCAAAGTGGCAAGGAGGCCTCGATCTACGTCGTGCGCTGCGGCGAGCAGTTGCGCTGCGCGAAGGTGTACAAGGCGGCCGAGCGGCGCAGCTTTCACAACGCGGTCGAATACCGTGAGGGGCGCAAGGCCCGCGGCAGCCGTGATGTGCGCGCCGCCGGCAAGCGCAGCCGGCACGGGCGCAAGGTGCAGGAAGCGCAGTGGAAGAGCGCCGAGGTCGATGCGCTGTACCTGCTCGCCGCTGCCGGCGTGCGCGTGCCCAGGCCCTACGGCGTGCACGACGGCGTGCTGCTGATGGAACTGGTGTGCGACGAGGAAGACCATCCGGCGCCCCAGATCGGTGCCGTGCCGATGAGCGCGCCGCAGGCCCGCCAGTGGCACGGCTTCATGATCGGGCAGATCGTGCGCATGCTGTGCGCCGGCCTCATTCACGGCGACCTGTCCGAGTACAACGTGCTGCTGGCCCCCGACGGGCCGGTGATCATCGACCTGCCGCAGGCGGTGAACGCGGCGGGCAACAACAATGCCTTCCGCATGCTGGCGCGGGACGTCAACAACATCCGTGCGCTGTTCGCGCGCGCGGCGCCCGAACTGCTGGTCACGCAGTACGCGATCGAGATCTGGGATCTGTACGAAGCCGGCGAACTGCAGCCCGACAGCGTCCTGACCGGCCGGCATTCGCGCAGCTACACCGACCCCGACGTGCTGGCCGTGCTCGAGCAGATCGAGGAGGCCCGTCACGAGGCCGAGGCCCGGCAACTCGGGCGCGAGGAAGCGCACTCCAGCTGAACGACACAGCGGAAATGTCAATCACCGGTGCGGCGCAAGCCGGTAGCGTCTGACGCGACCGGCTAGCCTTGTGTGGAAGCCTGCTTGCAGGCGAACGCTTGGTGTGGCTGCGGCGATGCGCGCTTCGCCGGCAAGCCGGCTCCTACACGGACACAGGCGGCGCCCACCTCTCTCTGGCACCGCACATCGCCTGTAGGAGCCTGCTTGCAGGCGAATACTCGGGCTGGCTTCGGCGATGCGCGCTTCGCCGGCAAGCCGGCTCCTACAGTCGCGGCGGGCGCTAGTCGCTTGCGCCACATGGCACACATTTCCGCTCAGCTCGTCAGCCTGGGCGCCCGCCCGCCCGGTTCCCCGGCGCCGCCCGCCCTCTTTTCCCGCCCGCCGGATGGCTTATAGTGGTCGGCCGCTCGCGCCAAGGCCGTCCCGCCTTCGGCGCCTTGCGGCCTGCACTCGGGGGAGCCAGGACCGTGCATACCAATCCAGGGCCCGTGGGCCTGTACGACCCGCGCTTCGAGCACGACGCCTGCGGGGTCTCGTTCGTGGCCCACATGAAGGGCCGGCGTTCGCACGAGCTGATCGCCACGGGCCTGTGCGCGCTGACCAATCTGGAGCACCGCGGCGCAACCGGCGCCGAGCCCGATACCGGCGACGGCGCCGGCATCCTGATCCAGATCCCGGACACCTTGCTGCGCGCGGTGTCAGGCTGCGCGCTGCCCGCGCCGGGGGCCTATGCCGCCGGCATCGCGTTCCTGCCGGTCGCCGCCGGCGCCTGTGCGCGCGCGCAGGCCGCCGTCACCGCCATCCTGCGCGAGGAAGGCCTGCGCGTGCTGGGCTGGCGGGACCTGCCGGTGGACCCGCGCTGCCTGGGCGCCACCGCGCGCGCGGCGATGCCCACCTTCAGGCAACTGTTCGTCAGTGCCGTGGACGGCGCGCGCGGCATCGATCTGGACCGCAAGACCTTCATGGCCCGCAAGCGCTGCGAGCACGAGCTTGACGAGGAGCTGCGCACCTACTTCGCGTCGCTGTCCGCGCGCACCATCGTCTACAAGGGCATGCTGACCGCGCCGCAACTGGGCCAGTTCTTCACCGATCTCACCGACCCGCGCATCGACAGCGCGCTGCTGCTGGTGCACTCGCGCTTTTCCACCAACACCTTCCCGTCGTGGCGGCTGGCGCACCCGTACCGCTACATCGCGCACAACGGCGAGATCAACACCGTGCAGGGCAATCAGAACTGGATGCGCGCGCGCGAGGCGCTGGCCGCCAGCCCGCTGCTCCCCGACCTGCACAAGGCCTTCCCCGTCTGCACGCCGGGCGCCTCCGACACGGCGCGCTTCGACGAGGTGCTGGAACTGCTGCACCTGGCCGGACGGCCGCTGCATCACGCGGTGCTGATGATGATCCCCGAGGCGTGGGAGAACAACGCCGAGATGGACGCCGACCGGCGCGCCTTCTACCAGTTCCACGCCAGCGTGATGGAGCCGTGGGACGGGCCGGCCAGCGTGACCTTCACCGATGGCACCGTCATCGGCGCGGTGCTCGATCGCAACGGGCTGCGCCCCAGCCGCTACTGGGTCACCGACGATGACCTGGTGATCATGGCCTCCGAGGTCGGAGTGATCGACATCGACCCCGCACGCGTGATCACCAAGGGCCGGCTGCGGCCGGGCAGGATGTTCCTGATCGACACCGCGCAGGGGCGCATCGTCGATGACGAGGAGATCAAGAAGACGCTGGCCGCCGAGCACCCGTACCAGCAGTGGCTGGATGCGGGCCGCGTCGAGTTCGAAGACCTGCCCGAGCGCGCGCACGAGCAGGTCAGCCATCGCG
>Ga0326597_10008374_pt1 | contig 13959 bp, 12 predicted proteins | sample RVTome_12_FD_203789 | JGI IMG/M metagenome (GOLD analysis project Ga0326597, IMG submission 203789) | Soil microbial communities from uranium-contaminated site in the Upper Colorado River Basin, Wyoming, United States - RVT100D185 | ecosystem: Environmental > Terrestrial > Soil > Contaminated >... | reverse complement strand
GGTCGAGGAACTGGAGAGCGTCGTCATCCGCTTCGCGGGTGATTCGGGCGATGGCATGCAGCTCGCCGGGGACGAGTTCTCCCGCTCGGTGGCCACCGCGGGTCACGGGTTCGCCACCCAGGCCGACTACCCCTCCGAGATCCGGGCCCCGGTCGGCACTCTCTTCGGCGTCTCCGGCTACCAGATCCAGTACTCGTCACACGAAGTGTTCACGCCCGGGGACGCGGCGGACGTGCTGGTGGCCATGAACCCGGCGGCTCTCAAGTTGAGCCTGCCGGACGTGAAGCCCGGCGGGATGATCATCGTGAATTTGGGTGCCTTCACCGAGGCCAATCTCGCCAAGGCGGGCTATCCGTCGAGCCCACTCGCCGACGACAGCCTGTCGCATTACCGGGTGTTCCCCGTCGACATCAGCGGGCTCTCCGCCCGTGCACTCGCCGGGTCCGGCCTCTCGAGGAAGGAGATCGGCCGGTCACGGAACTATTTCGCGCTCGGGCTCGTGCTCTGGCTCCATCACCGGCCCATCGACGACGAAATCGCCGACATCGAGCGGCGGTTCGCGGACCGGCCGGAGGTCGCCGCGGCGAATGTCACCGTGCTGCGGTCCGGCTACACCTACGGCGACGCCACGGAGATCTTCCCGGTCACTTACCGGGTGCGGTCGGCGCCGGTCGAAAGCGGACGCTACCGCAGCATCACCGGCAATCAGGCGCTCGCCCTCGGCTTCGTCGCCGCCGCCGAGCGGTCCGGGGTCCGGCTCTTCCTGGGATCGTACCCCATCACCCCCGCCTCGGACATCCTCCAGACCCTCGCCGCCCTGAGACACTTCAACGTGGTCACCTTCCAGGCGGAAGACGAGATCGCCGGCGTCTGCTCGGCGATCGGGGCGGCTTTCGGCGGCGCCTTGGGGCTCACCACCACCTCCGGCCCCGGTATGGCCCTCAAGACGGAGGCGATCGGCCTCGCTGTCATGACCGAACTGCCGCTGGTGATCGTGAACGTGCAGCGGGGCGGCCCGTCGACCGGCCTGCCCACCCGGGTCGAGCAAGCCGATCTCCTGCAGGCGATCTACGGCCGGCCCGGCGAATGCCCGCTTCCCGTCCTCGCCGCGCGATCTCCCGCCGACTGCTTCGACTGTGCCATCGAGGCGTTCCGGATCGCGATCAAGTACATGACGCCGGTGATCCTCCTGTCCGACGGCGGCATCGGCACCAGCGCCGAGCCGTGGCGTATCCCGACGGTGGAGAGCCTCCCGAGGCTCGAGATCAAGTACCGCACCGATCCCGAGCATTTTTGCGTCTATCAGCGGGACGAGAATCTCGCCCGGGCCTGGGTCCGCCCGGGGACACCCGGGCTCGAGCACCGGATCGGCGGCCTGGAGAAGGACTTCGTGACGGGAAACATCACGAGCGATCCGGTCAACCACCAGCGCATGGTCGAGGTGCGGGCCGCGAAGGTGGCCCGGGTGGCACAAGACCTCCCGCCGCTCCAGACCCACGGGGCGCAGTCGGGAGACCTGCTGGTAGTCGGCTGGGGCAGCACGTTCGGGGCGATCGAGCAGGCCGTGGTTCAGGCGCATGCTCAAGGGGTGAGCGTGGGGCATACCCACCTGCGTCATCTCAATCCATTCCCGGCCGACCTCGCGGGAGTGCTGCAGCGCTTCCGCCGCGTGCTCGTGCCCGAGCTCAACCTGGGGCAGCTGGCCCGGCTCCTGCGCGAGCGCTGCCTGGTGGACGTGGTGCAGCTGAACAAGGTTCAGGGCCGGCCGTTGGCCGTGGCCGAAGTGCATCAGCGCATCCTGGAGCTGGCCGGATGAGCTCCCTCCCTCCCAGCCCGCCGGCGCTCCGCCGCCAGGACTTCGAGACCGACCAGGAGGTGCGCTGGTGCCCGGGCTGCGGCGACTTCGCCGTTCTCAACCAGGTCCAGAAACTCCTGCCCGCACTGGGGATCCCCCGCGAGAACTTTGCCGTCATCTCCGGCATCGGGTGCTCGAGCCGGTTGCCGTACTACCTGGATACGTACGGGATGCACAGCATCCACGGTCGGGCGCCGGCCATCGCCACCGGCCTCAAGCTCGCCCGCCCCGAGCTGTCGGTGTGGGTGGTGACCGGCGACGGGGACGCCCTCGCCATCGGGGGCAACCACTTCATCCACGTGATGCGGCGGAACGTCGACCTCAAGATCCTGCTGTTCAACAACCGGATCTACGGGCTCACGAAGGGGCAATACTCGCCCACGTCCGAGTTCGGCCTGCGGTGCAAGACCTCACCGCTGGGCTCGATCGACCGCCCGTTGGACCCCGTGGCGCTGGCGCTCGCGGCGGGGGCCACGTTCGTGGCGCGGTCACTGGATGTCGACCAGGAGCACCTGGCAGGGGTCCTCCGGCAGGCGGCGCTTCACTGCGGGACCGCGTTCGTCGAGATCTACCAGAACTGCGTCACCTTCAACGACGGCGCCTACGACTTCCTCACTGACCGTGCCACCCGGGACGAGACCCGTCTCCTGCTCGAGCACGCGGCCCCGCTCGTCTTCGGCAAGGAGCGGAATCGCGGGGTCCGGTTCGTGGACGGGGAGCCGCAGGTCGTGATTCTGGGTCAGGATGGCGCGACGGCGGCCGACTGCGCGGTCCACGATGCCCACGCAGCCACGAGCGGGCCGGCGTTCCTCCTGTCGCAACTCGGGCCGCCGGACTTCCCGGTTCCACTGGGCGTGTTCCGCGCGGTCGAGGTACCGACGTATGACCAGCTCAGCGAGGAGCTGGGGCGCAGGGCGCAGGCGGCGAGCGGTCGGGGGAGTCTGAAGCAGCTGCTGGCGAGCGGGACCACATGGACGATAGAATGACCGTTTGAGCGGCTCAGGCCAGGAGCAGGTTGCGCCGTTCGGCCGGTCGAGGACAGTGGCCCCAGTCGGGGCCGGGCTCACGGCTGCCGCGAGGAAACCTCCGCCGGTCCCGGCGAGCCCGGCAGCATGAGCCCCTCCAGGAAGAACGCGGCCAGGGCGGCGCGGCCGTCCAGCCCCGCCTTCTGGTACGCCGCCGCGGCATGTTGCCGGACGGTGCGCTCGCTCCGCCCGGTGGCGGCGGCGATCTCCTTGTGGCTCCGCCCCTTCAACACCTGCAACGCCACCTCCCGCTCGGTAGGGGTGAGCTTCCAGTCCTCGAACTGCCGGATGATGGCGTCCGACAGCCCGGCCAGCGCCTGCTCCGCGCTGGCCCGCCAGGCGTCGCGCTCGGCCTGCCGTTGGGCCAGACTCCGCAGCAGCGTGGTGCTCTTCCGCTCGGCTCGCCGCCATCCGCGCCACAGCCACGCGGCAGTGAGGAGGCCGCCCAGCACCAGCGCCAGCTCGTAGACGGTGTGGAACGAGAACCAGCTGGTGGGCCGGTCGAGCACCAGGTCGATGGCGCCGCCCGCCGCGATGACCAGCAGGAGCGCGGACAGGGGCAGCTGGAGCCGGCGGCCGGTCAGGTCGTCCACATGACCCCTCCAGCGGATGTCGGACCCATGCTCCTCTCCTTACGTCGTTACCTGACCTGCGACGGATGTCGGATGGTGCCCACCACGACCGGGCCCTATCCTGCGATCAACCTTCTTCTGTGGAGCTTCAGCATGCTGCCGTCACCGCTGCACCCCGCCGTGGTTCATTTTCCGATCGTCCTCGTGTGCCTGCTGCCGATCGTGGCGCTGGGGGCTCTCTGGGCCATCCGCCGAGGCAGCCCCGCCCTGCGGGCCTGGGCCATTCCGGTGGCCCTGGCCGCCGCGCTCACTGCCAGCGCGTGGGTCGCGGTGGAGACCGGCGAGGGCGACGAGGAGCGGGCCGAGGACGTCGTCGGTGAGCAGGTGCTGGGCGCGCACGAGGCGGCGGCTGAACGGTTCCTGTGGCTTTCGGGCGCCGTGCTGGCGCTGACCGCCGCGGGTCTTCTGCGCGGCGGAATCGGCCGGACCATCCGGGTGGCCGGCACGGTCGCCGCACTGGGCCTCGTCGTCGCGGGCTATCAGGTCGGGCACAGCGGCGGCCGGGTGGTCTACGGCGATGGGGTGAACCCTGGCCTCTCCGCCATCGGGGCCGGCCAGGCGGATGGCGGAGAGAGCGGTCGAGAGGGGCGCCCCAAATTCGCCGACGACGACTGATGAATCAGCGGTGTCGCCGCCCGGGCACGATCTACCCGGGCGGGCGAAGTCCGGTCCATTCACTCTCACCTTACCGCGGCCACAGCCAACCCAACGTTCCTGCCGTCAACAACCCGTACACCAACCCGTCGAACAGCTCCTTCCACGCCACCCGCCATGGTTTCCCCATCCAGATGGCCGCCGGAATCTGTCCCATGCCATAGGCCAGGAACCCCACCGTCCCCACGACTCGGAAGACATGGAGGTACTCGGCGCCTGCGGGAATGGAATGCGCGGCGACATAGCCGGTGAAGAGCGAGACCACGAGGATAAAGAAAAACCACTGGGTGAGGCTCTTTCCCATCGAGGGCTCGCCGGGTTGCCGCAAGTACAGCACGGCGTTCGGCCCCTCGATGTACTTCTGCTTCATCTCGGGCTTCTCCATCTCTTTCATGTCGGCACAATGGGGGATGATGTACTGCGCGGGCGGAGGATTGCCGGCCCGGATGGCGGCCCGAACGGCGTCCTCGTTCGGCAGCCTGGCGTAGTCCTTGTTGTGGTATTTCAGTACCATGTGGATAAGGCTGCTCGCGATGAACACCAGCACAGCCGAGACGAGGATGGGGACCCAGAGTGAACCGAGGGTGACCATGGTGCCTCCGGATGACGGGAGAGAGCGAAGGGGGACCCGCTAAGCTACTTCCGGATCGGCGATCGCGCACCATGGCGTGCGGGACCGTGGCCACCTCGGGGTTGGGTGCCGTGCCGCGAGTCACCGATGGGTCCCCGCGTCCGGGCGGGATTGGCGCCCGCTGGCAGAATCGGCCGGCCCCACGACTAAACAAGAGTGTGCCAGGATCGTCGGGGCCGTCGTCTCCGCCAGGAGCCGCATCCCTTCCCCGAGACAACCGATGACACGCTGGCACTGGACGGCGCTGGTGGTCGCCATGACGGGCTGCGGGCATTCCGAGCCCGTATCTCCTCCTCCGTTCGGAACCGACTCGCCGTTCGATGCGGCGCCACCGGCCCGCCTGACGCTGAACGCCGGTGCCGATCGGTCGGCCGGGTGGCTCCCCGACGGGACCGGGTTCCTGTACTCGGCCCAGCAGCTGGGCCGGACCGACCACGATCTCTGCCTCGCGCTCCTGCCGCCCGCTGGCGGCCGCCAGCGCGGGCTCTGGTGCGACGTGCCCGGTGGCGCCGACGTGACGGACGCGGTGGAATCGGCGGCCGCGGGTGAAGACGGGCGCCTGGCCTTCGTCGCGGCGAGCGGCACGATCAACGGCGCCAGCCCCGGCGTCCAGATGATTCAGATCTCCCCGTTCCTCGATCCCACCCGGGCCATTACGCTCCGCGCCCTGCCTTTCACCATCGGCGGAACCAGCATCAACGGGGTCACCCAGCTCCGCTGGCTCGGAGCCGACCGGCTGGTGTTCCTGGGCCTGCGCGTCGTCTACCGCAAGCTCTGCTTTGGCTGTCCCATCGACACCGTCGCCGCTTCCCACGGCGTGGATCTGCTTCCCGCCGACGGCCAGGCGGGGCCCGAGCAGGTGCCGGGCACCGACCTCGCCACGGGTGTCGCCGCGCTGTCGGCGGATGACATCGGGTACACCCTGGCCGGGGATAGCCGGGTCTACCGCCGGAATCTCACCACCGGGGCCGTGGAGGTCCTGCACGATTTCGGGGCCGCGGGCCCCGCGCGCGACATCCACGTGGCCGGCAACCGGCTGGTCGCGGTGGTGGGGGGAAGGGTCGCCTTCGGCTCCGACGGCGAGCTCGGGCCGATCCAAGTCGACAACGGCGGGCTGCTCCGGGTGGTCGATCTCGACAGCGGCGGCGACCTGCTCGTCGAGGTACCGGGCCTGCTGTTCCGCCGGCCGGCCATGGCGCCCTCGGGGGACCGGATCGTGGTGGAGGGCTATCGGCTCACCCTCACCGAATTCGTCGATCCGGTCACCGCGGAGGTGCACACCGACACGACCGTGAGCCGGGAGAGCGACCTCTTCCTGCTGGGAGGCTCCTGATGCGCGGCCGAATCGCCCTGATCGGGCTAGTGCTCGCCGCCGCGACCGGCGAGGTGGTCGCGCAGTCGGAGGGCGCGATCGCCGGCCATGTGCGCGACGAGAGCTCCGGCCGCGCGCTCGGGGGAGTCGAGGTGCTGCTGGATGGGCGCATCGGGGCCGCCACGGACACCACCGGCGCCTACCGATTGCGCGGGGTTCGCGGCGGGTGGCATCGCGTGGCCGCCAGACTGATCGGGTACCGGGGCCTGCTGCTGGACAGCGTGCTCGTCCGGGCCGGCGCCACCATCACGCTGGACTTCGGGTTGCAAGCCAATCCGACGCAGCTCGAGCCGCTGGTGGTCACCGCGCCGTACGACGCGGTCCTCGATCCGCTGGCCACCGCAACCGAGCAGGGCATCAGCGCGGTCGATCTGCGGGAGCTGCCGGTGAGCTCACTGGAGGAGGCGCTGGCGCTGTCCGCGGGCGCCGTCGGCACCAGCTATCGCGGCGGCCGGCTGGGTGAGGAGTCGTTCATCCTCGACGGCCTGGGGATCAAGAACCGACTCGATGCTTCTTCCGGCGGTCTCGGCGTCCAGCTCCCGCCCGATTTTCTGAGCGAGGCCTCGCTCGTCACCAACGGTTTCTCCGCCCGGTATGGGCAGGCCCTCTCGGGACTGATCAACGTGGTGACCCGTGAGCCCGGCGCCTCGTGGGAGGGCCGCTTCGCCTATGAGAACGACCGGCCTTTTGGGGAATCCCTGGACCGCGGGTTGGACCGGTTCGCCGTTCGGGTGGGCGGTCCGGTCGCAGGCGGCGTGGGGGTAATAGCGGCGGTGGACGTGAACGGCCGGCTCGACGCCGATCCCGTGAGCGCGCCCCGGCCCGATGACGCGCGCGACCCCCGCGCAGCGGGCCCGGCCCTGCTGCCGCATAACAGCGGAGAACAATGGATCGGCGCGGCCAAGGTAGTAGTACCTGTGACCCATGCCGCGACGGTGCGCCTGCTCGGCCTGCACTCCGAGGACCAGCGCCTGCTGTACGATCCGGTCTACAAGTACGACCTGGCGTTGGGCCCCGCCCGGGGGCTGCGCGGGGACCTGGTCAGCGGGCACCTGCATTACGCCGGGAGGCCGCGGGCCCGCGTGCCGGCCATCCTCGACCTCCGGGTGAGCCGGTTCGTCCGCGATTTCCTCCGCGGCGCCCTGACGGAGGACGTGGACTACGCGTTCGGTGCGCTCACCGGCTCGCGCTTCCGCTTCATCGGGGAGGATATCGCGCGCAGCCAGACCGGCGGCGGCGCACCGATCCCCGGCCTGCGTCCGCCGGAGCTGAGCGCCGGCGCGCCGTGGGGCGTCCCCGCGTTCTTCGCGACGGGCGGCCCTGCCGGCGACCTTGCCTGGAATCGGTACGGCGAGACCCGTCTCCAGGTCGACGGTACGCTGGGCTTCCGGGCCCTGGATCTCTTCGTGGGCGGCGACCTGTCCGCTCAGCGGGTGCGTACCTACCAGCGGGCGCTCGGGTATCTGCCCGTCGGCGGGGACGTGCCGCCGCCCGCCATCTCCGACTTTTCCCCCCGAAGCGCCGCCGCGTACCTGGAGGGACAGGCCCGGGTCCAAGACCTCGCGGTCACCGCCGGCCTCCGCTATGACGCCTTCGACGCGGGCAGCGACCTCGCCACCGAGTCTCGCGGCTCCCGGCAGTCCCTGAGCCCTCGGTTTGCGGTGTCCACGGTGCTGCGCGACGCGACGGTGGTGATCAGCTACGGCCGCTTCAGCCAGGCCCCGGATTACCAGTTCCTGGTGGACGCCGCCTTCGACGACACGACCCGCACGGGTCGGTTCCGCCGGGGCAACCCCGACCTCGGCTTCGAGAAGGCCACTCAATATGAGTTGAGCGTTCGGGTCCGCCCGCGGGACGTGCTCTCGGTCCGGGTGGGCGTGTACGTGAAGCGCCTCACCGGGCTCGTCGCATCGGTCCCGCTCGGCCTGGATCCCGACTCCACCGTGTTTGGCAACGCGGACGCGGGAACGGTGAAGGGGCTCGAGCTGCTGGTGGAGCGCGAGTTCGCGGGAGGGATCGCCCTGCGGGGCTCCTATTCACTGCAGGAAGCGAAGGCGACGGCCACCGACCCGTTCATTCTCGAGCGGCTCCTCACGGTGGATCCCGTGACGGGCGACACCACCCGGCCCGCGCGGGCCGAGTTCCCCCTCGACTTCGACCAGCGCCACACGGTGACGCTGATCGCCCGGGCGCACGCGCCGGAGGACGCCGGTCCCCGGCTGCTCGGTATCCGCCCCGTCGGCGGGCTCGAGGCCGCCTTCATCTTTCGCGCCGCGTCCGGGCTGCCGTATACGCCCAGCGACACCACGGCCGACTCGCTCGCCCTCCTCCCCAACGGCGCCCGCCTGCCTTGGGCGTCCTCGCTCGATGTGCTGGTGCGGCGGCCGATGCGGCTGGGAGGGGTGCGGGGTGGAATCTATCTGGATGTGCGCAATCTGCTGGGTCGGCGCAATATTGTGGCGGTGCGCCGGGATACCGGAACGCCGGAGGCGAACGACGCCACCGTCACTCAATTGGCGGAGGCCGCCTACCAGGCGCACCCGGGGCCCATTCCCTTCGAATCCGTCCGGTACCGCGATTACGCCGATCTGGACCACAACGGCTACGTCGAGGGCCGGACTGAGTTGTTTCCGCTTTACCTCGCGGCGGCCCGCGACTTTACCCAGCCGGTGTTCGCCTACGGTGCGCCGCGGCTCGCGCGGCTCGGCGTCGAGCTGCTCTTCTGAGTGCCGGCCCGGGCCGGCGAGGTCCGGTCCTTCCAGTTCCACCACTTGAGCAACTCCGGCCTGGGCCGGGCGGTCCGGGCGTAGTACACCGCGCAGCGGAAAGCATAGAGCACGCAAGGGTCCTGCCGGACGCCCCGCAGCCGATTGAGCTGGGTGTAGAGCCGCTCCGGGTCCCGCCGCTTGAGATCCGGCACACTGCGCACGCCGAGGTCCCGGAGATCCCGGGCCAGGCTGGAGCCGATGCCGGGGACCGTCAGGAGGTCGTCTCGAGGCCGGGCAGTCGCAGGCTTCATGGAGCTTCTCCTCCGGCCCAGGCCTCCCGCCCGAAGCTGATGGAATCCGTGATGTGCACCCCGGTGGCCAGGGTCTGGTGGACCGGACAGCGCTGGGCCACTTGGATAAGCCGGGCTCGCTGCGCGTCGTCGAACGACCCGAGGATCTTCACCTCCGACGTGATGCGCCCGATCCACCCCTCCTCGCGCTCGGCGCAGCCGGCGCAGTCGTCGGCGTGCACCCGGTCGAACCCCAGCTTCACGTCCACGCCCAGGAGGGGAATCCTCTTGTGGGCGGAATACAGCCTGAGGGTGAGGGCGATGCAGGCCGCCAGGCTGCCCAACAGGATTTCATACGGCGTCGGTCCGGTGTCGGTCCCACCCGCGTTCGGCGGCTCATCGCCTCGCCAGGCGAATTGACGCGCCCGGAGCGTGACGGCGGTCCCGTCGCGCAGCTCTGCGGTTACCATTGCCATTGTTCGTCTTGTCTCCTCGTCGGGTAACGCCGCCCTCTTGCCAGGCCGGTCCGGTTTAGGACGGCGGCCGCTGTGCGAGCGCCCGCTCGATCCCTTCCAGGTGACGGGCGATTTGCTCCTGGGCCCGCATGCCTCGCCACAGCGCGATCAGCACCGTGGCGACGACCACCACCCAAAGGAAGGTGTACACCAGGAACAACCCGCCCATGGAACCCCACATTGGTCTCATGGTCTCTCCTTTCGCCGTTCGGTTTTCGCATGCACTCCCGAAGCGTCCTGATGAACGGAGCATCGGCAGTGGACGAGATCTCCCCGCCGTGGCAATCCTACGTCCTGATGACGCGAGTGGCAAATCCGGAAGCTGCGCGCCCCAGGATACGCGCCATCACGGCGCTCAGGCCGCTGACATTGGACGCTGACCGCCCAAGCCCCTACCTTATATCGTATCCCCGACCGGAAGGCGCGAGCGGGGACTCCCGCCCCGCGCTCCGAGCCGGTCCCCCCTTAAGGAGGAGCGCCATGCCTACGTATGCATATCGCTGTCGCGACTGTGGACGCCGCTTTGATCACGTGGAGCCGCTGGCGGAACATGGCCACGCGCGTCCCGAGTGTCCCAAGTGCAAGAGCAAGCGGGTCGAACAGGTGTTGACCCCGTTCTACGCCAAGACGGCCCACAAGGCCTGAGCCGGTCCTCGGGCGACGCCGAGGGAGGACCATCCTCCCTTCGATCGAGAGCCCGCTGAGCGGTGGTTGCAGAATCTCCGCCGCTCAGGAATCGACCCTCCAGCCCGCTATCAGGCGCCGAGCACTCCGACGGCGGGGGAAATGACCCGCTGACCGGGGTCGGTGACCTAGCGTCCAGCCCCGCACGACCAAGTTCCAAGAGCTAACCGATTGTAGTGCCATCACCTATCACATCACCTCCGGGTGGCGTGCGTTCTGCTCCCGCTGCAACCGGCGGACGCAGCGGCATTCCCACTTGGAGAACCGACTCGATGGCACCTGACCACCCCGGCGTGCGGAGCCGATTCTTTATCTGGCCGGAGCGGCCCGCATGAGGGCGCGCCTTCTGATCGCGGCCGCCTTTGCTTTCGGCGGCACGCCCGCAGCCGCGCAGGGGGATACGCTCGGCCTAGCGGACGCCGTGGCGATCGCGCGGGACGCGAACCCGATGCTGCGGGCCGCACGGCTCCGCGCCGATGCCATGGCCGAACGGGTCCCGCAGGTGGGGGCGCTGCCGGACCCGGAGTTCTCGTTCGCCCTGGTGAACCGCCCGCTCACCACCTTCGGCACCGACGAGCCGATGACTATGAACGAGGTACGGATCTCCCAGGCGCTGCCTTGGCCGGGGAAGCTGCACTTCGCTCAAGAGCGGGCCCGGCTGCTCGCCTCGGCAGAGGCGCTCTCGGCGGCCGAGGCCGAAGCGCAACTGGTGGCGCGGGTCAAGACGTTGTACTACGAGCTCGGCTACCTGGACCGAGCCACCGTGATTTCGGAGGGGACCCGCGGCCTGCTGCGCGACCTCTTCGGGGTCTCCCAGGCCCGCTACGCCGTGGGCGAGGGACTGCAGCAGGACGTGCTCCAGGCACAGGTTGCGGTGGCCCGGATGACCGAGGACATCACCATTCTGCGGCAGAATCGGGTGGCCACAGTGGCGCGGTTCAACGCTCTGCTCGGCCGCGACGCGGCCGCTCCCCTCACCGCCGTCGCGGCGCCCGATCCGGCCGATCCGCCCCTGCCACTGGATTCGCTCATGGACCAGGCGACCGCCCAGCGCCCCGCGCTCAGGGCCGCGGAGGAGCGGGTCCGTGCGGCCGCCGCAGGTTACCGGGCCGCGCGGCGCGAGCTGTATCCCGACGTGATGGTGGGGCTCGCCTATGGGAACCGGCCTCAGCACGACGACATGGGGACGCTCATGCTGGGCTTCAGCCTGCCGATCTGGGCGGGCAAACGCCAGATCCCCATGCGCCGGGAGATGGCCGCGATGGAGGCGAGCGAGGACGCGATGGCGCGCGACCTCCGCAACGAGACGCTGGCGCAACTCACGGAGCTCCGGGCTGAAGCCGACCGGGCGTGGGAGCTGTCGCGCCTTTACCGGACGGCGATTCTCCCGCAGGCGCGGGCCGCCGTACAGTCCGCCCTCTCGGCCTACCGGGTGGGACGGGTGGACTACATGACCCTGGTCGAAAGCGAGATGACTGTGAACCGCTACGAGATCGAGCTGGTACAGCTCGCCGCCAGGTATCACCAGGCCGGAGCAGGGGTCGAGGCACTGCTCGGCGGCGAGGGAGGCGACCGATGAAGTCACCCAGTGGGGCGACCCTGGCGGCGCTGGCAGCGCTCCTTCTCCTGGCTGGCTGCGGCGGCGGGAAGGCCGCCGAAGCGCCGATGGCGGAGATGACGGCCGAGGAGCATGCCCGGATGCAGGCAGGGGGCGGCCAGACCACGGACAGCACCGGCGCGCCAGCCCGCCAGGCCGTGCACCTCACGGCTGGTGAGGAGCGGGCGCTGGGCGTGACCTACACGACCGTCGCCCGGGAAACCCTCTCCAAGGCCATCAGGACGGTGGGCGAGATCGGCGCTGCGGAGTCGAGGGTCGCCGAGATCACACCCAAGGTCGAGGGGTTCGTAGAGCGGCTCTTCGTCAACACGACGGGGGAGAGCGTTCGGCGGGGGCAGCGGATCCTCGCCCTCTACAGTCCGGCCCTGGTCGCCGCACAGGAGGAGTTCCTCACCGCCCGCCAGCTCGCGTCCCGCGTCGACCCGTCCGCGGACGAGGCGTGGCAGGCGGCCCAGGCCACGCTGGACGCGGCCCGCCGGCGGCTCGTGTACTGGGATATCACCGGCGACCAGATCGCGCGGCTGGAGGGTGCGGGCGAGGTGACCAAGACCCTGAGCCTGGTGTCGCCGGTCTCCGGGATCGTGCTGGAGAAGAACGTGGTCGAGGGGCAGCGAGTGATGCCGGGCGATCGGCTCTACCGGATCGCCGATCTCTCGGAGGTCTGGGTCGAGGGCGAGGTGTTCGAGCAGGATCTCGCGCTTATTCACCAGGGGGCCCAGGCCCACATCGAGGTCGCCGCGTACCCCGGCGAGCACGTGATGGGGCGGGTGAGCTTCGTCTACCCGACGGTCGACGTCCGCAGCCGCACCAATCGGGTGCGGGTCACGGTGCCAAACCCGGGACTCCGGCTCAAGCCGGGCATGTTCGCGACGATCTATTTCGACGTGGTGGTCGGGCGGGGTGTGGTCGCGGTGCCGATGGCCGCGGTGGTCGTCACCGGCGAGCGGAACCTGGTGTTCGTCCGGGACTCCGGCGGTATGCTCCTGCCCCGTGACGTAGGGCTCGGCGCTCGCGCCGGCGACTTGGTCGAAGTCCTCACTGGTCTCGAAGGGGGCGAGACAATCGTGGCATCGGCGAACTTCTTGGTGGACGCCGAGTCCCGGCTCGCGGGCACCGCACAGGCCATGCCGGGGATGCAGCACGGCGGGTTGGACCAGCCCATTCAGGCCGCCAAGCCGCCCCCCCCCAACGGGTCCGACCATGATTAACGCGGTCATCGCCTGGTCGCTGCGCAACCGGTTCCTCGTTCTCCTTGGCGCCGTCGCCCTGACCGGGGCGGGCATCTGGGCGATGCGCAACACGCCGCTCGACGCCATTCCCGATCTCTCCGACGTCCAGGTGATTGTCCAGACCGACTTTTCGGAACAGGCGCCGCAGATCGTCGAGGACCAGATCACCTACCCGATCGCCTCCGAGATGCTCAAGGTGCCGGGCGCGCGCGTGGTGCGCGGGTTCTCGTTCTTCGGCCTGAGCCTGGTCTACGTGATCTTCGAGGACGGGACGGACATTTACTGGGCCCGCTCCCGCGTTCTTGAGTACCTGAACGGTATTCGCACCCGTCTGCCAACGGGCGTGGAGCCGACGCTCGGCCCGGACGCCACCGGCGTCGGGTGGGTGTTCGAATACACCCTTGACTCGGACAGCCTTGACCTGGCGCAACTGCGTACGCTCCAGGATTGGTACATCCGGTACCAGCTCACGGCCGTTCCGGGAGTCTCGGAGGTTGCGAGCCTGGGTGGGTTCGAGAAGCAGTACCAAGTGGAGGTGGACCCGGAACGACTGCGCGCGTTCAATATCCCCGTGACCCGGGTGGCCCAGGCCATTGGGATGCACAACGTCGACATCGGGGCGCGGGTGCTGGAGATGGGCGGCCGCGAGTACATGATCCGCGGCCTGGGCTATCTCGACGGCGTGCAGGACATCGAGAACGTCACGGTCGGCGCCACCATGAACGGTACGCCCATCCGGGTGGGGG
>Ga0326597_10008373_pt1 | contig 13961 bp, 11 predicted proteins | sample RVTome_12_FD_203789 | JGI IMG/M metagenome (GOLD analysis project Ga0326597, IMG submission 203789) | Soil microbial communities from uranium-contaminated site in the Upper Colorado River Basin, Wyoming, United States - RVT100D185 | ecosystem: Environmental > Terrestrial > Soil > Contaminated >... | reverse complement strand
CCCTCATCACCGAGGCACTCCGGAAAGACTTCGAGTACAGGCGCAAAGCCGATCAGACTTGGGTGACGGATATTGATTTTGCAGTCGAGCGCCATCTGCGGACACGGCTCGAAGAGCAATTTCCCGGCTTCGGGATTATCGGCGAGGAATTCCCCGACCAGAACAGGATCGCCGAACTGACCTGGGTGATTGATCCCATCGACGGAACCTCAAGCCTCCGGCACCGCGTGCCGCTATTCGGAACGATACTGGCCTTGCGTCATGCGGACAAATCCGTATTGGGCCTGATCGACCTTCCAATGCTGGGGCGGCTCTACAGCGGCGGGGCGGGCTTGGGCGTATGGTGCAATGACCGGCAGGTGCGCATTGACGATGTAGAAAACGATTCCGAGATTGACTCGGAGATCATCTCACTCGGCGGCCGTGCGCAGTTCATTTCCCCTGGGTTGCCAAACGTGTTCGACGAGCTGATGCGGTTACACCCGAATGTCCGCACCTACGGCGACTGCTTTGGGCACGGACTGGTGATCGAAGGCGCCGTCGGCGCGATGGTGGATTTTGATCTGCGCATCTGGGATGTGGCAGCAACGGAGATTCTGGTGCCGGCGGCCGGCGGCAAGTTCGTCTGCGTGCGGCAGCGCCCCGGCCACGACGACTCACTCCTGGAAACGCGCTACGATGTGATTTTCGGCAAGCCGCGCGTGGTGGACTGGATCCTCCGCACAATGCACCTCTAACCCGTGCGAACTTGGATGGCTCGTTCTGCGGACTTTGCGAGGGCTCGGCGGGTGAAAATGGCGGCCAGTTCGCGCCGATATTCCGCTGATGCGTGCATGTCTGCGGAAATGTCCACGCCATCGGCGGCCCCTGCGGTTGCGTGTGCGATGATCTTGTCGCCGGGAGTGTGCCCCAGCAGTCTTTGCTCGACCGCCTTTGCACGGTAGGGAACCGGACCGACACCGGTAATCGCGATGCGGGCTTGTTCGACGTTACCCCGTGCATCGAGCTTCATCACCGCGGCTACGCCGACGATGGCGAAGCCGGAGGCCTGCTGCCGCATCTTCACGTACGCTGAGCCGGCGCGCCTCCCGAGCTTCGGAACGCGAATCGTGGTTAGAATCTCGTTCGGCTGAAGCGCCGTAACCATCAAATCAACGAAGAAATCCCGGGCGGAAATCTCGCGTGGCCCGTGGATGCTGGTCGCAATCAGCTTGGCCTCCAAGACCAGCGCGGCCGCTGGAAAATCCCCCGCCGGATCGGCGTGCGCCAGGCTGCCGCCGAACGTGCCGCGATTGCGGACCGCGAGATCGCCGACCTCCGCCGCCGTCTCCGAAAGCAGCGGGCAGGCGCGCGCCAGGAGTTCCGAATGTTCGATTTCGGAATGCCGCACCAGCGCCCCAATCTCGATTTCCTCCTGCGTCTCACGAATCCCTTTCAATTCCGCGAGACGACCGATGTCGAGTACCAAGGCAGGCGCGGCCAGGCGCAGCTTGAGCAGGGGGATGAGGCTCTGGCCTCCTGCCAGGAGCTTCGCGTCCTCGCGCCGTTCGTCGAGCAAACGAGCCGCTTCAGCGAGGCTCGTGGGGCAGACATATTCAAACGGTGCGGAGTACATAAAATCAGTATTCAGAAGTTAGCATTCATAAGCTAAGCAGATTCCTCGCTTCGCTCGGAATGACATCGAATGGCTACGGATTCCCAACTCCTAACTTCTAGTTCCTAGCTCCTAACTCCTCACTTCCTCTTTTCGGATCGCCTTCCAAATTTTCTCCGGTTTCAGCGGCATGTCCAGATTCCGGACGCCGTAAGGAACCAATGCATCGAGGACCGCATTCACCACCGCCGGAGTGGCGCCGATCGTCCCCGCTTCGCCGACCCCCTTCACTCCCAGCGGATTCACGTTGGTGGGCGTCTCCGTGCGATCACAAATATACCGCGGCAGTTGCCCAGCCTTTGGTACGGCGTAGTCCATCAGGCTTCCGCTCAGCAGTTGTCCGCTTTCGTCGTACACAACCTGCTCAAACAGGGCCTGGCCGATACCCTGTGCGATGCCCCCATGAATCTGTCCCTCGACCAACATCGGGTTGATCACGCGGCCGCAGTCATCCACGGCCACGTAGCGCAGGAATCTTACTTCCCCGGTGTGCGCATCGACTTCGACCACGCAGACATGCGCACCGAACGGGTAGGTATATTCCGGAGGACTGAAGTAGCTGGTGGCCTCCAGGCCGGGCTCCATCCCGCGCGGCAGATCGCGAGCGCGGTAAGCGGCCTTGACCACGTCGTCGAAGGTCACCCGCTTTCTCGAACGCCCCTTCACCGCCAGCTTTCCATTTCGCCAGACGATGTTGGCAGGGACGGCGTCGAGCAGGCGGGCGGCGATGGCGGTCATCTTCTGCTTCAGCTTTTGCGCAGAGAGATACACCGCGGCGCCACCCACGGCGGTGCTGCGGCTGCCGAAAGTGCCTATGCCCGAGGGCATCGCCACCGTGTCGCCGTGCAACACGACGATATCATCCACGGAAATGCCCAGGCCGTCCGCGACGATCTGCGCAAAGCTGGTTTCACCGCCTTGTCCATGAGGCGAGGAGCCCGTGAGGACGGTAACGTTTCCGGAAGTCTCAATGCGCACGGTGGCGCTCTCCCAGCCGCCACCCGGCGGGCGGTCGCTGGCCGGTCCGGTTCCGCAAATCTCCACATAGCTGGCAATGCCGATGCCAAGCAAGCGGTGCTGCTTGCGCCACCGCGCCTGCTGGGCGCGCAGACCCTTGTAACCCACCGCCTTGAGCGCTTTGTTGAGCACTCCGGCATAGTTGCCGGAGTCATAGACCGACCCGGTGACAGTGGTGTAGGGAAATTCTTTCGGCTTGACCATATTTCGAACGCGGATCACGGACGGGTCCATGCCGAGTTCGCGGGCGGCGAGGTCCATCATGCGCTCGATCAGGTAGATGGCCTCGGGACGCCCCGCGCCGCGGTAGGCGTCGGTCGACATCTTGTTGGTGAAGACCTCGGTGATGCCGAAGGAGATGGCGGGAATCTTGTAGCAGCCGTTGGCCAGGCTGGCCGTGCTGGTGGGGATGCCCGCGGTGAACAGGTGCAGATACGCGCCGATGTCAGCGATGGTGCGGCAGCGCATGGCGAGGATGCGCCCATCTTTTCCGAGCGCCAGCTCGACGTTGTTGATCTGATCGCGGCCATGGGTGGTGGCAGCAAGATTTTCGCGGCGCGTCTCGACCCACTTGACCGGCCGGCCCAGGCGCATGGCCAGGTATGGTGCCAGCATTTCCTCGGGATAAATGTTCAGCTTGCTGCCGAATCCGCCGCCGACATCGATGGCCACCACGCGCAACCGGTTGTCAGGCACCTGGAGCGACCGCGCCACATAGTTTCGCAGCATGTGCGGGATCTGCGTGGTGCTCCACAGCGTGAGCATGCGGTCGCCCGGATGGTAGCTCGCTTGGACGGCCCGGCATTCCATCGCCACCGGCGCCAGCCGCTGATTTACCAGCCGCGCTTGCACAACTCTGTGAGCCTTGCGGAAAGCCTTCGAAACATCGCCCGACACAATGCTGTAGGTTCCCGCGACGTTGCTGTTCCACTCTTCGTAGATGACCGGCGAATCTTTTTGAAGAGCTTTTTCGGGATCGACCACGGCGGGCAGCGGCTCGTAGTCGACATCGATCAGGTCGAGCGCGTCGCGGGCGATGTAAGCGCTCTCAGCGACCACGGCTGCGACCGGCTCGCCCACATAGCGCACGCGCCCCACCGCCAGCGGGTAGTGCGGGGGAACACGCAGGTCTGGCAGCCTGGCCATGAACGGAACCGTGCCCAGCTCTTCGCGAACGTCTTCGCCAGTCAATATTTCGATGACGCCGTGGAGCGACTCGGCGCGGGTGATATCGAGTCTGCGGATCTTGGCGTGGGCATGCGGGCTGCGCAGAAAAATCAAGTGCGCAGTGTGCGGCAGGTGGAGGTCATCCACGAACTGCCCCCGGCCAGCAAGCAGGCGCGGGTCTTCTTTCCTGAGCACCCTTTGCCCAACGTATTTGGTCTGCGCTGCCATTTACTTCTTCCCCCCTCTTGGCGAGCCTGTCGAGGCTTTGGCATGTTTCTCAGCGCGCAGCTTGCCTGCGGCATCCTGCACTGCGGCCACGATGGACTGGTAGCCAGTGCAGCGGCAGAGGTTCCCGTCCAGGGCGCGACGAATCTCCTCCTCGTTGGGTTGCGGCAAACGGCGGAGCAGATCGTGCGCGGTCATCAGAATGCCGGGGGTGCAGAAGCCGCACTGCAAACCATGTTGCTCCTGGAAACCGCGCTGTACGGCGTCGAGCGAGCCGACCGGGGCCAGCCCCTCGACCGTCTTGATGGCGCAGCCATTCGCCTGTACGGCAAGCACCATGCAGGACTTCGCTGCTGCGCCATCGAGATGCACCGTGCAGGCCCCGCACAGACCGGTCTCGCATCCGATGTGCGTGCCGGTCAGCTCCAGCACGTCGCGCAGATAGTGGACCAGCAGCAGGCGAGGCTCGACCTCGGATGTGTGCTCAACGCCATTAACGGTCATGGTGATAGGGAACTTCACGAGCGCACCTCAGCGACAAGCGACCAGTGTGAATTGACGGGCCGATAACCAGATTCCTCGCGGAGTCTATCCCGAGCGAAATCGAAATGGCCGGAATGACACCAAGAAAGGTAGGATGACATCAGGCGGAAAAGATGGCAAGCGGCCGCCCGCATTGCACTGATCACTTGTCACTCGTCACTGGTGTTGGAACCAGCAGTTGGTCTTTGCGGTAGATCAGGTCGGTGACGTTGTAACTGGCCAGCTCGAAGCCGTGGCCATGCGTGATCGCGTCGGTGGGGCAGGCCTCCACGCAATAGCCGCAGAAGATGCAGCGGTTGTAATCAATGTTGTAAACCGAGGCGTAACGCTCGCCGGCGCTGATGCGCTGATCGGAGGTGTTTTCCGCGGCCTCGATGTAGATACAATTGGCCGGGCAGGCGGCGGAGCAGAGAAAGCAGGCCACGCATTTCTCCAGACCCTGCTCATCGCGCTGGAGAACATGAAGGCCACGGAATCGTTCACCGAAATTCGGCGGCTCGTCGGGGTAATTTTCCGTCACCGTCGGGCGGCCGAGATGCTGGAGCGTAACCTTAAACCCTTTCGCCAGGGCGCCGACGGCATCGACAATCTGGCCCAACAGAGAGGACATGGGTTCGCCTTAGAAACACTCTTGGAGAGCGGGGATTTGCATTCCGGATCAGTATATCAGGAGGGCCCCAGCCGGGGAAGGCAGGAGCAGGAGCAATCAGCGCGAGTTGCGCTTTTCCTTTTCTTTCTCTTTCAGCGCCCGGTCGGCCAACTGTTGATCGAATTTGGCTTGCTGCTGGGTGGTGAGGATCTCGCGAATGCGGACCCGGCCATGCTGTTTAATGGATTCGATTTCCAATTCGTGCTGTTTGTAGGCCCCGCGCGTTTCCTCAAGAATTTTGGCGAGCTTCGCCTGTTGCTGCGGATCGAGATCGAGGCCTTTCGTGAACCATTTCACTGCGCCTTTGCGGCTTTCCGCTGTGCGGGCAGTCGCGGAGGAGTCCGCGGACACATTCATTCGCTGCATCCAACGGGTGCCGAGCGAGCCGCTCAGGGCGCCACACAGAAAGATGAGAACGAGATACAATCCGGCTCTGCTGCGCACTCCCAACATATCCGACAACCCTTTCTCCTGCTCCAAGCCGGTTACTCTGTGGTCAACTCCACCAGGTTCATCATGACTAAATCTTCGCTCGCCTGGATATCCGCTGTGGTAAAAGACATATGCGCAAATTCCGTGGCGGGATATTCGATTGCCGCCAGGCCTTCTTCCTCCGGCTCACGCACATCGCTGGTAAGCGTCCAGGCCGCGGTTAGGAGGCTTAGAAAGACCAACGGATAGGCCAGCCGCGGGCGCATGACCGCACCGAGATTCTCAAACCAGCTGCGGGAAAGCCGTTTGTCGATCGTCTGCTGGATCCGGACGTAGAATTCCGGCCCGGGCACCGGTGGCGCCTCGTCCGGCTTCAGCCAGTCAAGGCACTGGCTCGCCTCACGCGCAGCGACCAGCGCCTTTCGGCACGACCCGCATCCCGCCACATGCCGAGCGAACTGCTCCAGCGAGCGCGAATCGAGCATATCTTCGAGATACGCATCCAGACGATGAAGCACATGTTCTCTCATTCGTTTCGTCCTCATCTGCGCCGCAGGAGCTTTTTGTTTGCCAGTTGGGCCAGCTTGCGCCGCGCCCGGAATAGCTTTACTTTGACCGTATTCTCATTGCAGGCAAACATGCCGGAGAGGTCTTCGATCGAATATCCCTCCACTTCTTTCATCAACAAGAGCAGCCGCTCTTCCGCGGAAACCTTTCCGAGCAGCATCGAGACCATCTGTCCCAGCTCCGCCCTGCGCTGCGGGGAAGGATCCACCGACCGGGTATTCTCCATGCGGTGCGCTTCCGCTTCGGTCATCTCCGAAACGCAGAGCAACCTGTGGGAGCGATGCTTGCGCAGATGGTTGTAACATTCATTGATCGTAATCTTGTAAATCCACGTGATCAGCGCAGCACGGAAATCGAAATCTCGAATCCGGAAAAACACTTTCGTAAAGACCTGCTGCGCAATGTCCTCCACGTCCGCCCGGCTGCGGATCAGAGTATGAGCTATGGAAAACACCCGGCCTTGGTATCGCTCCACAAGGAGCCGGAATGCGTCGCGGTCGCCGGATTGGCACCGCCGCACCACCTGCGTTTCCCAATTCAGGCCAGTGCTTGGCGAAGCTTCCGCCAATACCCCTGGGACAGGCAGGGTCGCTTCCATGTTGGGTGGTACGTTAGAAGCCATAATCCGGTTTCAAAAAACTCCGCCCCAGTGGCGGGCCTCAAAGCGTATCTCCATCGTTACGATGGCCATATTGTATCTCAGGATGCTCTAGTGAAAATCAATTTCTTTATCGATAGCTTGCCTTAGGGGGCTGGCTGGGCGAGCGAAATGTAGAGTACGGGGGCGGGACCTACTCCCACTCGATGGTGCCTGGGGGCTTCGAGGTGATGTCGTAGACGACGCGGCTGATCCCCTTTATTTCGTTCACAATACGGTTCGAGATCGTGGCGAGCACATCGTATGGCAGGCGCACCCAATCGGCGGTCATAGCGTCTTCGGAATGGACCGCGCGCAGGGCCACTGTATAGCCATAGGTCCGCTGGTCGCCCATCACTCCCACGCTACGGACGGGGAGTAAAACCGCGAACGACTGCCAGATGCTCTCATATAACGCTGCCGCGCGAATCTCTTCTTGAACGATCTCGTCGGCCCCGCGCAACAGTTCGAGCTTCTCGGAGGTTATCTCCCCCAGCACACGGACGGCGAGGCCGGGTCCGGGAAAGGGCTGGCGGTTGAGCACCTCCGGCTCCAGGCCCAGGTCGGCGCCGACGCGGCGCACTTCGTCCTTGAACAGTTCCCGAAGCGGCTCGATCAGGCGCATCTGCATCTTCTCTGGCAGCCCGCCGACATTGTGGTGGGTCTTGATGATCGCCGATGGCCCGCGCACTGAGATGGATTCGATCACGTCGGGGTAGAGCGTCCCCTGCACCAGGTGCTCGACCCGGCCGAGGCGCGCGGCTTCCTCCTCAAAGACCCGGATGAACTCATTTCCAATGATCTTGCGTTTCTGCTCGGGCTCGACAACTCCCTTGAGTTTTTCCAGGAACCGCACCGAGGCGTTTACGCCAGTAACGTGCAGGCCGATCCGCCGAAGCATGGTCAGCACGGATTCAAACTCGTTCTTGCGCAGCAGCCCGTTGTCCACAAAGATGCAGTCGAGCCGGTCTCCGATGGCGCGGTGAACCAGCGACGCGGCAACCGTTGAGTCCACGCCTCCGCTGAGGGCGCACAAGGCGCGTCCCTCGCCGACCTGGTCTCGAACCGATGCGATGGTGTGCTCGATGAACGATTGCGGGGTCCAGTCCGGCGGGGCGTTGCAGATGTCGAAAATAAAGTTGGCGAGAATCTCATCGCCATGCGCCGTGTGGCGCACCTCGGGATGGAACTGCACGGCGTAGATGTTTCGCTCGGAGTTTTCGATGGCGCTGATCGCCGATCCGGTCCGCCCGGTCTCTTTGAAACCGGCGGGCAGCCCGATTACTTCGTCGCCGTGGCTCATCCACACCGGCAGCGGCGATGGGATGGAGCGGAAGAGGCGCGCCCCGTCGGCAATATTCAATTGTGCGCGGCCGTACTCGCGATTCGGAGCGGGCCGGACCTTGCCTCCGAGTTGATGCGCGATCAGCTGCTGCCCGTAGCAAATCCCGAGCACCGGCACGCCCATCTTCAACACGGCGGGGTCGGAGTGCGGAGCGCCCTCTTCAAAGACCGAGCTGGGCCCCCCGGAGAGTATGATTCCCGCCGGGTTCATCCGGCGCAACTCTTCGACGGTTGTGCTGAACGGCACCAGCACGCTATGGACGTGATGCTCGCGCACCCGCCGCGCAATGAGCTGCGAGTACTGCGCCCCAAAATCCAAAATGACGATACCGGAACCAGAGGGCATGATTAGTAGTTAGACGAACTATCTATTGTAGCGACTTTGGTAGCAGCCCAGAATTGTTTTTGGGCTTTCCCAACCAAAGCCTGACTGCTATAGTGCGATCGTGGACTTTGATGAAATCCGTAAATTGACAATTACCGCCTTATTCTCCGACGACACGCTTTTGGAGCAAATTGTATTAAAGGGCGGAAATGCTGTCAGTCTGGTGTATGGATACACATCTCGGAGTTCACTGGATCTCGACTTTTCGATCGAACGCGATTTCCCCGACCTCGAAGAAACCAGAAAGCGGTTATTCCAGGCGCTTGAAATTCGATTCTCTGCTGTCGGCTTGGTTGTGTTTGACCTCAGTTTTGAACCAAAACCGTCTGTTCTTGACGAAGTTCGCCCTGATTGGGGTGGTTATGAGCTCAAGTTTAAAATTATCGAAGGCGAGAAACACTCGCGATTTAAAGATTTGGCTGATAGACGACGGAACGCACTCGTGGTGGGACCTGCTGAGCTTCGGACATTCACGGTCCAATTGAGTAAATTTGAATTCTGCACTGGTAAAGCTGAGGCCGAAATTGATCATTACACAATATTCGTTTATACACCGGCCATGATTGTCGTGGAAAAAATACGGGCTATCTGTCAACAAATGCCGGAATATCCTTTAAGAAAACATCCTCGACCCAGAGCGAGGGATTTTTTCGACATTCAACAATTGATGACAAAGGCTCACATCGTTGTTACAGAAACTGCGAATAAGGAGCTTCTGCAGAACGTCTTCGCAATCAAAGAGGTTCCACTTTCCCTCATCGCCAGAATCCAGGAAGAGAGAGAATTTCACAGACCGGATTGGCCTTCGGTTCAGACGACGGTTAGAGGAAGGGTAGAAAACTTCGATTATTATTTTGATTTCGTTGTGAGAGAAGTGGATGGTCTAAAAGCCCTTTGGGAAAAATAGGCGCCACTCTGGATCAAAGTCTTTGTCGCGAAGATCGTGGGCCAAGTAAAAATCAAAATGCAATCCAAGTTTCTTTAATCTGTTGAACTGCTTCGCCTCATAACCCGCTCTCTGCATATAGAACCCGATAGCCTGATGGTACGGATAAACATAGTCCAATTTTTTCAGCGTTGCCACAAGCGTCCCGACAGAAATGCGATCTTTTGCAGATCGGTATGCTTCGAGCACCTCATAGACGCCGCCACCATAGGACGGACGCACTGTAATGTCAATCAAAGTCCTCTCGATCCTTGTTACTTCCAAGTTTGCCCCATCGATTGTAAGAGGCCCGACCTCCAAACGAGCTGTGTTTTTTCCACTGATCAAAAGAAATTGCCACTGTTCCCATTGAAAAAGGAATTTAGAGTGCCTCTGCTTGCCAGCGAAGGCTCGGTGAATGTTCTGCTGATTCAATGTGCCTGATGAAGTTGGCTTGATTGATTGCTCGTGGTTAACGTAAATAGTTTTTGGAATTTGGTTTGTTAGCCCGTGCAGCAGCACTGCTGTTCCATGGCACAAGTAAGAGCCAGGTTTAATTCGGAGGGCTAGTTCGTAGGGTGAAAAATCTTTACCCCACGCATACCGAGAAATTGTAGAGTAGTTCGGGTGATTAACCGGGGCAAGGCGTATTTCTTTCAGTTGTGCCGTATTTATCAGGAATACGATAAAATCGGCCGAGGTAGTGTTCTGGGCCAAACGCCAAGCAATCCGGTTCTCGGCCAAAATGTGTGCCATTTCCCCCGGAGAAAAAATTTTCCTTCCCGCACCGTCAAGTATTTTGACAATATCCGACTTTGAAATCTGAAGCCTGCTTGGTCTCCCCTTTGGCATGTTATCTATGATAACAAAATCACGCCTAGGTATATATACCTTAGGTGTCTTAATATATCAACAGCGAAAATCGATCTAACACATTCAAATCAAGACATATTTTTACAATTTCACCAGGAGTATGGTTAGGTATATATACCTAACCATACAGAACATTCCCTAGCATCTTCAACTCTTGCAATTCCTGCTATTTTTTCCACTTTGATGCGATTCATACCATGGGTTTGCCCGCTGAGATAAAGGTATATATACCTTTATCTCAGCGGGCAAACCCATGGTCAGGTGCAAAGGATCAGTGCCGGGTGTGTTCGGAGATGACGATGTTGACGAGCTTGTTCGGGACCACAATGACCTTCAGGACCTTGTGAGCGGCGATCATGTGCGCGATGCGCGGATCGGCGAGCGCCAGCTCGCTCAGTTCTTCCTGCGGCATTCCTTCGCGAGCCAGAATTTTCGACCGCAGCCGGCCGTTGATCTGCACCGGGATTTCGAGCTCGTCTTCCTTGGCGAGCACCGGATCGAACTCCGGCCAGCTCACCCGCAGCAGGTCTTCAGAATGCCCCAACTCCTCCCAAAGCTGCTGCGCCAGGTACGGCGCGAACGGTGAGAGCAGCTTCGTAAGCGTTTCCAGCGTCTCGCGCAACACGGGCCTGGAGATCTGACCTTCGAGGTTATAGAGCAGGTTCACCAGCTCCATCAGCGCGGCGATGTCTGTGTTGAAATGCCAGCGGCCTTCAAAATCATTGCTGATACGGCTGATGGTTTGGTGCAGCTTGCGCAAAATTTTCCGGTCTTCGGCGGAAGCATCCTGCACAGCCGACCCCGAAGCAGTGACGCCCTTCAAATCATTCACATGTTTGTTTGCAAACCGGTAGACGCGCGTCACGAAGCGGTAAATGCCTTCTACACCGGCGTCATTCCATTCGAGATCCTTTTCCGGCGGAGCGGCAAACAACACATACATTCGCGTGGTGTCGGCACCGTACCGGTTCACCATCTCGTCGGGGTCCACCAGGTTCCCCTTGGACTTGGACATCTTGGCGCCGTCCTTGATGACCATGCCTTGGGTGAACAGCCGCGCCACCGGCTCGCCCATCCTGGCGAAACCGAGGTCCCTCAGTACCTTCGCAAAAAAGCGCGAGTAGATCAGGTGCAAGATGGCGTGCTCAATCCCGCCGATGTACTGATCGATCGGGAACCAGTAATTTACCGCCTCGGTATCCACGGGCGCTTGGTTGAAAGCTGGATTCGTATAGCGGTAAAAGTACCAGGAGGAATCCACAAACGTGTCCATGGTGTCGGTTTCGCGTTCTGCCGGGCCATGACACTTCGGGCAGGTGGTGTTCAAGAATTCGGGCAAGTCCCGCAGGGGAGAGTGCCCCAGGCCGGTAATCTGCACCTTCTCCGGGAGCAGCACTGGGAGCTGATCGTACGGTACCGGAACGATGCCGCACTGTTTGCAATAGACCACTGGAATTGGCGTGCCCCAGTAACGCTGGCGCGAGATACCCCAATCCTTGAGCCGATAGGTGGTCTCAGCCTTCCCAAAACCTTTTTCCAAGGCGTGCGCAGTCATTTGTTGAAGGGCCTGCTCGGAGGTGAGACCGCTGAAAGCTCCCGAGTTTATAAGAACGCCGTATTCGACGAAAGCCTCTTCCATGCGTTTCGGGTCGACGATACCGCGGGCAGGCTTCACGACGAGTTTCACCGGCAGGCGGTATTTCTGCGCGAACTCGAAATCGCGCTGATCGTGCGCGGGCACGGCCATGACGGCTCCTGTGCCGTAATCCATCAAAACGAAGTTCGCAACCCAGATCGGAATTTGGTCGCCGCTAAATGGATTTACGGCAAAGCGGCCCAGGAACAACCCTTCTTTCTCCGTATCCCCCGCTGGAGATGTGGGCCTGCGCGCCACCATCTCGCGAATCCGCGCCAGGACGCTCTCTCCGCCCGGCATACCCGCTACCAGCTTTTCAATCAGCGGATGCTCGGGAGCAATCACAACGGCCGTAGCCCCATAGATGGTGTCGACTCGCGTGGTGAAGATCGTGATCGAGTCATCCGCTCCGGCGACCTGGAACTGAATTCTCGCGCCCACCGATTTGCCGATCCAGTTGCGCTGCATCGCCTGCACGCGGTCCGGCCAATTTTGCAGTTCCTTCATGTCTTCGAGCAGGGCGTCGGCATAGGATGTGATTCGGAAGAACCATTGCTCCAGTTCTTTCTGCTCGACCGCGGTGGATTCGTGCCGCCAGCAGCAGCCATCCACAACTTGCTCGTTGGCCAGCACGGTCTGGCAGGCTGGGCACCAGTTCACGCGGCTGTTCTTGCGATAAGCCAGCCCTCTCTCCAGCATCTTCAGGAACAGCCACTGGTTCCAGCGGTAGTAGTCCGGCTCACACGTGGAGACTTCCTTCTCCCAGTCGTAACTGAAGCCAAAACGTTCAAACTGGCCCTTCATGTAAGCGATATTGTCCTGTGTCCATTTGCGGGGGTGGACGCTGTTCTTGATGGCGGCGTTTTCGGCGGGCAAGCCGTAGGCATCCCAGCCCATCGGGTGTAGCACGTTCATGCCCTTCATGCGTTTATAGCGCGCCAGCGCATCGCCAATTGAGTAATTGCGGATGTGTCCCATGTGCAGACGGCCCGATGGATAGGGAAGCATTTCCAGCACGTAGTACTTGGGGCGGTCCTTGGCTGGACTCGCCGCCCAGTGATTGTGTTGCTTCCAGGCCTGCTGCCACTTTTCTTCAATCGTCTTGTGTTCGTAATTCGGTGTCGTGGTCGTTGTCACGGCCGTGCGTTCCTCATAGACTCCCCTAACCGGGTATTGCCTGTTATTGAAACCGAGACCGAGCTTTGCCGCCGTGTTCGCGAGGGGCGGCCGCCGGCCAATCCACTTTCGCGAACTGACCGAATGGCGCGGAGATTTTTCCAGTCGTCTCCTTCGGCTTCCATTGGCGTTTCCAGGATAAAAACTTTTTCCCGCAGCGCGGGATGATTGACGATGCGGCGGAAACCAGCCAGCCCGATCCCGCCCTTGCCGATGTGCTCATGGCGATCGCGACGCGAGCCCAGAGCGGATCGCGAATCATTGGCGTGAACCACCGCCACACGACTTAGACCAACGGTCTGATCGAGTGCGGCCAGAGCCGCAGATAAACCTTCCTGCGTGGCAATATTCATGCCGGCGGCAAAGCAATGTGCCGTGTCAATACAACATTCGACCGGCAGACCATCGAGAAGCGCCAGGATCTCGCGCAGCTCCGCAAAGCTGCCACCCAAAACATTCCCTTGACCGCACATGTTCTCGACCAGAATCGTGGTCTTTGTCGGCTGTGCAATGCGGATCGCTTCCCGTATGGATGCGGCGAGCGTGCGAATGCCCTGCTCCTTCGAGCCATCGCGGCAACTGCCGGGATGCAGCACTAAGTATTCAGCAGCGAGCGACTCGGCGCGGCGGATCTCTCCAACGAATGCTTCAAGCGATCGCTTCTGCAACGCAGGATCTGGTGACGCCAAATTGACCAGGTAATTGGTATGAATGACTACCGGTGAAAGGTC
>Ga0326597_10008370_pt1 | contig 13963 bp, 15 predicted proteins | sample RVTome_12_FD_203789 | JGI IMG/M metagenome (GOLD analysis project Ga0326597, IMG submission 203789) | Soil microbial communities from uranium-contaminated site in the Upper Colorado River Basin, Wyoming, United States - RVT100D185 | ecosystem: Environmental > Terrestrial > Soil > Contaminated >... | reverse complement strand
ATTGTCGAACGCTGCGCCATACGCGTGCGCCAGCGAATAGCCGAGTTCGCCGCCTTCGTTGATTGAGCCCGGGGTTTCCGGGGCCACGTGACTAGGTATGCCCCCGGGAAAAGAAAACTGCGTGAACAGCTTCTTCATACCTTGTTCGTCCTGGGAGATATTCGGATACAACTCGCTGTAGGTGCCCTCCAGATAGGTGTTGGCCACCAGGGCCGGTCCGCCATGTCCGGGGCCGGAGACGTAAATCATGTCGATGTCGTATTTTTTGATGACCCGGTTCAAGTGCACGTAAATGAAGTTCTGCCCGGGGGTCGTGCCCCAGTGCCCCAGCAACCGCGGCTTTACGTGCTCCAGCGTCAACGGCTTTTTGAGCAGCGGATTATCGTACAAATAAATCTGGCCAACCGACAGATAGTTGGCTGCCCGCCAATAGGCGTTCATCTTGCGCAGAAGATCCGGGCTGAGAGTCTTTGCGTTTGTTTTTGTTTTCATCGTTCAACTTTCCTCCCTGTCACCTGTGTCCACATGGTCTTTCAGATTCACCGCCGATGAGAATTTATCAGACCTTCGCTTGTGGCGGGTCGGCGAGTGCCCCTGGGGGCAGGTGTTCCGGCACGTCAAGGCGTGCCACGCCGATCCGGTTGTCAGCCATCCCGTAATAAACGTCGAAGCGATCCGGTGAGCCGAGATCGTCGCGCCGATCGATGGCGGTGGGAAATACGACGTTGGCGACGATCCCTTGGCGTTCCTGCGGCAACTCCGGTGTCAGCACTGGCTCCCGCGAACGATAGCGGATAAAGCGCGGATGTTCCTCCGAAAGCACCAGCACCCCAGCCGAGTAGCGCAGTTTGCTCCCTTCTGCGCTCGGCTCCGCCGTCTCGCTTACACCATGATAAACGACCAGCCAACCGTGCCGGGTCAAGATGGGCGGAGTACCGCCGCCGATTTTGAGCCGTTCCCAGGGCGCCACCGGGGTGGCCAGCCGGTGATGCGAGCCAAAATGGCGGAGGTGAAACGGCTCACAGTCCGCCATGGCCGTTGAGCAGTAGGAAATCCAGATGCTTTGGCGATGGAGATCCACCAAGCGGGACGCAGGGTGGGATGCCGTTTCCTCCGGACGAGTTCCGGGAAAGAGCGGCCGCTGGAGGATGGCCATTGACGGCTGTCCGGATGGATCTGGAATGGCGACAGGGAAGACACTGGCATCCTTATTGTCGATGCCTTCGAACTCAATGCCCTCGTACGGCCTGAAGGTAGCCAACCCCAAGCGCTGCCAGCGGAACAGGTCTTCGGATATCGCCAGGGCGATCCGTGGGCCGTCCGGCGAATGCGCCGTGTAAGTCATTACGTAGCGCCGGAGCGGTTCGACAAACGTGATACGCGGATCCTCGCAGCCGCCGGTACCGTCCTTTCGCCGCTCGTAATCCGCTTCCGGCTCCAGTGCAATACCGAGTCGCTCGACTCCGTCCGGGTCGCCGGACTCATTAAACTGGACTCGCGCCATACCGATGCGGGAGTAGTTGCCTCGCGCGACTAGCCGCGGGAACAGGTAAAGCTGACCATCAGGGCCACGCGCGGCGGCTGGGTTCAGGACGCCTTCGGCCTCCAGCGGGTTACCCGGCTCCGGTTCCATCACCAGCCCAAGGCGGTGCAACTGAAACGGAATCATCGGCTCTCTCTCACAAGGCCCCGACCCGCACCTTGCATGAACGCTCGTTCCATCTGCCGCAAGATCCCGTCGGGTTCGCGGAGGGCAAGTTCCGCGATTTCATCGGCGCGCGCTTGCGAATCGCTATTGGCATAAAGGCGCATCTGGGGCGCGTTGCCCGACGGCCGGATGTGCGCGACGTCGCCATTGTTGAAATAGATGCGCACACCGTCGAGGACATTGATGCGCGCGATATCGCCGAATCCAAGCGCGGATGTAAAGAACCGCGTTAACGTCGCTTTACGTTGCTGCCAGTCTGCGGCTAGCCTTGCCGCGATGGGCGTGGAGATAGCATTCGGACGACTACGATCGATTACGCGTCCCGCGCTATCGAACTCCACCTCGATGGTGTCGCCGGCTGAAATCAGGTTGGCCAGGATGGCCTGGCTCACAGCTACCGGAAAGTTATCGATCAATCCGGCCCGGCCGAAGCGCGCGGGCAACCGGTCCCACAAAACGGACAAGCTAATGCCCCGATTCGCCGCGGAGAACAAATTGGCCAAGATCGGTAGCGTCGAATCGCGCGTCGGGAGCGCAGCCAGCGTCGCCCCGTTTAGCGCGATATCGCTGCCGGTCAAAAAGCCGCCGTTAGCCTCCCAGCCAACCATTCGTTGGCGACTGCCGGCGCCACGCAACTCGTCGAGGGCCGAAATGACGTAGGGGGACCCGATTTTGGTCTTCTCGAAGGCAACCTCGCGCTCGCCCATGCGGCGCTCTACAGCATCGTTGGCGCTGATCGGAACGGCGGCGGCATCCGCACGCAGAAACTCGGCAACTACGATGCCTAATAAGTCACCGGGCAAGAAGCGCACGCGCCGGCCGCCGGGCTTAACCTCGGCGGCAGGTAGCACGGCCGTTACTAATGGCCGATCGGAGTCACCATCGGTTGACACGATTGCGTGTAGCGGCTCGCCCCTCGCTTCGGCAGCGACGGCGAACTCCTCCAGACGGTTTAGCTGCTCGTCAGTGATATTCTCCGTGTCGATAGGAATGAACGTGTCGCTGCGCCCCGCGGTGACCACCTCGGCGCCAAGCTCGCGCAGGATGCGCGGCAAGATATCGCGTCCCACCGCCGAATGCTGATACACGAGAACGCGCAGACCGGAGAGACCGCCGCAGGTGAAGCTCTGCAGATAGCGGCGGACGTAGGCTTCTTCGGCGGCGCGATCGAGCAACGGCAGTTCTGGCGACCGCTTGAGCATGCCGGAGGCGTCAAAGGCCGATGTGGTCGCGGTCCGGCTGTACTCCTCGACGCGCACACGCTCGACCTCGCGGCGGATGCCGGGTTCATCCGACTTCAGCACCTCGCCGACGCTCTTATTGATTTTTATGCCGTTACGATCGAATGGAATGTGGCTGCCGGTCACCATCACGCCGGCGCGTCCGGTGGAGATGGCGTGGAAGACTAACGCAGGCGTAGGAATTTTGCCGGCGTTTTCCACCTGGAAGCCCGAGTCCACAATCGCTTGGGCGCACGCCTTCATGATGCGGTCGGTGCTTGGCCGCAGGTCGCCGGCGATGACCACTGTGCTGCTTGCACGGATATCGCCGATGCCCAACAAATAGCTGAGCGCTGCTTTCACATTGATAAAAGCCTCGAGGTCGGTGATATCCTTGACCAAGCCGCGCAGCCCGCTAGTGCCAAACGCCAACGGGACCGGCGCGTAGTTGAGAAACAAAGCCGTGGGGCGCATACGTAGTTCGGATTCCGCTGTTTTTGGCTTTTCTTCCTGAACCTCACCCTCAGTTTTTGCTCTCTCGTTTCTTCCACCCATTGCCGTTCTCCTCTCGTTCACCGAAGCGACCGCACGTGCGGTCCCCTGTCGCAGTTGTGCGGCGTCATTAATCGAGTTGGTGACTCTCCAATGTCTGTATCCTGTTGAGTCCTCGCGCCTCGCCACGTCGCTTAAGTTGAGACACGGCGAGCTCGAACGGGTAGTCCTCGGCTAACCCGAGGCACTGATTGCTCTCGACTGCATGCCCGGTCGAAGCTCCGCAGGTAGCGGCGCGCGACCGCAGGCCAGACCATGTTGCGGCCGTGAGCGGCGGCGCGTGCGCAGAGCGCAAGTCGTTTCGCATCATCGCTCAGGAGATCCACGACCGCGCGTGCGATGGTCTGGGAGTCTCTCCACGGCACGAGTATACCGCGCCCGTCAGCGAGGAGTTCGCGCGCATAAAGATAAGGCGTGGAGATGACGGCTTTGCCCGCGCCAACCGCATAGGCCAATGTCCCGGACGTGCTCTGCTCCGGCTTGAGGTACGGCGTTACATAGATGTCGGCGGCGCAGAGAAACTTGACGAGCTCGCCGCGGCTCACGAAACGATTGTGAAAGATCATGCTGGAATCTACGCCGAGTCCTTGAGCACGACGCTCCAGGCTTTCGCGGTAGCTCTCGCCGTGCCGCTCTTTGATATGCGGATGGGTTGCTCCGAGCACGACGTAAACCGTGTCCGGGTACTGCGCAAGAATCACGGGCAGCGCGTCGATGACGTGCTCGATACCTTTGTCCGGCGAGAGCAGTCCGAATGTAAAAATCACCGACTTGCCTTCGATCCCGAGTTCTTTCTTATTGCTTGAGGCGAACGGCACGCTCGGAATCCCGTGCGGGATGATATCGATTTTGTGCTCGGGTACGCCGTGAACATTATGGAGGAGAGCGGCGCCGCGGGCGCTCATGGCGACCAGCCGCCTCGAAAGTCGGGCGATCTCATTCATCGCTCGACGCTGCATGGAATCCGGCTTGCCGAGGATGGTGTGGACCGTGGTCACGATCGGCATCCGCAATTTGCGTAGGAGCGGGAGCAGGTAGTTACCGGCCTTGCCACCAAAGATGCCGTACTCGTGCTGCACGGACACGACGTCAACTCTGTTTGCGTTCAAAAACTCCGCTGCACGCTGGTACGACCCGATGTCGCTTTCGTCGATTTCAAAGCCAACCCGCGGCGGGTACAAATAGCTTTGGCCGCGGTCGTTCATTGCAACCACGACGCAATCGAGCTTCGAGAACTGCGCCGCGATCGAGTCACTTAGATCGGTGGTGAAAGTGGCGATGCCGCACTGGCGCGGCAAGTGATTGCCGAGGATCGCGATTCGACGAATCGTTCCAGCGATGGTTTCGTGGTTCATGATCCCTCCCACACGATCAGATTCATCCCCTGATCATCTGTATTCCCAGCCAAATCCCGACGAGTTACGACCCGAGAGCCAGCGGCCGCTTCAGCAGCGGATTGTCGTAAAGATAGATCTGGCCGACCGACAGATAGTTGGCGGCGCGCCAGTAGGCATCCATCTTCTGGAGCAGTTCCGGCGCGAGTGTGTCGGTCTTCATGATTTAAGTTTTCCGAATTGAGCCGAGCTTGAGTATGCGGATGACGGACCTCGCGATCATGAGATCCTCGTCGGTGCGGATGACCCGTACCTTGACGCGACCGGCGTCCGGCGAACTCAGAGGTGCATTCTTCGCATTGCGCTTCTGGTTCAGTTCAATGCCGAGAAAGCCGAGTCCGTCGCAGATCCGCTCCCGGACGACCGGCGCGTTTTCGCCGATGCCTCCTGCGAAGACGAGCGTGTCCAATCCACCGAGCGCCGCGGCGAAGGAGCCGATCCACTTTTTGGCCTGATAGCAGAATAGCGCCACGGCTTCCGCCGCCCGAACGTCACCGCCTTCCTGCGCGAGCAAGTCGCGCAGGTCGGAGCTGGTCTCGGACACTCCCAGCAGCCCAGACTCTTGGTTCACCATTTCCTGAAAATGCGTCGCGCTCATTTGCTCGGTGCGCGCCAGGTAGGAGACCAGTCCCGGATCCAAGTCCCCCGAGCGACTGCTCATCACCAACCCCGCCGTTGGTGTGAAGCCCATGCTGGTGTCGATGCTCTTGCCGTCGCGCACGGCGGCCAGGCTCGCGCCGTTGCCGAGATGGGCAAGGATCACGCGACCCTTCGTTGCCGCCGGGTCGCCGAGCCGTACGAGTTCCTCCATGAGGAATTCATAAGACAAACCGTGGAAGCCATAACGGCGAACGCCCGCCGCCTCGTAGCGTCGCGGAATCGCCAGCAGACTGGCGACCCGCGGCATGGCGCGGTGAAACGCGGTGTCAAAGCACGCCACCTGAGGCAATGTAGGATGGCGTTGGCGGAATGCCTCTATCAACTCGATCTCAAGCGGCAGATGCTCCGGGTCATACGGCGTGATGCGGTGCAATTCATCGAGCAACTCTGGCGTGACCCGCTCTGGTTCGCTATGCGTCATCCCATGCACCACCCGGTGTCCCACGGCTTTGACCGAAGCGACAACCTGCTGCGTTTCGAGCCAATCCAGTAGAAAAGCGACCGCCGAACGGTGATCGGCGGAGTTGATGGTGCGACTATCCTGCGATTTTCCGGTAGAGTTCTTGAAGGTCAAATTCGTGCCGCTCAGGCCGATGCGGTCAATCTTTCCGTAAAGCCTTCGCTCCAGCGCTCCGCCTGCCTGATACAGCGCGAATTTGATGCTCGACGAGCCGCCGTTTATTGTCAGAACAGAAAACGGCTCGCGGCTTGCCTCCACGGTTTTGGCCTGTGTGGTCAACTCCACTGGGCTTGCTGAACCTCTCAACTGCTTATTGATGGTCATGTTTCTTTCTTGGTTGTTGTTGTCACTGTCTTTTGATTCCGGTTTTCACGTTATTCGTGTTAATCAAAAATTCTTGTTCCCGTTCTTCAGTTTCAGCAGTCGCGCGTTGACGGCCACAATCACCGTGCTCGCGGACATCAGCACCGCACCCAGCGCGGGAGTGAGCAGCACGCCCCATGCGAAAAACGCTCCGGCCGCTAGCGGAATGACGACGACGTTGTAGCCCGTGGCCCAGAGAAGGTTCTGAATCATCTTCCGATACGTAGCGTGAGAAAGCTGCACGATGACCACGACATCCAACGGATTGCTCCGCACCGGAATAACGTCGGCGGTTTCGACCGCCACATCCGAGCCCGCGCCAATGGCGATGCCCACATCAGCCTGCGCCAGCGCCGGGGCATCCTTCACGCCGTCGCCAGTCATGGCCACAAGCACGCCCGTGATTGGACCTCTTTCACTTTGGCCGGCCAGCGTTAGCAGTGAACTCCAGTCCATAAAAACTTTTCCTTTCGGTATTGGGCCCGCAACCCCGATCAAAGATCCCAATACTTCGGCCGATCATAGTGATCGTGAAGTTTCCCCTCGTATTCCCTGTTGAAAGCGTCCGGATGATACTCGGGCGCATTCTTGATCGCGTCCCGGGATACGCTTACGTATACCTTGGAATCGTCCCAGCTCACCCGATCGATCCACCGCGGTGCGATAAGCACCTTCTTGCCCGACAACCAATTTCGCGTATCCACCACCATGTAGCGAATCTCCCAGGTTTCATCGTCAATGATAAAGTCTTCGACATGACCGATCCCGCCATCCGTAGCCTCGATGTGATAGCCGGTCACATTAGCAGCGCTGCGCAGATGCAAATCCCCCGCTTCTTCTCGCTCCAAGCGCCGTTCTTCAATTGTTATTTGATCGGCGTCTGGGAGCTGAGGATAGTACATCGGGCCCCACAAATAAGGGCCACTCCAATAATAGGGGTAACCGTAGTAGTCGTGATAATATGCCTCGTGCTGGCGGGAAACTGGCTTGTCGCTATCAATGCGGGGGCTATCCTCGACTTGCTTCTTTGTCAGTGTCACGTTGATCCGTCCGCTTGAAAAATCCGCCTTGCCGATCGCGATCGGTGAGAGCAGTACCTTTCGGCCCAGAAGCCAATTACCGGTATCGGCCACCAGATATCGGATGGTCCAGGATTTGTCGTCGAAATAGAAATCATCCACCTTGCCAATGTCGCCATCGGTTGCGACGATGGTATGACCTTTCAGATCTTTTGTACTTTTTTGCATTGTCTTTCCCTCCTTCTATTTTTGTCTCCTTCGTGTCGTTAGCCTTCTCCTGAACCGACCGCACCTTACTGTGCAAGGTAACCCGGCCGAGGGCGGTGTCCACGTGGATGGCCGTCCCGATGAAACCCTCCGTGATCAAGAAGTCCAACTTGGTCTCCAGAGTGATCCAGGCGTCGCGCGTAGCCGCCTGAGACGGCGCGGTCAACGCCGCGCCCAGCATCAAGTCGAGCAAGCTGTACTTTATCCAGCGGTGCTGTGCGCGTGATTTTTCTCCTTTGCCTTGGTGAGGCTTTTTGGAGTGTCAAGTTCACTGAAATTATCCGGATTGAGGTCCCGCATCTCGTCGATACGTGCGAAGCGGTTCTGTAACTCCAAGCGCAACAGTTCCTTCCGTTGTCCATAAGCAACGATCGATTGGGGATTGCTCGACCAAGTGCGTCCTCCGTCTGGGCTGTAGAGTTTGACCCGCCGACCGTGGACCTCGATTTGTTTCATCATGTTATTCTCCTAACTCTTCGGAGGTCTCCTTGACACTCCGACATGTAAATTTAGTTTGAAAAGGAATCATGATTATTCCTTACTAAACCTTGATGCACCTCGTGGCCGGGACCGCAAATATAAATCACGTTCAGGTCATGCTTCTTGATCAAACGATTCAGGTGGACATAAATAAAATTCAGCCTCGGCGTCGTCCCCCAGTGACCGAGCAGTCCGCGCTTGACGTGATCGAGCATCAGCGGCTCGCGCAGCAGCGGATTGTCGGACAAGTAAATCTGCCCGACCGAGAGATAATTCGCCGCGCGCCACTAGGCGTCGATCCGCCGCAATCCCTCGGCAGTCAGAGGATTAGTTACTTTCATTTCAACGGTAGCCATTCTCGTCATCACCTTTCTTCTGGTCTTCTCAAACCTATTTCCACACCCCAAGCGCAAGCTCGCCGCGTGCCCGACAAATGTCGGCGACTCATCGGCTTCGTCCGTTGCTCTACGACTGCTCCAAACCGTGGACGCTGACGGTGCCGCAGCAGCCCCCCGCCTTGTCCACAACGGGCAAGCTCGTCGCGCGATGCTCGTGGAGTTTCCGGCGCGCTTCTTTAACTGGCTCATCCGCGCCACAACAAGCAGACGCGGGACGCATGATCTCTTCGACGCACACTTCCGAAGCGCGCCGGTCATCAGCCCCCACGCCGCAACACACGTCGCGCTCGGTGACGACGCCGACCAGCTTGAGTTTTTTTGTCTCCTCAACCACAGGCGCGCAGCCGCAGCCTGAATCGCGCATCGCTCGCGCAGCCTGTGCCGCCGTGTCTTGCGGCGTACAGCACGAAGACGCTTCGATTGGTTTCATCACATCACTACAACAACTCATTTTCTTTTCCTCCTTCAGTTTTTGAGATCGAAATTCAATCAACGAGGCGTTGTGCCTCCTTCATCAAGCGAGCCTGGCCTCGCGCAGTAGCCCCGTGTGCCGGGAAACTTGCGCAGCCGCTACTCCCGCTCCCAGGAGCCGCTCGATCAGATAGGGCAGACGCGGAAGCGCGACGCCAAAGCCGACCGACACCGTGAAAACGGCGAGCATGAGCGCGGCCATAGTGGCCGCGGACACACCGGCTATGCGCTCGGTGTTGACCCTCACGCGGCCGCTTTCTTATTAGGCTGCGGGGTTGCCGCTACCGCAGGCGCCTCACCTGGCTTCGGCGTGGCTGCCGCGTCGGGCGCCCCGGGCGCCGCTGTCTTGCCAGGCTGACGGATGCCTGCCAGCTTGGTGCGCTTCAGCATCAGCGCATTGATCGCGACGATTAGCGTACTGCCGGACATCGAGAACGCCGCGACCTCCGGACTCAGTACGAACGGGTACAAAACGCCCGCGGCGAGCGGGAAGGCGATCACGTTGTAGCCCACCGCCCACCAAAGATTCTGATGCATCTTTCGCACCGTGGCGCGCGACAGCTCGATCGCGGCGACGATGTCATACGGGTCGCTCTTCATCAGCACGACGTCGGCGCTTTCCATCGCGACGTCGGTGCCGGCGCCAATGGCGATCCCCACGTTGGCCTGGGTTAGCGCTAGCGCGTCGTTGACACCGTCGCCCACCATCCCGACCTTCTTCCCGGTGGCCTGCAGCTCCTTTACCTTCTCGCCCTTCTGGGCCGGCAGCACGTCGGCCAGCACGCTGTCGATGCCGAGATCCGCAGCGATGCGCTTGGCCGTGGCCGCGTTGTCGCCGGTCAGCATCACCACTTCGATGCTGCGTTCGCGCAGCTTTGCCACCGCTGCCTTGGAGGTTGGCCTGATCGCATCGGCAATGGCGATGAGGCCAATCACGCGAGCGGCCTGAGACACATGGACTACGGTGCGGCCGTCCCCCTGCAGGCGGGTGGCTTCGGCCTCCAGGCGACCGAGCGCGAGCTTTTGCGTATCCATCAGCAGCCGGTTGCCGAGGAACACCGTTCCGCCAGCGGTCTCGGCGCGCGCGCCCATGCCGTCGAGGCTTTCGAATCCTGTCGGTGCCGCGACGGTGAGGTTCGCCGCCCGGCGCAGGATTGCCTGGGCCAGGGGATGGTCGGAGCCCTGCTCAACGGCTGCGGCGGCGGTCAGCACTACGTCCTCGGTGACCCCGTCTGCCGTCACGATCTCAACGACTTCCGGTTGGCCGACGGTGAGCGTACCGGTCTTGTCGAAGACGATGGTGGTGAGCTTGGTGGCGTCTTCGAGCGCCGAGGCGTTCTTGAACAGAATACCGTTCATCGCACCGAGGCCGGTACTCACCATGACCGCCATCGGCGTCGCGAGTCCGAGTGCGTCCGGGCAGGCGATCACGAAAACGGTGATGGTCAGCGTCACCGCGAACAGCAGCGGCTCTCCGATCCACCAGAACCACACCGCAAAGGTCGCAAGACCGATGACGATCGCGGCGATCACCAGCCACTGCGCTGCCTTGTCCGCGAGGAGTTGCGCCGGCGCCTTTGAGTTCTGCGCCTCCTGCACCAGTTTTACGATCTGCGCCAGCGCCGTGTCGGCTCCGACCTTCGTCGCCTTGTAGTTGAAGCTACCGCTCTTGTTGATGGTCGCACCGATCACCGTGGCACCCGGCCCCTTCTGCACCGGCATCGACTCGCCGGTGAGCATGGATTCGTCGACCAGTGATTCGCCGGTCTCTATCGTGCCGTCGACCGGAATCTTGTTGCCCGGCCGGATCACGACAATCTCGCCCGCCAACACCTCCGCCGTTGGAACTTCAACCTCGGCGCCGTTGCGGATGACCGAGGCCTGCGCCGGAGTGAGATCCATCAGCGCCGTGATGGCGGACGACGCACCCGCACGGGCACGCATTTCCAGCCAGTGGCCGAGCAGGATGAAAACCAGCAGGACGGCTACGGCTTCGAAGAACTGCCCGGCCTCCTTGAAGAAGAAAGTGGCGCCGACACTGAAGAGATACCCGGTGCCGACGCTCAACACGACCAGCGCCGCCATGCCCAGGGTGCCCTTCCTGAGCGCGCGCCAGGCGGAGACGAAGAACGGCCAGCTCGGATAGAGAACCGCGGCGCTTGCGAAGAAGAACAGCCACAGGTTGAGCTCCAGCCCGAACGGCGGTGTCGGCGGTTTGAAGAAGTCTCCCATCGGGGCGTAGACAAAAATTGGTACGGTGAAGATCAGGCAGACCCAGAAACGGTTGCGCATGTCGCGGACCATGGCGGGTAGGTCCTCCCCGGTGTGGCCCATCTCGTGCGCCATATCGGCCGCCTTCGCGGGCTGCGCGCCCGGCGCCGCGTGGCCCTCGTGGCCCTTGCCTGCGGGAGCAGCGGGCGCGGCGGAAGGTGCGCCCGTGGGAGCTTTCGTCGCAGCGGCCGCGGGTGTAGACGGCGGCGCGGCCGGCGGCGCTTTGGCTTGTTGTCCGTCGCCTGCGGGAGCAGCGGCCGGCGCGGCCGGGGCGGGTTTCGGCGCAGCGGCTACGGGTGTTGACGGCGCCGCGTTCGGCGCCGGATTGTCTTCTTGTCCGTCGCCTGTAGGAGCGGCGGGCGCGGGCACGGCGGCAGGTGCGGCCGGGAAAGCTTTCGGCACAGCGGCTACGGGCGTTGAAGCGGAGGCCGGCGCAGCTTCCGGCGTTGGCACTACTGCGGGAGCGGCCGGTGCGGGCACAGCGGCAGGTGCGACCGGGGGAGTTTTCGGCGCAGCAGGTGCGGGGGTTGCAGGCGGCGCGCCCGGTGCTGTGCGGCCTTCGTGATCGTCGCCCCCCGAAGCGGCGGCGGGCGCGGCGGACTCATACCCGCTTTGGCGCACGCCCGACTTGATATCGGCAATCTCGAGTCGGGTTTCGTCGTAGCGCACTGTGGCGCTTCCCGCAGCGTAATTCACCGTGACGCTTTCGACACCCGGCACCCCGCCAATCCGCTTTTCCACTTCGTCCACGCTCAATACCGACAGCATGGCGTGCACTTTAATAACGCTCGTTTTCATCGCGTCTCCTTAACCATGTGCCGTTGGTGGCATCGTCGCTACCCTTCGGAGGGCAGATCCTCGGGCTTGCATAGGTGCTTGGAAACGAGTTCGCCGCTGCAGTGGTAACCGCACTCATGCACCTTGGCCTTGATCGTCTTGAGGTCGATCACCGTCTCGTCATAGACCACCGTCGCGCTGCCCGAGACATAATTCACCTCAGCACGTTCGACCCCGCGCAATTTGCCCAGCTGCTTTTCCACCCCGCGCGCGCTCAATGCCGACAGCATCCCGCCTACTTCGATAACACTCGTCTTCATCGCGCCTCCTTAGTCGTCTTCATCTTCGATATGTCTCGTTACATCCCTGGTTACTTTGCAAGCTGGCCGTTTTCGAGATTCGAGATGTCCAGATTCCACCTGGATGACTTCATCGGGAAGCGGCGGGAATTCACCAGTTTGTTCGTCATGCACGTGCGGCATGTAGATGCCGAGTTTGTATTCAGATAGTCTGCGAAGCATCTCCTGGACTTCTGGAAGATGGATTGCCTCCTGGGCAGTTCTCAACGCTTGTGGCAAACCACAGGTGCTACCTTGCGAAACATTCGCTATCGTCATGATTGTTCTCCTCCTTGGATGGTAGTGACCCATTCGAAGTGGCCAGGTCAGTTGCCAAGTGCATTTGTTTTCGAGGTAGCACCAACCTCGTTATAGGCAACTGCGCAAGATGAGTGTCGTCCTAACTTTTGCCTTTCTCTTGTTGTTCGTCGCCTCCAGGAGCGGCGCTCGCGGGCGCGGCGGCAGCGGCGTCCGGGGCTGATTTCGGCGCAGCCGACGTGGGCGCGGGTACGGCGCCCGGTGCGGCCGGGGAAGGTTTCGGTGTTGTTGACGGCGCCGCGTCCGGCACCCCTTTGTCTTGTTGTGCGGTGCCTGCGGGAGCGGCGCCCGCGGTAGCAGGTGCGCCTGTGGAAGCTTTCGGCGCAGCGGGTGCGGGGGTTGCGGGCGGCGCGCCCGGTGCTGTGTGGCCTTCGTGACCGCCGCCCGCCGAAGCGGCGGCGGGCGCGGCGGACTCATACCCGCTTTGGCGCACGGCCGACTTGATATCGGCGATCTCGAGTCGGGTTTCGTCGTAGCGCACTGTGGCGCTTCCCGCAGCGTAATTCACTGTAACGCTTTCGACACCCGGCACCTCGCCAATCCGCTTTTCCACTTCGTCCACGCTCAATACCGACAGCATGGCGTGCACTTCAATAACGCTCGTTTTCATCGTGCCTCCTTAAGGGTCTTCATATTCAATACCTCGCTGCAACAGTGGTAGCCGCAATCAGCGATAAATGTTTTGATGTCATCCGGCGAGACGCGCGTCTCGTCGTACACGATGGTCGCCGTGCCGCTCAGGAAGTTGGCGTCCACCCTCACCACACCGTCGCAGCGCTTGATCTGCTTCTCGACGCCTGCGTCGTCAAACATGGACCTCCCGTCGATTTGCACTGTAGTCTGTTTCATGATGTGCTTTTTTATTCCTTAGGACGGCTATTTATGATCAACACCCCCTACCCCCTCTGTGGCCCCTCGAAACAAACCACAGAAGTGCAATCCCGAGAACGATCCACATCCAGTACACCTGTATCCATTCAAGCACTGTCCTGTTCCGTCATTTCGAGAAGCGAATATTTCTAAATACGAAGTAAAGCAAAAATAATGCCCGGGGTGCGCGGAAGAAAAACTCTAGCAAAGCAACACCTTTTCTAGAAAGCGCTGTCCTAGGGTGCTGAGTTCTCAAATATGAGGTTAGAGCAAAGAAAATCTTGTCACGTTCGCGAAAACGGTTGCTCAAGATCGCCGCGAAAAAGCACCAAATCGAGACCGCAGGGCCATGACATGAACGAGGTATGCCGCGATGAAGGACAACAACGCCAACACG
>Ga0326597_10008369_pt1 | contig 13964 bp, 8 predicted proteins | sample RVTome_12_FD_203789 | JGI IMG/M metagenome (GOLD analysis project Ga0326597, IMG submission 203789) | Soil microbial communities from uranium-contaminated site in the Upper Colorado River Basin, Wyoming, United States - RVT100D185 | ecosystem: Environmental > Terrestrial > Soil > Contaminated >... | reverse complement strand
GGACCCAGGCGAAGTCGATGGCTATCGCGGGGTCGCCCTGTGGTCTCTCGTCGTCCTGGCAGTCATCGTCGGCTTCGGGCTCTTCTACCACTGGTGGGCAAACCGACGGAGCCCGCTGCCGCAGGTCTCATGACGGTTCCGCCCCCGACGTCACTCGGGTCGGGAATTCATCTCATCCCGGCCCCTCTCCCCTTCAATTCGCCTCCGTGGGTCAATGTCTATGCGATCGAGGCAGGTGACGGGATCCTCATGATCGACTGTGGGACCGACTGGGAGCCGGGACGAGTGGCCATTCGTGACGGGTTCGACACGCTCGGCATCGAGGAGTCTTCCGTTCACACGTTGGTGGTCTCCCACCTCCATCCCGACCACGTCGGCATGTCGGGCCGGCTGGTGCGGGAGTTGGGCTGTCGCTTCGTCATGCACGAGCGTGCCAAAGAGCTCGTCGACAGATACAACGACACTCCGGGATACGTCGAAAGGCTTCGTCGCATCGCCCGGGCCCACGGAGTCCCCCAATCGATCGTGGCCGCTGCTGCCGGTGTCGAACGGCCCGACTACATGCCGCCGATCGACCCGCCGGATCATGTCGTCGAAGACGGTGACCACATCGACCTGGGCGGCGGGCGGTCTTTGAGCGTGGTGCACACTCCGGGTCACGAGCCAGCTCACATCTGTGTCAGGGACAGCCGGACCGGGATCCTCTTCTCCGGCGACCACATCCTCCCCCGGATCTCACCGGTGATCATGTATGACGAGGAACTTGGCGATCCGCTCGGCGACTACATGGCATCTCTACGCAAGCTCATCGGCATGAGCATCGGGCTGACCTATCCGGCTCACGGGACACTGATCGATCGTGGCGACGAGAGGGCGCTGCAGATCCTCCTCCATCACGACCGACGTCTCGGTGACATGTCTGCCCTGGTCCGCTCGCAGCCGAGCACGGCATGGACGGTGATGACCCAGTCGTTTCGCCCCAATCTCGATCCGCTCCAGGCCAGACTCGCCTTTCTCGAGACGGTGTCTCATCTCGAGCACCTCCGTCTCACCGGCCGGATCACAGCCGAGGAGAGCGAGGGGTCGGTGACCTACCGGCGATGAGGGGTTGGCATGACGGCCAACTTGGACGAGTATGTGCCGGTGCAGCCGACGCCGCTCACCCTGGGAAGGACAACCTGATGATCTTTGGATACCTGGACGCCGGGTCCGGAAGCCTGATCCTGCAAGCCATCCTCGGTGGCGCCGCGGGGATACTCGTTGCGTTCAAGGCATGGAGGGCACGTCTGATGGGCAAGCGGGCCGGGGCCGAAGCCACGACCGAGACCGACGCCCCCGCCACCTCCGAGTCCTGACCGAGGCCATGCTCAGAGCCGACCCGGGCTCGTTCCGTGATCCGGCGTCACATGTCGTCTTCGACGGCCAGCGCGTGCTCCGGCTTCTCGATGAGCGCGGCCTGGCGGCCTGGCATGCCCTGGCCAAGACGGACTTCCACCGGCGGGCCACCGCCGACGGCCGACTGATCCCAGCCGAGCTCCTCGAGCAGCCTCCCGGCGGCGCCATAGCCGCCCTGGAGCATCCCCGGGTCCCATTCGTCTCCTATCCCTTCGAGTGGACGTTCTCGATGCTGAGAGACGCCGCCCTGCTCCAACTCGACCTTCTCGCCGAGGCGCTGGCCGAAGGGATCACGATAAAGGACGCCACCCCTTTCAACATACAGTTCATCGAAGGGCGACCTGTCTTCATCGACATCGGATCCTTCGAGGAGTACCAGTCCGGCGAGCCGTGGATCGGTTATCGCCAGTTCACCAGGCAGTTCCTCTTCCCGCTGATGCTCCGTTCCTGGGCCGGGATCCCCTTCCAGCCTTGGCTGAGGGGCGACATGGAGGGCCCGACGGCAGCCGACATGAGACACATCCTGTCGTTGGGGAAGCGGCTGCGCCCCGCGGCCCTGATGCATGTCTCTCTCCAAGCCAGGATGGAGCAACGTTTGTCGGGGGCTGCGATCAGAAAGGAGCTGGCCACCGCCGGCTTCAGCGATCAACTGATCCTCGCCAACGTACGCAAGCTGAAGAAACTCGTGACCGGCCTGACGTGGGCTCACGACACCCATGGGTGGGTCGAATACGAGTCATACCGGCACGTGAGCCGCGACCGGGAGGCCAAAGCGGACTTTCTGCGCAAAGCGCTCGCCACCCATCGCCCGCAGCGGGTGCTCGACCTGGGAGCCAATGATGCCTACTTCTCCGAGGTGGCCCACCAGTCCGGGACGGTGGCGATAGCCGTTGATGGCGACGAGCCCGTGCTCGACGCCGTCTATCGCCGGGGCAGCCGGGTGTGTCTGGTCATCAGCGACCTCAACAACCCCTCACCGGCCCAAGGATGGGCAGGTGCAGAGCGTCCCGGCCTGGCCGAGCGGGCTGATCCCGACCTGGTCGTCGCCTATGGGCTGATCCATCACCTGATCTACACGGCAAGCATCCCACCCGCCCGCGTGCTCGCGTGGCTGGCCGGCTTCGGATGCCCGGTCTTGATCGAGTTCGTCGCCCCTGACGACGAGATGGTGGCCAAGCTCACCGCCAACAAGGTCGACGACGAGTTGCACCGGGGGCGCACCAGAGCCGAATTCGAAGAGCTCGTCGACCCCTTGTTCGACGTTGTCGCCGGCGAACGGCTGGGTGAGGGGAGCCGATACCTCTACAGCCTGGTCCCGCACTAACCGGTCAGCGACACCGAATCGGCCACTGCCTCCGCCCCGAACTCGGCGACGACCAGCACATGGTCGACTCCGTCCGGCACCTGGCTCCTGGTGATCATCCGCTTGAATCCCGAGGTGAGGAGGTCCTCGCTCTTGAACCAATTGACCACGTTCGGGTTGTCGACGTCCGGTGGGCCCGAGGAGAGGAGCCGGGAGCCGGCGAATACGTAGATCATGTCCGGCGTGAGCTTGTTGTTGATGTCGGCGGCCCAACCGACCAGCTCCCAGCCGTCTGCGGACGCCTCGACGCGATCGACCTGGACCCTCCTGCCACCCTCCGTCACGATGTCGAGCACATGGCCGTCGTCGGCCACCAACTCGAGTCTCAGGTCTTCGGTCAAGCCGGCGACCCAACCACCATTGGGGCCGGCGATGAGCAACTCGACGTCGTTGACTCCGTCATTGACCAACAGCTCGGTGATCACTCCGGTGAAAGACCCGCCGCCGGCGCTGTCCCGGGAGAGATGGGCGACGCCAGCCACAGTGTCGTTGACGACGACCAACAACTCGGTTCCGTACTCTTCCGGCAGCTCGACCCTCCCCGTCAGGAGTGTTTGAAGGATCCCCAAGGAGCGATCGACCGAATCGAGGTCGGCGCCGAGGTCGAGCGACCATCGGAAGCGACTCGTCTCGGAGACGTCGAGGTCGGTGACGGGCCGACCGATCAGGTCGGCATTCGGCCCGACACCGGCCACACCCAGCCATGAGGACTGGTCAGGGATCCACTCATGGTTTCTCTCGACCTGGGCAAACAAGGACCCGAGGTCGGTGTCGATGCCATCGCCGTTGCAGCACCACCTCGTCGGCTGGTGGGGACGCTCGACGTCCAGCTCGAGCAGGGACATGCCGTCGAAGCTCCAGTCGGTGTCGATATCCATGACATCGACGATGGTGGGCAGGATGTCGATGCCGAACACCGGGAGGTCGACGATCCCACCATCGCTCTGCCCCGGATACTTGATGAAGAGGGGTATGCGATACAGATCCTCCCTGTTGTCCTCGTATGGCCAACGACGATGCTCCCCGGGCACGAAGGATGCGCCGTGATCGGCGACCACGATGATCATCGTGTCATCCCAGGTTTCGGTCTCGTCGAGGTGGTCGAGAAGACGTCCCAACATGGTGTCTAGAAAGCCGAGCTGATGCAGGTGCCTCTGGAATCCGACCAGGGCGGCGGTCGGCTCCAGCGACCAGGTCCCATCACCCTTGACCCCCTCGACTTCGGTGTACTCCTCGGGGCGCTGATAGTGGGTGCCCGACGGATTGGTGACCCAAGGGACGTGCGGGGATGGGAGGTGGGCATAGCTGAGCGTCGGATTGGTGTCGGAGTCGATCCCGTTGATCAGACGCTGCACCCAATTCACCCATTGCTGTCGTTGTGGATCGGGCGGGACGGGAAGATCGGCGATCTCGACCCCGAGCCCCGACGGCGTCTCGGCCTGGCCGAGAAAGCCCTTCCAGCTGTTGTCGATGCTGGGAAGCCACTCGCGGGTCGTGCCGGGGAGGATGAGATGCCCGTAGACGACCGCCACGTCCTTGAGCAGGTTGCTGAATCGGGCCGGCGCCCGTCCGGCATAGTCAGGGCAGGTCTCCTCCGGGCACATCTCCAGGACCCACTCGATGACATGCATGTCGAAAGTGGGTCCGACGAGGGTGAAGAGATTGTTGGGATGATCGACGAACGAGGGGCTTTGCCCCTCCTCGGTCCTCACCCCCGAGAGGATCGAGGGAACGCTCTGGGTGGTGGCGATCGAGTCGGACAGCGCGTTGCGGTACCACGTGCCTTTCTCGGCGAGTCTGGCGAAGTTCGGGAAGAGCTCCTCGTTGATCGTCCCGTCGGCGTCCATGATCGTGGCCACGGGCATCTCGTCGAGCTGGATCATCACCAGATTGCTGGGCGAGCCGACCGTTGCGGCACCCTCCACGACCTCGGGGTCGGCCCATATCAGGCGGGCGGTCGCCGAGGTGGACAGGAACATCACCACCAGCACCGGCAAGGCGATGGCAGCGAGCACGAAGACCGTGTCGAGTTTCTCGGCCAGCAGGAACAGGGCTGCCCCGATCCCGATGGCGAGGAGGATCGACCCGATGGTGTGTTCGGCCAGCACCTGACGACTGACCACCAGCCCCGTCGCCACCGAGAGGAGCCCGACGATGGTGCGGTAGACGATCTCGGGTGCTCTTCGCCCCATGGCACCGGCGATGGCCATCAGGCCCAGGGCAGCGAGCGGGACCACAAGAGTCGCCACCACCGCGAACACGACGATCTCGATCGCGGAGCTGCGATTGGCGACAAACACCTCCGGGTTCTTGCCATAGAGATCGAGGACGGGCGCGACGAATGCCACCGCACTCAACCCACCAATCAGGGCGAGGCGTCTCCACAGCGAGCTCGAGACGGCGGATCCCACGGGACGGACAAAGGTACCGTGAAATGCGACCAACGAGACATGGCCAAACCCCTGCTTAACTGTTTGAGCGGGTCAGAATCCCGGGAACCAAACTCCGCCTCCCGGTCGTCATACGTCCCTAGGGAGTTGTAGAACTTGACCAAGACAAGAAGGGGATTCCTCAGACACATCCGAGTGCGGATGCGTCTCGCATGGCTCACTGCGACGGCCCAGAGCTATGCCCCTCATGTCGGTCTCGCCGTCGTCATGGTCTTGGCCATCGAGTGGACGACGCCCTTCGATCGTGGCCTTCTCGTCTCGGCCGGCTTGGTCGGCGTGTTCGCCGTCGTGCTCGTCATAGGTGCCGGTTCCCTCAGAATCACCGAATGGGACGCATCTCGCGCCGCAGAACGGGGGCTCGGGGCGAGGGATGCATTCACCACTGCCCTCGAGTTCGCCGACCCCGCAGAGGACGTCCACATGCTGATCCAGGACCGGGCGAATCGGTTGGTGGAGACCTCGGACCCCTCGGCAGCCATACCGATCAGAGCCGACGGTCATCGGCTCCGTCAACTCGGAATGACCGCCGCCTTGGCCCTCATAATCGGCTTTCTCCCGCCCCTTGGCTCGTCGACGGCGCTCTCGGCCGACGCGGAGGCGGCGCTGGAGGCAGAGGCCGAGCAGGTCGAGAAGATCGCCGAGGCGGTGGCACAAGCCGACGTCGACACCTCCGAGGAGATAATCGCCGAGCTGGAGCGCCTCGCCCAGGAGCTTCGCAACGCCGAGACCCTCGAACAGGCCCTGCAGTCACTCGAGGACGTGGAGAAGAGGCTGGGCGCCAAGCTCGACCCCAACTTCCTGTCGCAAAAGGCAGCAGTCCAGGGGCTCGCTCGCGACCTGGCCCTCAGACCCCTCACCGATGGTGCTCCACTGGACGCAGCCTCCCAATTCGAACAGCTCGCCTCCAGCCTCGGCTCTGTCTCCAGCCAGGAGCTGAGCGCACTCGAGGACCGTCTCGCCGACCTGGCCGAGTCCCAGGCGGCAGGCAACCCGGAGCTGTCCGGGCAGTTGGCCGACGCCGCTCGTGCGCTCGCCTCCGGTGACCTGACCCAGGCCGCTCGGTCGCTGACCGAAGCTGCAGAAGGTCAGGAGAGCGGGCTAAGCGACGCCCGTGGCCAACAGGCGCTGACCGAGACACAGCGTGCCCTCGACGGTGTCGAGGCGAGGTTGAGCGGCACCGGTCAGGCCTCGGGTGGGCAGGGACAGGGGCGAGGGCAGACACCAGGCCAGGATGGCCAGGGTCAAGGTGAGGGTCAGGGCCAAGGTGAGGGTCAGGGCCAGGGCCAGGGTGGTGGGACCGGAGGGCAGCCCCAGGATGGCGCCAGCGGCCAGATAACGGGCGTGGCCCCGGGCGACGGGACGGCGTCGGGTCAAGGCGGTCAGGGTCAGGTCGGTGGGGATGTCGGCCAGGATCACGGCACCGATGTAGAGACGTCCGAGGTCTTCTCCCCTATCGACGAGGGTCTCGCCGATCTCCTCCAGGTGGGCATCGACGGAGGCTCTGGTCAAGGTGACATCATCGGCCGGGCCGATGGGCCTACACAGAGAGGCGAGTCGATCGTCCCCTACGCACAGGTCCTCCCCCAGTACCTGAACGAGGCAGCCGATGCCCTCGGTGAGCTTCGCCTGCCGCCGTCGATGCGCAGCATCGTCCAGGCCTATTTCGACCTGCTCGCCGCTCAAGCCCGTTAGGAGGGGAGGACATGACCAAACTGGAACAGGCCAATCTCGATCATTACGCGGACGTCGCCCGGGAGATCGAGATGGCGGTAGGCCGGCGAATCGCCGGCCAGCCCGATCTGATCCGGCAGACACTGGTAGGCCTCCTCGCCGAGGGGCACGTCCTTCTCGAAGGGGTGCCCGGGCTGGGCAAGACCGAGTTGGTGAAAGCCTTCTCCGAGGCGATAGGTGTTCGCTTCTCACGGATCCAGTTCACACCCGATTTGATGCCCGCCGACATCGTGGGCACCCAGGTCCTCGAGGAAGATGAGAGTGGCCGCCGACACTTCGACTATCAGGCGGGACCGGTCTTCACCAACCTCCTCCTCGCTGATGAGATAAACCGGGCAACCCCCAAGACTCAGGCCGCCCTGCTCGAGGCGATGCAGGAGAGACATGTGACGGTCGCCGGCAAGACCCGAAACCTACCCAGGCCCTTCCTCGTCCTCGCCACGCAGAACCCGATCGAGCTCGAAGGCACGTACCCCCTTCCCGAGGCACAGCTCGATCGTTTCATGTTCAAAGTCACCGTCAACCCGCCCACCGCCGAGGTGTTGGAGGAGATACTGCGTCGGACCACCGGCGGATCCGTGCCCGAGGTGCCACTGGCCGCCGACCTCGGAACGATCGGGCAGATGATCGACATGACCCCGCAACTCCCCGTCGCCTCCCACCTCCTTCGATACGTCTCGAGAATCATCGAGGCAACTCACCCCAACGGTGACACCGCCTCCCCACCGGTCAAGCGGTACGTCCGTTGGGGGTCCTCACCGCGCGGGGCCCAGGCGATCATTCTGGCGGCAAAGGCTCTTGCCATGATCGACAGCAGGCCCCACGTCACCGCGGAAGACGTCAGGTGGGCCGTACCCGCCGCGCTTCGTCACAGGCTCGTCCTCGGTTACGAGGCAACGGCGGAGGGTGTTCGATCAGACGCCATCATCGACGAGGTGCTCCACTCGGTCCCTGAGCCGAGACCGGGGATCCGGGGCGTTCCTTGACCCTCATCAGCCCGGCTCTGATGGCAAGGCTCGAGAGCCTGCAGCTGGGCAGCCGTCATCGGCTGATGGGACGTTTCGGGGGGGAGCACAAGTCGAAGCGCTACGGCAACACGGTCGACTTTGCCGACTTCCGGGAGTACCACCCGGGCGACGACTTCCGACGGATCGACTACCACGTCCTCGCCCGGCTCGACCAGTTGCTCGTAAAGCTCTTCGAGGCCGATGACGAGATCACGGTCCGTCTCCTGATCGACACATCCGCATCCATGGCGGCGGGAGGGAAGATCGAGCAGGCAAAGAGGCTGGCAGCGGCCCTCGGCTTTGTCGCCCTCGCCGCCCACGACTCCGTCTCGGTTCACACCTTCCCCGCCCGCGGCCCCGCTCCGAGGTTTGCGGGGCGGGCGGCGGTGCCTGCATTCCTCAACTATCTCGAGGGGCTCGATGCTCGGGGTCTCACCCCTTTTGCCGAGGCAGCGGGTCATCTTCTCAGCCAGAGTGCCCTTCCCGGTCTGACCGTGGTGCTGTCCGACATGCTCACCGCCGAGTGGAGGTCGCTGATCCAGCTTCGGGCGTCGGGATCGGACCTGACGATCGTCCACGTCCTGTGTGAGGAAGACCTCAATCCTGACTTCACCGGCGACCTCGAGTTGGTCGACCGTGAGCTCGGTGACCGTCTGACCGTCAGCGTCACCGACGACGTCGCCCATTCGTACCGGGAGCGGGTCAAACACTGGCGTCACGAGGTGGCCAGCGCCACCCGAGGCACCGGCTCGGTGTACGTGGCCGTCGACGCCAACGACGATCCCGAGGCACTCCTCCTACAGACCTGGCGTGCCGCAGGAGTGCTCCGGTGACCCTGCTGCTGCCGGCAGGCCTTCTCGCTCTTCTGCTGGCGGCCCCCATCGTGATACTCCACATGCTGACGCCACGCCGCCCGGCCACCCCGGTGTCATCCCTACTCCACTGGGACGGGTTGAAGCACTCGATAACGGCCGCCGAGCCATGGCAGAGGCTGCGCTGGAGCCTTCTCCTCCTGCTACAGCTGCTGGCGGTGGTGCTCCTGGCCCTGGCGCTCGCCCGCCCCGCCATCCTCGAGGAGGCAGAGCTGGCGGAGCACACCGTCTTCATCGTCGACGCCTCCGGGTCCATGGCCGCGATCGACGGTGATCCCGACCGTCTGGCCACGGCCGTCGGGCGGGTGAAGGAGCTGCGCGACGAGCTGCCCGATCAGGGGATCGCCAGCCTCATCGTCGCCTCACCGAGGCCCACGGTCCTGGTGACCCAGAGTGAGAGTGAGGACGAGTTCTCCCGGGCGATAGACACTATCCGGACCAACGGCGGGCGGGCCGACTTCGAGTCAACCTTCGCTCTGGCCGAGGCCCTGGTCCTCCCTGACCGGGAGACGGACTTCGTCCTCGTCTCCGATGGTCAGCTGACCGAGGTGGAGCAGAAGCTCGCGCCACTTGGGACCCGTTTCGCACCGGTGGGTCAGACAGACACCAACCGGGCTGTGACCGATCTGTCGGTCAACTCAGGGCCGGGTGGTCTTCAGGCCCGAGTGACCATCGAATCGACCGGGGGCCCCGACGCGGTACAGGTCCTCCGTCTCGACGTGGATGGGATCACCGTCCTCAGCGAGGAGATCGAGATACCGGGTGGTGGTGTCTTCGAGGACACCTTCGAGCTGCCCTCGGGGACGCGGGTGGCCGCGTACCTCGACGGCGAGGATCTCCTCTTCTACGACAACCAACGCTTCGTGGGCGCACCGGTCCTGGGCTCGTTGAAGGCACGCATCTACGGAGACAGCCCCTTCTTCGTCGAGCAGCTCCTGTCGGCGATCCCGGATGTCGACACCGATGTGGCACTCGGCGAGGAAGTCGATTTCGAGGTGTACGTCGGCGTCCCTGTTCCCCAAGAGCCGGTGACACCCTTCATAGCCATCGATGCGCCCGGCGGCGCACCCGGGGTCCTCCCGCTGAGTCGAATCCAGAATCCGATCCCGACCCTGGTCACCAATCACCCGCTGCTCGATGACATCGACGTGAGCCGGATCGCCATCGCCGAGGCCCAGTCCCTCGAGGTCACCAGCGGGGAGGTCGTCCTCGGCGCCCCCGGCGCCCCCCTCATCGTCGAGGGCGAGACGGATGGCGTCCCCTTCTACTACATCGCTTTCACCCTCGAGCAGTCGAACCTTCCCATCAACATCGCCTACCCGATCATCGGCGCTCGCATGGTCGGTGGGCTGGCCACGGCGGATGGCGTTGCCGACGCACTGACCGTCGGGGACGCCGTCCCGGTCGGCGCTGCGGGAGCCAGCGTGACCGACCCGCTGGGGAACACGGCCGTCGTCTCGGTCGGTGATTCCGAGCCGGTAGCCGATCAAGCAGGGTTCTGGGTGGTTCAACGTCCCGACGACGAGCCCTTCGACGTCGCCGTCAACGCCGACGTGGCCGAGTCCGACCTCGCACCGGTCAAGACCCTCCCCGAGGTCAGGCCGGCACCCGAGGCCGGCCCGCTGCACGACGCAACGACGACAATCGCTCGTACGCTGCTTCCCTGGGTGCTGACAGCCCTGCTGGCAGTCCTCGCCTTCGAGCTCTACGTCAGCTTCCGGGCACGTGGCGTCTCCACCCGACAATGGAGGGCCGGTCTAACGGCGCGGGCTGTGCTGGTCGGGCTGATCCTGGCGGCGCTGGTCAACCCCGTGTTCACCAGCAACTCCGATGACGTCACCACCGTCTTCGTGGTCGACGTGTCCGACTCGATGCGGGAGCCAGGCAAGGACTCCGCCCGTGCCTGGGTCGAGTCCGCCCTGACCGACGCGGGTGCGGCACAGTGGGCCGTCATCGAGTTCGGGTCCGACGCCAGGGTGGGCACTCCGGTGGGCACCGACCCATATCGCCGAGCGCGGGGCATCGACACCGAGGCCACCAACCTGGCGCGTGGTCTTCGACTGGGCGAGTCGATCCTGACCGGTGACACCCGCCAACGGCTGGTGTTGGTGTCGGACGGTCGCGGCAACACGGGCGACCTCCAAGCCGAGATCGATCGGCTCAAGACACTGGGTGTCGTCATAGACGTCCACACCGTCACCGGGATCGACGTCACCGACGCAGCCATCGGAGGCGTCGACATGCCGACTGCGGTCAACGAAGGTGAGAGCTTCGAGGCCACGGTGGAGGTGCTGTCAACCATATCCGGCAATGCCAGGGTCGAGGTCTCCGACGACTCCGGCGTGGTGGGCAGTCAGAGCATCACCCTCGTCCCCGGCCCCAACTACGTCACCTTCCCGGTTGAGGCGGGAACCGCCGGGCTGAGCCACTTCACCGCACAGGTGAGCATGACCGGCGACTCTGTCGACGAGAACGACTCCCATCGAGCGGCGGTCGAGGTGCGGGGGCCAGCCAGCGTCCTCATCCTCGAGGGGGTCACCGACAACGGCCGGATCCTCGAGGAGGCACTGGTGGCGAGAGGGCTGCAGGTGCAGCGGGCTCCCGTGGCCGAGATGCCGGCGCTCCAGGAGATGGCCGTGCACCGATCCGTGGTCCTGGTCGATGTGAGCGCCCGCGAGCTGCCTGACGAGAAGGTCGCCCTCCTCAACACGTTTGTCCGTGACATAGGACGGGGCATGGTGGTGGTGGGTGGCACCCAATCCTACGGTCTGGGCGGCTATCGGGACACCCCTCTGGAGGCCCTCCTGCCCGTCGATTCGGAGGCACCGGACACCCAGCGCGAGGTGGAGGTGGCCGAGGTGCTGCTCATCGACACCAGCGAGTCGATGGGCGCCTGTCATTGCGAGGAGAACAGCTTCGACACCAGCGAGGGCGGGGTCAGCAAGACAGACATCTCGAAGGCAGCAGCGGTCAGGGCCATCGACGCCCTGGGGCCCAATGATGAGATCGGGCTCCTTGCGTTCAGCGGCAGCACGAGGTGGGTCATCCCACTCCAGGAGCTCCCCGACCGGCAGGCCATCGATGATGGCGTCGCCAGCCTGAGACCCTTTGGGGAGACCCGAATCGTCCCGGCCATCCAAGTTGCGGCTGAGGAGCTGCTGAACTCCAGCAAGGAGCTGAAGCACATCATCCTCTTCACCGATGGGTTCACCCCTGAGGTCGACCTCGACCAGTCCATGGGTGGCGACTTCGGAAGGTCATCTATAGGGCTGCTCGAGGCTGTTCAAGAGATAGCGGAGACGGGGATAACAGTCTCTGTTGTCGGGACCGGCGAGGGCGCCACACCATCTCTCGAGGAGGTCGCCGAGGCCGGAAACGGACGGTTCTACCCGGGACGGAACCTCGACGAGATCCCTGAGATCTTCGTCAAGGAGGCTCGGCTCGCCTCTCGATCGTTCATCAATGAGGGTGAGTACTACCCCGTCGTCACCTCGACCGACGAGGCGGTGCGGAACATCGCCTCGTCCCCCGCCATCCTGGGTTATGTGGCCACCTCACCCAAACCCACCGCCGAGCTCCAACTCCAGGTGGGCGCACTGGGAGACCCGCTGCTGGCGGCGTGGCGGATCGGGCTGGGAAAGGTCACCGCGTGGACGAGTGACGGTGGGGAGAGGTGGTCGGCAGCGTGGGCATCGTGGGACGGTTTCTCCGATTTCTGGTCGGCGGTGGTACGCGGGACTTTCCCCCTCACCGGCTCGGAGGGCGAGAGGATCGAGGCCTCGATCGCCGACGAGCTGATGACGATCACCCTCGAAGGAGCAGAAGCCTGGCCGGCAGGCACCCGGCCGGTGGCGCGAGTGAGCTACCCCGACGGCACCTCGGAGGAGGTCAGACTCGATCGGGTGTCCGACTTCGAGTTTGGGGCGGTTGCCCCTGCCCGACAGGGTGGCACGTATGCGGTGGGGATCAGCGTCGAGGGATCAGGAGGCGAGACAGTGGTCCTGTCGGCACTGGCCACGCGCTCGTTCGCCGCAGAGTTCCTTCCCGGTGAGCCGGATGCGGACCTGATGGGAAGCATCTCCGCAGCCACCGGAGGACGTGGTGAGATCGGAACCGCGGAGGCTTTCGATGCCGAGGGCCTGGAGGAAGGCATCACCGAGAAGCAGTACCGCTGGTGGTTCCTTCTCGCCGCTGCCCTTCTCTGGCCCATCGACGTTGCCCTTCGCCGTCTCCGGCTCTCGAGAAGAGGAACGCCAGACCGGCCAGCGCCATCACAGCCGCCCCGATCCAGACCCACCAGACCAGCGGCCGCACGAACACGCTGACGTCGACCGTCGCGCCATCCGGGAACAGGAGCGAGATCGCGATGACCACGTCATCGACCGGTGTGGAGCGAAGCGCCGGCTCGGCCACGGGCAACGCCTGCTCCTCATAGGCCCTGATCTCCGGGACGAGTCGGCCGCCGTCCACGTCGAACACGGCGCGGGCAAAGACATATCTGTCGGTTTCCCCGGTGCTCAGCTCGGTCAAGACGACCTCGTGACCCGCCACGGTCACCCGATCACCAGGTCTCATCGAGCCGGTGAGCTCGGCGCCGAGCGCGCTCCCCGCCACACCGACGAGGAAGAGAGCCATGCCGAGATGGGCAAGATGAGCTATGAGGACTCGTCGTCGGGGACGGTCCCTGATGATGGCGAGTCCCAGGAGAGCCAGTGACGCCAGAGCCGGAGCCATCAATGCGACGACCGGCTGCAGCCCGACGATCAACGACACGACCGCCGCCGCCCCGGCCATACCGGCCAGGTACCCGTACCACCAGCGCCTGAGGGCGAGGGTCAGGCTGACCGCGACCATCACCGCAACCGGAAGTACCGTCAAGACGAAGAACCTGGAGTCCACCACCACTGTGTCACCGGAGAAGACGGAGACGAATGCCGGGTAGGCCGAGCCGGCGGTGATGAACACGAGGGCAGCACCGAGCAGGAGGGCATTGACCACGATCCAGCCGTCACGATCGAGCCCGATTCGCCCCCACGGCTCCCCCTTGGGCCCTCTCAACGCCACGATGGCGACCAGGGCGGCGGCAAGGGCGGCGGCCACGAGAAGGATGCGGCCCACCACGGGATCCTCGGCGAAGGAGTGGATC
>Ga0326597_10008368_pt1 | contig 13964 bp, 13 predicted proteins | sample RVTome_12_FD_203789 | JGI IMG/M metagenome (GOLD analysis project Ga0326597, IMG submission 203789) | Soil microbial communities from uranium-contaminated site in the Upper Colorado River Basin, Wyoming, United States - RVT100D185 | ecosystem: Environmental > Terrestrial > Soil > Contaminated >... | reverse complement strand
GGAGGAAGGGCTGTACGCCATGATCCGGCGCGTCCAGGAGGCCGAGGGCCTCACGCTGCTGCTCATCTCGCACGAGCTGAGCCTGGTCTATCGGTACGCGTCTGCGGTGTTGTGTCTCGGCCGGACCGGCGCCTGCTACGGGCCGCCGCTCGAAATACTCACGCCCGAGCGGCTCCAGGAGTTGTACGGCGCCCCCATGCGGTTCCACGTGCATGACGACGGCGTCGCTTAGCGCCGTCGCGCTCCCGGTGGGGATGGCGGCGGCGGCCGGCTTGGTAGGCTGTTTCGCCGTGATGCGGCGCATGGCGCTCGCGTCCGACGCCATGGCGCACGTGGCGCTTCCCGGCATCGCACTGGCCCTCGCGCTCCAGCTCAATCCCGTCCTCGGCGGATTGGCTGCGCTGCTTGTGGGCACGGTTCTCGTCTGGGCACTCGAGCACAAGACGCGGATACCGACGGACGCCGTCATCGGGGTGGTGTTTTCGGCGGCGCTCGCGGTCGGCAGCATGCTGACCTCTGGCGAGGAGTTGATCGAGGCGCTGTTCGGAGCGCCGGTCGCCGTGGAACCGGGTGAGGCTGCGCTGGGGCTCGCGGCCACGGTCACGGTGATCGGCTTTGTCTGGAAGGCCAAGAGCCGTCTGGTGATCGCCCTCATCTCGCCCGACATGGCGCGGACCGCCGGCGTCGACGTCGCGCGACTCGACCTCCTGTTCCTGCTCGCGTTCGCGTTGACCGTGGCCCTGGGTCTCCGGTATCTCGGCGTGCTGCTGATGGGGTCGTTGATCATTATCCCCGCGGCCACGGCGCGCCAGCTCGCCGGCGGTTTCAACGGCATGCTCGTGATCGCGGTACTGCTCGCGAGTGCGTCGACCGTCGTCGGGTTCTACGGGGGTCCGGTCCTGCGCGTCGGCCCGGGGCCGCTGACGATCGCGGCGGCGGCGGGGTTTTTCTTTCTGAGCCTTGTGAAGCGCCGGGCATGACCGTGCATGCACTCAGCGACAACGCCCGCCGCGTGCTGGAGGCCCGCTACCTCCGGCGCGACTCGGCGCGGCGCATCGTCGAAACGCCCGACGAGCTAGTGGAGCGCGTCGCCCGCGGCGTCGCCCAGGCGGAACTGCTGCTGGGTGATGCGGCGCGAGCACGGCGCTGGGAAGCAGAGTTCCACGCGCTCATCGCCGCCCGGGTTTTCCTGCCGAACAGCCCCACGCTGATGAACGCCGGGACGCCGCTCGGCCAGCTCAGCGCCTGTTTCGTGCTGCCGGTCGAAGACACCATGGAGGACATCTTCGAGGCCGTCAAACAGATGGCCCTGGTGCAGCGGACGGGGGGCGGCACGGGATTCTCGTTTTCGCGCCTGCGGCCGCGCCGGGACGTGGTGGCGTCAACGGGCGGCGAGGCGTCGGGCCCCGTCTCGTTCATGCGGATTTTCGATTGCGCGACCGAGCACATCAAGCAGGGGGGCAAGCGGCGCGGGGCGAACATGGGCGTGCTGCGGGTCGATCACCCGGACATCCTCGAGTTCGTCGCCGCTAAGCGCGAGGAGTCGGCCCTCCACAACTTCAACCTTTCGGTCGCGGTGACGGACGCGTTCATGGAAGCAGCCCGGCGCGGCGCTCGGTACGAGCTGGTCCATCCGCGCACCGGCCGGACCGCGGGCCGGCCGCGGGCGGACGAGGTGTTCGACGCGATCGTCACCGCGGCGTGGGAGCATGGCGACCCCGGGTTGTTGTTCGTCGACGCCATCAACCGTGCCAACGCGCTGCCGCACCTGGGCCCGATCGACGCGACCAATCCGTGCGGCGAGGTCCCCCTCCTTCCCTACGAGTCCTGCAATCTGGGGTCAATCAACCTCGCCAGTCTGGTGCGCGGGTCTCCGGGGGAGCCCGCCGTCGACTGGGACCGCCTGCGCGCGGTGGTCCGCACGGCCGTACGGTTCTTGGACGACGTCATCGAGGTGAACCGGTTCCCCATCCCGGCCGTTGAGGAGCGCACCCGCGCCACGCGCAAGATCGGACTCGGCGTCATGGGGTTCGCCGAGCTGTTGATCCGCCTGGGCATTCCCTACGACTCCGTGGAAGCCGCACGCATGGCCGAGCAGCTGATGGAGGCCGTCGGAGCCGCAGCTCGGCGCACTTCGGAAGAGCTCGGCGCCGAGCGGGGGACGTTCCCGGCCTGGAAGGGCAGCCTGCACGAGCGTCGGGGGCTGCGCATGCGCAATGCCACGTTGACCGCGATCGCGCCGACCGGGACGCTGAGTATCATCGCGGGAACGAGTGCGAGCATCGAGCCGCTCTTCGCGCTCGCCTACCGGCGCAGCCACGTGCTCGGCGGCGAGACATTACCGGAGGTCAACGCCTTGCTCCGAGAAACCTTGGAGCGCCGGGGCGCCGACGGCGACGCCATCCTCGCTTGCGTGTTGGAGCAAGGCCGCCTGCGCGACGTGCCCGGCGTACCCCCCGATCTCGGGCGCCTGTTCGTGACTGCGCTGGACATCCCGGCCGAGCGGCACCTCGCGATCCAGGCCGCGTTCCAGCGCCACGTGGACAATTCCGTCTCGAAAACGGTGAACCTCCCTGCGGATGCGACGCCGCGCGAGGTGGCCGCGCTCTATTGGCGCGCGTGGGAGCTAGAGCTCAAGGGGGTGACGCTTTACCGTTACGGGAGCCGGTTGTCGCAGGTGCTCGAGCTGGGTGTCGAGGAGGCGCCGTACCACTTCGAGCACGCCTCCGCGTGCGACCCCGAGGAATGCCGCATTTGAGCCACTCGTCCTGAACCATGCCCTATCCCAGCGAGCATGCGTGCCGGCTGCGTGACCCCAGCGAATTCGCTCCGGGGAGCTTTCGGAGCATGGAGCGCATGCACGGCTCCAAGCCCTACCGGGTGATCCTGGGGAAGTTGAAGGGGACGAGCGCACGTGCGGACCCGATGGTCGAGCAGACGTACCGATATCCCATCGACGCGTGGACCGAAGGCGAAGCAATGGCCCACTGCCGGGAACACGGCGGCGGGCTCTTCGAGCCGGCGACTCGCCCCCGTCGGAGGGACTGAAGCGTCAGAAGGGCGACGCCGTCCTTATTCCTGGGAGGGGAACGCGGCCGCGCTGGTTTCGGCTTCCGCTTTGATGTCCGCGAGCGCGCGCCGCACGAAGAGCGCCGTGAACGGACGGACGACCCGGTACCAGCGCCTCAGGTGCGCGCGCGCCGACTCGTCGGTGGCCGCGGCGCGCGCTTCGAACCGCAAGACCGACTTGTCACGCCCGAACGCCTCCACCCACAACGCGATCGCGAGCTTTGCGTACTTCGGCTCGCGGAACGCGCGGAACTCGGGCGGTGTCAGCGGCAGGAACGCGACATGCGGCTTCCACAGCTTCCCGATCGCGCCGATCACCGTGCACCTCCCCCGCCGCTCACCGAGCAGTACGAAGCCGCCCGCGAGGGCGTCGGCCAGGGCGAACCTCGCGTCGGGCGCGAGATGCTCGGCGCGGTGCGCCAGGTCCCGGATCGGCCGCGGCACGTCGCGCAGCTCCAAGACGGAGCGGGCGACCGGGACGAGCGCGCGCACGAAGTCCGCTTCGCGCATGGCCCGGCAAGTGTCCTCCCGGGATGCGGCGACCACGATCTGGTGCCGCTCCACGACGTCGTAATGCCGAAGCTGACCGTCGATCAACACGCCGTATCTCCCTCCCCTATCGCGTCACGCGCCAGCGCCCCGAGACCGTAACGCCTCAGGGCCGACGAGGGGATGAGGTCGGTCATAAGGATTCGTCACGGGACGCGACCCTTGGAGCGTTCAATCGCCTTTCAGGATCCCTTCAGACAGGAGCTGGTTCATTCAAGCAGGGCCGGCACTCGAGGGGACACGCAAATGAACCGCCAACGGAAGCCGGGCGACCGCGCGTCACGCCTGGCGGCGTTTCGGCCGACGCTGCTCTGGGTGCTGGGGTTTGCTACGGCCTTGATGCTCTTCCGGGCCCTCCAGGGACGGGACAAGCGCACGGAGATCACCTACTCCGACCTGACGCGCGAGCTCGAGCGGGACAACATCGCCGGCGTCGAGATCATTGCGGAGGAGCGTCGGCTCACAGGGGAATTCCGGCGATCGGTGCAGATCGCGGGGGGCGCCGCCGTCCTGGAGTTCCGGATGAACCTGCCGTTCGAAGACCCGGCGCCTATCGTGGCGCGCCTGGAACAGCGGGGCGTGCCGATCCGCGCCGCCCCGGCTTCCCCTTCCTGGCTCGCCATCCTGCTCGCCGCGGTGCCGTGGCTGTTGCTCGGCGGATTCTGGTTCTTCATCATGCGGCAGATGCGGCTCGGGGGCCGGCAGGCGCTGTCGTTCGGCCAGATGGGCACACGCCCCGTCGCGAGCGAGCAGCCGAAAGTCACCTTCGCCGACGTCGCGGGGGCCGAGGAGGCCAAGGCTGAGCTGCAGGAGGTGATCGATTTCCTCAAGGACCCGGCCAAGTTCCACCGCGTCGGCGGACGACTGCCGAAGGGCGTGCTCCTGGTCGGTCCCCCGGGGACGGGAAAGACGCTGCTCGCGCGGGCCGTCGCGGGAGAGACGGGCGTCGCGTTCTTTTCGATCTCGGGGTCCGACTTCGTCGAGCTGTTCGTGGGCGTCGGCGCAGCCCGGGTGCGCAGCCTGTTCGCGCAGGGAAAAGCGAACACGCCCTGCATCATCTTCATCGACGAACTGGATGCCGTGGGACGGCAGCGGGGCGCGGGGCTCACCGGCGTGCACGAGGAGCGGGAGCAGACGCTCAACCAGCTGCTGGTCGAGCTGGACGGCTTCCAGCCGACTGAGGGCGTCGTCGTGCTCTCCGCCACGAACCGGCCGGATGTGCTCGATCCCGCGCTGCTGCGTCCCGGGCGGTTCGACCGCCAGATCGTCGTGGAGCTGCCGGATATCCGGGCACGCGAGAAGATCCTCGGTGTGCACGCCCGTAAGATCCGGCTCGCCGACGATGTGGACCTCGCTACGATCGCGCGCGGCACGCCGGGTCTGTCCGGGGCCGACCTCGCGAACCTCGTCAATGAGGCTGCGCTCTTCGCCGCGCGCCGCGACAAGGAGCGCGCCGACCGGCGGGATTTCGAAGACGCGAAAGACAAAGTGATGCTCGGGGTCGAGCGGCGCAGCGTGGTCCTGTCCCCGGAAGACCGGCGGCTCGCCGCCTACCATGAGGCGGGACACGCGCTCGTGAACCTGTTAATCCCCGGCCTGGACCCCGTGCACAAGGTCACCATCGTGCCCCGGGGTCGGGCGCTCGGGATCACGTTCGCCCTGCCGGAGGAGGATCGCCACAGCCATACGAAGGCGTACATCCTGGGCCGGCTGGCCGTCGCCTACGGCGGCCGCGCCGCCGAGGAGCTGGTCTTCGGCCCGGACCGCGTCACCACCGGGGCGGCGAGCGACTTCCAGCAGGCCACGGAGCTCGCCCGGCGCATGGTGACGCAGTTCGGGATGAGTGAAGTCGTCGGCCCGATCACGGTGATCGAGCACCCGGAGGTCGCGTTCTTCGGGCGCGACGTCGTGCGGCGCCACGAGATATCGCAGCACACCGCCGAGCTGGTCGACCGCGAGGTGCGCCGAATCGTCCAGGAGGCCTACACGCGTGCGGCCGACTTGATTCGGGCGAATCGGGGCACGTTGGACGCCCTCGCTAGTATGCTGCTGGAGCGCGAGACGTTGCAGCGCGCGGAGGTCGAGGCGATCGTCGCCGGCCGAACCCCGGAGCCGGCGCAGGCCGCATGAGCGCGAGGTGCGGCGTCAGTTGTTCCGGTGATAGCCCCGCATGACTGTCGCGGCATAGCCATTCTGCGGATCCTGGCCGGCGTCGAGCAGCGCCTGTACTCTGGCCGGGCCCCGATTGTAGGCCAGCAGCGCCAACCGCAGCCTGTCCTCTGGACTCCCCTCGTAGCGGTCCAACAGATCGCGCAGGTAGCGAAAGCCGAGACGGAGGTTCGTGCGGCGCTCGTAGAGCTGCTCGATCGTGAGCCCGGGCTCGTACAGGCGCGCGGTGCTCGGGAGGATCTGAGTGTAACCGATCGCCCCCGCGCTGCTCGTCGCCGCTGGCACGAAGTCCGACTCCACCTTCACCAGCCGGCACGCGAGCCCCGGATCCACGCCTTCGGCGAGGGCGACGTCGTAAACCGCCGCGGCGACGTCGGCGGCGATGCTGTGGCGCGTCGAGTACTCGATGATCGCCTCGGCGCGCTCAAGCTGCAGCCGGGCGAGGGTGAACTCTGCGCGGGCCGTTTCGAGCGACTGCTCGAGGGAGCGCCGGTCGCCGGGCAGTGCAGGTGCCATCGGTGGCGCTCCTCGAACCCGCCCGGCGATGCCGCTGACCAGCAGTACGCCCAGTACGATCAAGCCACCCCGCGGCCCCAGCTTCTTCATGGTTGCGCGCATCGTCGCACAAGCCCCTTTCGTCGGCAGTCTCCAGGCGAGACAGCCTAGAGGGGTCACCTTGAATGTATTCCCGGCGTTCATGCGAAGAACGCTTCATCCTCGGCGGTCGCTGAACCGCACCGCCGTGTCTCTTCCAACGGATCTCAGAACGGTTTCACTTCGGGGACGCGATCCTCATGTCACACTTCGAGATCGGCCCTCGCGTCCCGAACGGGGCCTGGCCGACGATCCCACGTAGGAGTACGACCATGACGATGAGGGAGAAGGTTGCGGCGGCGACGAAGCAGGGGGCCGCCCGTGCGCAGGCTGCGGGAACGAGGGCGGGTAGGCGGCTCGTCGCGGCGGCGGAGGCCGCGCTGATCGCTCAGGGCAAGGCTGCCAGAGCACGTCAGCGGAAGCGTGCGCTGAAGACCGCGCTCAAGGCGGCGGGCAAGGTGGCCGTGGTGGCCGGGACGGCAGCGGCGACGGTCATGGCGGCACGGGCTGCCGTGGGTGCTGGGCGACGCCGGCAAGGACGGACCCCATGAATGTGCAGCAAGAGGCCCTGCGCCGCGAGCTGCTGGATGAGCTCGAATGGGAGCCGAAACTTGGCGCGTCCAGGCTCGACGTGACCGTGGCGCACGATGGCGTGGTGACCATCAGCGGCGTGGTCGCGAATTACGCGCAGAAAGTCGCCGCCGAGCACGCGGTCAGGCGCGTGAAGGGGGTCCACGCGGTGGTGAACGACGTCGACGTCAAGCTCCCGACGGCGCACGAGCGGACGGATGCCCGGCTCGCGGAAGCGGTCGTGGAAGCCCTCGAGCAGGACGTGTTGGTGCCGGACGAACGGATTCGGGCCCGCGTGGCCGACGGCTGGGTCCGGCTCGACGGCGATGTGGAGTGGCACTACCAGCGGGCCGCCGCGGAAGAGGCAGTCCATCGCCTGACCGGCGTCAAGGGCGTCACGAACCTGATCGCCGTGAACCCGCAGGCGGCAGCCGACGAAGACGTGAAGGCGCGCGAGCGGGTGCGCGTAGGGATCCGGGCGGCCTTGGAGCGCAGCGCGCAGTTGGAAGCCGGGAACATCGAGGTCGAGGCGCACCACGGGAAGGTCGTGTTGCGCGGGCGCGTGCACTCCTGGGCCGAGCGGCAGGCAGCCGAAGCCGCGGCGTGGGCCGCGCCGGGCGTCGCCGCCGTCGACGACCGCCTGCAGCTGGGGGCGTGAAGGCGGGTGCAGCGGATGGCGATCAGGAGGTAGACGGCACCCGCGCTGCCCACGGAGCGATCGCCGTCATCGGTCGAACCCCGCGGTGCCGGCGCCGAATGCCTGCAACGTTTCGGCGAGATCGAGCAGGCGGTCCTCGACGAGCCGGTTGAAGCTGCCCTCCGGAAACGGCCCCGCCGCGGCGCGTTCGCCAGCCGGCAGGCCGGTCAAGAGCTCGAGCCCGTCGTCGGCAGTCCGGACGGGGTAAATGTGGAACTGGCCGGCCCCAACGCTGGCGACGACGTCCTGTCGCAGCATCAAGTGCTGCGCATTCCCGACCGGGATGATCACGCCGTGTTCGCCGGTGAGGCCGCGCGCCCGGCAGACGTCGAAGAACCCCTCGATCTTCTCGTTGACGCTCCCGACGACCTGGATCTCGCCGTGCTGGTTCACCGAGCCGGTCACGGCCAGGCCCTGCCGGAGGGGCACGTCCGCGATCGCGGAGAGCAGCGCGAACAGCTCGGCCGCCGAGGCGCTGTCGCCCTCCACGGCGGCGTAGGACTGCTCGAACACCAGGCTGGCGGACAATGCAAGCGGCCGGTTCGGCACGTAGCGCGCGCCCAGATAGGCCGCGAGGATCAGCACACCCTTGGAATGCACGGGCCCGCCGAGCTCGACCTCGCGCTCGATGTCCACGACGTCCCCGCGACCCATTCGGACCCGGGCCGTGATCCGGGTCGGCCGCCCGAAGGCGAAGTTGCCGAGCGCTGCGAGCGAGAGGCCGTTGACCTGGCCGACCTTCGCCCCTTCGGTGTCGATCATGATGGTCCGGCGCGCGATCTCGCCGTGGAGACGCTGCCGCAGCCGGTCGGCGCGGTGCACTTGGGCGTCGAGCGCCCGCTGGACGTGCTCGGCGGTCGCGACGTCGGCGCCGGCCTGCGCGGCCCAGTAGTCGGCTTCGCGCAGAAGATCGCCGATCACCGCGATCTGGGCGGACAGCTTCTCCTGATGTCCCGCGAGGCGCGCGCCATGCTCGAGGGTGCGCGCCACCGCGGTGCGATCGAACGGCCTCAGGCCCTCCTTGCGCACGAGCGTGGCGACGAGCTGCGCGTAGCGCAGCATGGTATCGTCCGTAGCGTCGATCTGGTCATCGAAGTCCGCGGTCACCTTGAACAGCTCGGCGAAGTCCGGGTCGAGCGCGCACAGCAGGTAGTAGACGAGCGGCTCGCCCAACAAGACGACCTGCACGTCGAGCCGCGCGGGCTCCGGCTCCACCGAGACCGTGCTGATCAAGCCGAGCGCCTCGCCGAGCGACTCGACGCGGACTTGGCGCGCCTGGAGGGCGCGCTTCAGCGCCTCCCAGGCGTAGGGTGCGCGTAGCAGCTTGTGCGCCTCGAGGACGAGGTAGCCGCCGCTGGCGCGATGCAGCGCCCCGCACTTGATCAGCGTGAAGTCCGTGACGAGGGCGCCGAACTGCGCCGCATGCTCGAGACGCCCGATGAGATTGCCGTACGTCGGGTTGTCCTCGTAGACCACCGGCGCACCCGTGCCCTGACCGTTGTCCACGAGCACGTTGACGCGGTAGCGCCGCACCGCGCCCCGGCTCGCGAAGGCCTGCGGGAAAGCCTCGAGCAACGCCTCGGGCACGGATGTCCCGGACTCCGCGAGCTCCTCCGCGTGTTCGACCACGTCCTGGCGGATGGCGTCGAGGTGCTGGCGCACGCCCGGCAGGGCGGCGTACTTGCCATACGTCTCCTCCATGAGGTGCTCGACCGTGCGCCCCGTGATCTCGGAGCGCAGGGCGCGCAGCCGGTCGCGGCGCTCGCGCAACCATCTGGGGAACTGGCTGACCGCCTTTTCCACCTCCGCCTCGAACGCCTCGATCTTCTCCCGGAGCCGCCGTTGCTCTTCCTCCGGAAGGGTGCGGAACGCCTCATCCGCGAGCACCTGGCCGTCGCGCATCGCCGCCACCACGAACCCATGGGGTGTGCGCGCCAGGGCGAGTCCGGTCCTCGACGCGCGCTCACCCAGCTCCTGGAGCGCCGTTTCCGGCCGCTGCTTCAGCTCGGTCTCGATGGCCTGCCGGCGTTGTTGGTAGTCTTCGCTCTCCAAGGCGTTGGCGATCGCGGTGCGCAGATCCTCCACGACGCGCTCCAAGTCCCGCCTCAGGGCCGCGCCCATGCCGGGGGGCAGCTCGAGCAGCCGCGGCTTCCGCGGGTCGTCGAAGTTGTGCACGTAGCACAAGTCGGGCGGTACCGGCCGCGTCGACGCGCGACCGCGGAGGGAGTGGAGGACGAGCGTGTGCTTCCCGGTGCCCGGCGAACCGTGGGCGAAGATGTTGTAGCCGTCCCGGCGGATGCCTGTCCCGAACTCGAGCGCGGCCACCGCCCGGGGTTGCCCCACGACCTCGGTGAGGTCCTCGAGGTCGGCGGTGGTGCGGAAGGCGAACTTCGCCGGATCGCAGCGCCGATACAGAGCGTGGGGATGCAGCTCGTTCACGCTCACGCTCTGCCTCCCGAGAAAGGTGATGGTTATCCCGCGATTGGATTGTGCGCGGACACCGCTGACGGGACCTCAAAAGTCGCGTGAAGCCGCCCTCACGAATCCCCCGCGCCTCCTCTCTTCCCGCTGGCTTCACGGCAGTTTCAGCCCGTCGACGCGACGCTTCACATCCTGGGGAGCCGGAGGCATGATGCCCGAGTCGAGCTGCGTAGCCTTCCTGCAGTGGGCCCTGCCGCGGCTGGGTCTCGCCTGGCCGGGCTTTCGGCGCGTGCGCCGCCAGGTGTGCAAGCGCATCGGGCGCCGCCTCCAGGCGCTGCGGTTGGCGGATCCGCCGGCGTATCGGACCTACCTGGACGCGCACCCCGAGGAGTGGGCGGTGCTGGACTCGTTCTGCCGCATCTCGGTGTCGCGGCTCGTGCGCGACCGGGCCGTGTTCACGGAGCTCGGGCGGGTGGTCATCCCGGCTCTCGCCGCGGCCGCAGTGCGGCGCGGCGAGGGGTGCGTACGCTGCTGGAGCGCGGGGTGCGCCTCGGGTGAGGAGCCCTACAGCCTGAGCATGTTGTGGAAACTCGAGCTCGCGTCGCGATTTCCGACCGTGTCGTTCGCGGTGCTGGCGACGGACGTGGATGAACCGCTCCTGGAGCGGGCGCGGGCCGCGCAGTATGGGCGGAGCAGCTTGCGCGAGGTGCCCGCTGCCTGGATGGAGGCGGCGTTCGAGCGGCACGGCAGCCTGTTCGCGCTGCGGCCGGCGTTTCGCGCTGGGGTCGCGTTTCTTGCCCAGGACATCCGGCGAGAGATGCCGCCCGGACCGTTCGATCTCATCCTGTGCCGTAACGTCGTGTTCACGTACTTCGACCCCCCCTCCCAGCGCCTCACCCTCAACCGGATCCTCGCCGTGCTGAGGCCCGACGGCGCGCTCGTGATCGGGCTACGCGAGCGCCTGCCCGAGGGCGCCGCCGCCCTCGAACCGTGGGTCGGCGAGCTCGGGATCTACCGGAGGGTGGTGGGGGAGGCCCCGCCCGGTGTGGAGCGTCCTGCCGGCATCGCGGCCGCCGGATGGAACTGACCCTCGGCCCGCTGCCACACCCGCCGCCCGGAGACCTCCAGGTGGAGATCGTCGAGCGCAAGGGATTGGGCCACCCGGACACGATTTGCGACGCGCTGGCCGAGCAGCTCTCCGTCTCGCTTTCCCGGTGCTACTCCGAGCGCTTCGGGATGATTCTGCACCATAACGTGGACAAGGCGCTGTTGTGGGGCGGGAGCGCGCGTCCCGCCTTCCGCGGCGGTGAAGTGACCGCGCCGATCGAGATCTACCTCGCGGGGCGGGCGACGCGCACGTTTCGAGACCAGGAGATTCCGATCGAAGAGCTCGCGGTGGAAGGGTCACGGGCGTGGCTGCGGCGAAACCTCCACGCGCTCGATCCGGCGCATCAGGTGATGGTCCATTCCCTCGTGCGCCCGGGGTCCGCCGATCTCGTCGACTTGTTTCTGCGACAGGTGCGGGAGGGCAACCTGCTCGCCAACGATACCTCGGTGGGCGTGGGGTACGCTCCGCTGAGCGATCTCGAGAAGGTTGTCGCCGCCGTCGCGGCGCGCCTGAATGCGCGCGACATGACGGCGAGCTTTCCCGAGATCGGTGAGGATGTGAAGGTGCTCGGCATCAGGCGAGGCGCCCGCATGGATCTCACCGTGGCCTGCGCGTTCATCGGGCGCTTCGTGAGCAGTCTGGCGGACTACCTGGAGAAGCGGGAGCGCGTCCAGAGCCTTGCCCTCGAGGCCGCTCAGAGGATGTACGCCGGAGAGGTGGGCGTGGCGGTCAACACGGCCGACGTCGCGACCGAGGGCGGGGTGTACCTGACCGTCACCGGCACGTCGGCCGAGGCGGGTGACGACGGACAGGCCGGACGCGGCAACCGGGCCAACGGGCTGATCACGCCCTACCGGCCGATGACCCTCGAGGGGGCGGCGGGGAAGAATCCCGTGGCCCACACCGGCAAACTGTACCAGATTGCGGCGGGCCGCATCGCCGCGGCACTCGTTGCCGAGGCCAACGGAATCGTGGCCGCGGAGTGCTTTCTCGTGAGCCAGATCGGCCGGCCGGTCAGGGACCCGCAGTTAGCCGACGTGAGACTGCTGCTTAGGGAACGCGGCCGTCCGGCGGATTTCGCGCGGCAGGTACGCGCGACCGTCGAGCGCGAGCTCGAAGGCCTCGGGACCGTGTGGCGCGCCGTGCTGGACGGCGAAGTGCCGATCTACTGATGCGGCGGGATGCGCCCAGTTCCGCGCGAAAGCGCTGCACCATGACGGCCAGCCCAACGGAGTCGCGGGAATGGAAGCGCGAGCCGCGCATTGGCGCCCCCCAAGTCGCCGACCAGGACTCTCACACCTGCCCCTGCCTCAGCCCCGGGCCATTCCGGCGGGCATCGGCACCGCCACCACCTCCGCGCGCGCCGTGACCCGGCCTGCTGCCGAGACCCAGGCCTCGACCACGGTCTTGCGCTCGGCCCTCTCCTTCACTCGCCCGCGGACCTCGAGCACCGGCCCCAGGGGCGTGGGCTCCAGGAAGTCCACCCGCAGGGCCGCCGTGACGAAGCGCGACGCCAGCCCGTCGCCCACCTCGCGCCCCGCCGCTCGCTCCGCGGCGGCCGCAGCCGTAGCCATGGCATGGCAGTCGATGAGCGAGGCCACGAGCCCCCCGTACACGAACCCCGGCACCGCGACGTCGAACGGGCGCGGCGCGAACCGCGCCACGGTCCCGTCACCCTCCCAGCGTGTCTTGAGCTGGAGCCCATGGGCGTTCAGTCGCCCGCACCCGTAACAGTGGGCGAAATCGTCGGGGTAGAAGTCCTGCACCGCCTTCGCGGCCGGCTCACTCATGCGCCCGCGGCTTTGGGCTCGACCTTGATCTCCCGAACCACGGCCTTGCCGGATTTCGGCAGCGTAATCGTGAGGACGCCCTGATCGTAGGTGGCCTTGAGGGCGCGGTGAGCCGGGTCCACCTCGCAGGGTAGCTCGACGGTGCGCAAGATCTCGTTGGAGCGCTGTTCCGAGTAGACGGTCTTCCCTTTCTTCTTCTCCTCGCGGGACGCCCGCTTTCCGGTCACCGTCAAGCGGCGCGGCTCGACACTGACCTCGATCTCCTTCTCCGTGAACCCGGGCACCTCCAGCTCCACCGTCAGAGCCGAGTCCGTCTCGGAAATATCCACGCACACGGGGTGCAGCAGATCTCTCTCGGCCTGGAACCAGTCCTCCAGTTCATGGCCGAGCCTACGCCCGTTCCGCTCGAAGATCTCGAAAGCGCGCCGGGCGACGGCGTCAAAGGTGTCCTTCATCCGATCGAGGATCTGATCGGGGCGCACCAGGTGCAAGTGTGTGCCCTGTCGCGCCCGTTGAACTGCGGTTGACTGTTTCATGGTTCCTCCCGCCCGGTCTAGGGGGTGACGATAGTGGTGGTGCCCACCGCGCGGCGCGTCGCCGTGGCGCGCGCGTGGGGAAACTCATCGAGGATTGCCGTCACGGTCGCCTTCAGGTCGTTCAGATACTCCTGCATGTCGTCCGACACCACCGCCACTCCCCGCCCCCGCCACAGCAGCTCCTTGGTCTTCGCGTCGAGCACATCGATGATGAGGGTTCCCTCGGTGTACTCCGTCATGCTCGCCCCGCCCCAGCGGGGACCCCACCCCCGCCACCACCGCGGCCGCCACACGTATCCGTAGTTCCAGTACGTGATGTCGAGCTTCCGCCGGGCAGAGGCGTAGAACGCCACCGCGAAGTCCGGATCGGCGTCGTGCAGGACGTAGCCGCGGGTTTGGAATCCCTCCACCAGAGCGTTGTGGAGCACGCGGTTCGTGATCGAGTTCACCAGCATCGGGTC
>Ga0326597_10008367_pt1 | contig 13966 bp, 17 predicted proteins | sample RVTome_12_FD_203789 | JGI IMG/M metagenome (GOLD analysis project Ga0326597, IMG submission 203789) | Soil microbial communities from uranium-contaminated site in the Upper Colorado River Basin, Wyoming, United States - RVT100D185 | ecosystem: Environmental > Terrestrial > Soil > Contaminated >... | reverse complement strand
TAAGCGGCTTGGGCCGCAGCGCGCCGACCGAGTCGAGGAAGAACGCGATCGAGTTGACGTGGTCGAGATGGGAGTGAGTGACGAAAATATGGTCGATCAGCGTCAGCTCCGCGAGCGAGAGGTCGCCGACCCCGGTTCCGGCGTCGATCAGGATGTCGTGATCGACCAGAAACGAGGTCGTTCGATTCTGCTGCCCGCCGATGCTGCCCGAGCAACCGAGCACGCGCAGACGCATTGCCAGCCCCCTGTCTACTTCAAGCCGGTCCGCTAGCCCTTGAGCCGCCAGCGTTCCGCCGCGATGTCGTCGGACGCGCGCGCCTCGACCCAGCGGGCGCCGCTGCCGGTTGCCTCCTGCTTCCAGAACGGCGCCCGTGTCTTGAGGTAGTCCATGATGAACTCGCACGCGGCAAACGCGTCGGCGCGGTGACCGCTCGCAATCGCCACCAGCACGATCTGGTCCGCCGGTTTGAGCTTGCCGATCCGGTGCACCACGAGCGCGTCCAGCACCTGCCAGCGGGAGCGCGCCTGGTCGACGATCTCCTCGATTGCCTTCTCCGTCATTCCCGGATAATGCTCGAGCGTCATTTCGGCAACCGCGCCGCCCTCGTTGACGTCGCGCACCACGCCGATGAAGCTCGCCACCGCCCCGATCTTCGGATTGCCCCGACGCAGCGCGGCGATCTCGGCGCTGACGTCAAAATCCGCGGTCTGGATGCGAACGCTCATGCCTACCCCCATCCTAACCTTCCCCCTGAGGGGGAAGGGATATTTCTAGCCGCCCGTGACCGGGGGGAAGAAGGCGATCTCGTCGCCGTCGGTAACCGGCGTGTCATCATGGGCCATCGCCTGATTGACCGCGGCGCGCGCCGCCTTGCCGGACGCGAGCGCCTGCTCCCATTCCCCGCCGCGCGCCACCAGCAGCGCGCGCACGCCTTCGACATCTCGCACTGCGGCGGGCAGCGCGAGCGCCTCCGAGCCGGTGCCCAGCGCCTCCCGCAGCCGGGCGAAATAAAGCACTGTAATCATTGGCGTATTATCACCCCGCACCGTCACAATACCAAGCTTCTTGCCGTCATTCCCGTGACGACGGGTATCCCCTTCCCCCCTTGCGGGGGAAGGTAGGATGGGGGGTGACTTGCCTGGACTCCCGCCTCCGCAGGAGTGATGCGCCCTACCCGATACCGACGTGACGCACCACGAAATCCGCAATGCCCGCCGTGTCATCGAGATCGAACTGCGGCAGCTTCGTATCAAGCCGCCGGTCGCTGGCGATCCCGACGATATCGCGATCCTGCGGGTGCAGCAGAGGCTCACCGGTCGCGGCCCGATACACCTCCAGCTTGGGCACGTGCTCGCGCTTGAAGCCCTCGATCAGCACGAGGTCGCACGGCGACAGACGCTCGAGCAGTTCCGCGAAGCCCGGCTCCGGCGCGCCGCGCAGCTCGTGCACCAGCGCCCAGCGCCGCGACGAGCTGACCAGCACCTCCGTGCAGCCCGCGTGCCGATGGCGGTAGGAATCCTTACCCGGCTGGTCGACATCGAAAGTGTGATGGGCGTGCTTGATCAGCGAGACCTTCAGCCCGCGCGCGACGAAAATAGGCATCAGCTTCTCGATCAGCGTCGTCTTGCCGCTGCCCGACCAGCCCGCGAAGCCGAATATCTTCATGTGCCGGCCGTCATCATAGCGGACCTTCGTTATTCCCGTCTAGATATAACGATGGCGATTGTGCTATGGTGCGCCGATGTCATTGCATGACACCGTAATCCTTTGCGCGGCGTTCTTCATGGTCGCGACGCTTTACACGACGGTCGGCCATGCGGGCGCTTCCGGCTATCTCGCCATGATGGCGCTGATCGGCCTGGCTCCCGAGGCCATGCGCCCGACGGCGCTGGCGCTGAATATTCTGGTTGCCGCCCTCACGGTTTACCGCTTCCGCCGCGCGCGTTTCTTCTCGTGGCCAGGTCTGTGGCCGTTCCTCGTCGGCTCGGTGCCCTTTGCCGCCGTGGGAGGAATCCAGAGCCTGCAACGCGGCACATACTACGTGACGATGGGTGCGGTGCTGCTGCTCGCGGCCTCCTATCTCGTGTGGCGCGCGGTTGGCTCCCGAACCCCAATGGAAGAAGGCATCGTGCGCGTCAGGAGGATTCCCGCTGCATTCCTGGGCGCCATAATCGGCTTCGTTTCCGGCCTGATCGGGGTCGGCGGGGGTATTTTTCTCAGCCCGATCCTGCTGATACTGGGTTGGGCGGGCCTAAAGACAACCGCCGGCATTTCCGCGCCGTTCATTCTCGTGAATTCAGCCGTCGCGCTCCTCGCAGGCTCGTTGACCGTGCAGACGTTGCCGCGTGAGCTGCCACTGCTCGCCGGCGCCGCGATGCTTGGCGCCTTCCTTGGCACATGGCTGGGCCTTCAGTACCTGAAGCAATCGGGATTGCTCCTGACCCTGGCTCTCGTGATGACGCTGGCAGGGCTGAAGCTCATCCTGACCGCGTAGCAAGATACGACTAGCGCGGCGCGGCGCGTGGTTTGCGCAGATTCCTCGAAAACCGCTTCAGATCTGCCGAAATGGCGGCAGATGCCTTGTCCTCCATCACGCGGTAGCGGCGGATCAGCTCGCGGCCGAACGGCGTCACGCGCGCTCCGCCCCCGCGCCTGCCGCCGGTGGCGGTCAGCACGACCGGCTGGCTGAAGCTCTCGTTGAGCGCATCCACGAGCTGCCAGGCGCGCCGGTACGACATGCCCATCGACCGGGCGGCGGCCGAGATCGAACCGGTGGCATCGATCGCGGCGACCAGCCGGGCCTTGCCCGGCCCCATGGCGGGGTGCCGGTCAGCCAGGATGCGAAGCGTCAATCCCGGGTAGCGCGCCATGCCGGCATTCTACCCACGCCTCAGCTCTGCCCTCCAGGAAGCGCCCCACCCGGGATGCAAACCGGCCGTTCCACGCCGTCGCCGAGCGCCACGCGGACGACGGCCACCTCCACGCCATAGATCTCCCTGAGGCTGTCCGAAGTGACGGTTGCTGCGGGTGCGCCGAGCCGCGCGAGGTGCCCCTCGTGCAACATGGCGACCCGGTGCGCGCAGATGAACGCGTGGTCCGGGTCATGGGTGGAAAGCAGCACGCCGATGCCGGATTGCGCCAGTGACTGGATGTGCTGCAGCACGCGCACCTGGTTGCCGAAATCGAGGTTCGCGGTTGGCTCGTCCATGACGATGACGCGGGCGTCCTGTGCCAACGCGCGCGCGATCAGGGTGAGCTGGCGTTCGCCGCCCGAGATGCGAGTGTAGATGGAACCGGCCAGGTGCCCGATCTGCATGCGCGAGATCGCGGCCAACGCCGCCTCGCGGTCGCGGCGCGAGGGGGACGAAAACAGGCCCAGATGCGCCGTGCGCCCCATGAGCACGACCTCCTCCACGGTGAAAGGGAAGAACGCCGCATGGGCTTGCGGGACGTAGCTCACCATTCGTGCGACCTCGTCGCGTGCGCGTGCCTTCAGTTCCACTCCGTCAATCAGCACCGCGCCGCCCTGCGCCGGCAGCAACCCCAGCAGCGTCTTGAAGAGCGTGGTCTTGCCGCTACCGTTCGGGCCCAGCAGGCACAGCACCTCTCCTGCTTCCACCGCAATCGAAAGGTCGCTGCCGACGCGCTTGCCGCGGTAGCCGAAGTCGAGGCCGCGCGCTTCCAGTCTCATTGCCAGCCCCTGCGCGCGGTCGCGAGCTGCCACAGAAAGAGCGGCGTGCCGACGAACGCGGTCAGCACCCCAAGTGGGATCTCGATGCGCGCGACTGTCCGCGCCAGCGTGTCGACGCCGAGCAGAAAACCGGCGCCCAGCAGGATCGAAGTCGGCAGCAGGCGGCTGAAATCCGGTCCCACCAGCAGCCGCGCGAAATGGGGAATCACGAGCCCGATCCAGCCGATGACTCCCGAGATCGCCACCGCCGCCGATGTCATCAGCGTTGCCGCCGCGATCACGATGAGACGTATGCGCCCCGTTTCCACGCCGAGCGCCCGCGCTTCCTCGTCATCCAGGGACAGCAGATTGATGCGCCAACGCAGCAGCCACATCGGGACCAGACCCACCAGCATCAGCGGCAGCGTGGACCAGACGTCCTCCGGGCTGGCGGAAGCGAGGCTGCCGAGCAGCCAGAACGTGATGGCCGGCAGCTGGTTGTAGGGATCGGCGAGGTACTTCATCAATGCGACGCACGCGCCCAGCAGCGAGCCCACGACGACGCCCGCGAGCACGAGCACCAGCAGCGGATCATGACCGCGCACCGCGTTGGCGGTGACGTAGACCAGCCCGACCGCGCCCAGGCCGAACGCGAATGCCAGGCTCTGGATCATAATCACGTTGAGCGAGAGGAATATCCCGAGCACCGCGCCCACCGCCGCGCCCGCCGACACGCCCAGGATATCCGGGGAGACCAGCGGATTGCGGAACATGTTCTGGTAGGCGGCGCCTGCAGCCGCCAGCGCCGCGCCGATCAGGAGTGCCGCGGCGACCCGCGGCCCGCGGATTTGCACGACCACGGTTTCAATGGTCGGATCGAGGCCATGCTCGGCGCCCGTGAGGCGCGCCCATAGGATGCCAGCCAGGTCGGACGCCGAAACCGGGAAGCGTCCGACGGCGAATGCCACGACGACCAGCAGCACGAGCGCGCTGCACGCGCCCAGCACCGCTATCGGCACGCGCCCAGACGTCATGCCGGCGGCGGGGACGGGCGCAGCAACTGGTCGAGCTGCGCTTCGCTCGGCGTCTGGTGGTAGCACCGGGAATAGAAGTCGCGCACGATCGGACGCAGATCTTCCGGAAAGGCGTCAGGATACAGGATGCGCGCGAGCCAGCGCAGCCCGATCAGTCGGTTGATCGAGGGGGGAAAATCGATCCAGCCGAAGGGCACGCTGGGCGCGAGATGAAAGCGCCCCGCCTTGATCGCCGGCAACTCGCGCCAGGAAGGGTGGCCGCGCGCGAGCCCGAAAAAGTTGGGGTCGATGGTGACGACGACGTCGGGGTTCCAGCGCAGCACCTGCTCGATCGAGACCTGCACCAGGCCGCCCTTCCCCAGTTCCGCAGCGACGTTGACGGCGCCCAGACGCTCGATGAACTCGGCGCTGATCGAGCCGGCAAGCCCGGTATTGAGGCCGAGCGGGCCGCGGCCGTAGTACACACGCGGCCGGCGTGCAGGCGGCACTTTCGCCACGCGCCGGTTGATCTCGGACACGGTATCTTCGGCGTAGCGCGCAAGCTCTTCCGCGCGTCTCTCTTCGCCCGCCGCGCTACCGATCTGCCGGATCGCATCCGCCATACCGTCGAAATCTCCGCCCAGCACCAGGTACGGGATGCCGGTCTGCTGCTGCACGCGGTCGGCAAGTGAAGCCAGCGTCGGGCTGACCGTTCCGTAGTCGATGATGAGGTCGGGCCTGGCCCGGAGGACGACCTCCACGTTGGCGGTGTTTCCACGGCCCGTGAGTCGCCCCAGTGTCGGAAGATCCGCGTATTTCCTCGCGATGAACGGGCGTTCCGCCTCGCGCCATGCCGATGTCCAGCCGATCAGCCTGTCGGGTGCGATCGCGAACACCAGGATGCTGGCCGGCGGTCCCGCCGCATACACGCGCTCGACGCGCGCCGGCAGTTCGACGCGGCGCCCGGCGGAATCCACCACCACGCGCCGGCCTTGCGCTCGCGTTGCCCGGGAAGCAACTCCCAGAAGAGCGACGGTTGCGAGGAACCGGCGGCGCTTCACGTCATTCGTTCAGCCAGCGCATACGTTACAGGCGCAACCAGCCGCGGCGGACGATCCACAGTACCGCGATGCCGAACACGAACGCTACGCCGACGTTCCATATCGACAGTGCCGCGGTGCCCAATGTGACAAACCGTTCGCCCTTGTCCTTTGAAAAATCGCAGGAGCCGAGCGCGAGCTGGAGCCCGGCGAGGAACAGCATGACCCCCAGCGCCGGATGCGGAAAGAGCCGCAGCAGGATCGCAACCGATTCACTGAACCCGAGCGCCAGCACGATCAGCAGCGCCCCCAGTATGACGGGGGCGCCGCCCGTCCTGGCGCCGAAGCTCACCTGCGCCGCCATTCCGCCGGCACCATGGCACAACGGCACGCCGCCGATAAGGCTGCCCAGTGTATTCATGAGACCCGTCGATACGGCGACCCGGCGCTCGGTGACCGGCCGGTCGGGGAACTCGCGGTTGTTGAACTCCACGGGTGCGATGACCGCGTTGCCCAGGGTAAGCGGTATCTGTGGCAGAGCCAGAAGCACTACGCCTACGAGCACGGCCTCCCACGTCATCGCATGAAAAGGCCAGGCGGGCGATCTGAGTCCCGGTTCCACCCCCGCCAGAGCGCCCGCTACCGCCGGCTCCGTGAGCACGGCCCAGGCCGCGCCTGCCGCCAGGATCAGAGCCATCGCCAGCAATGCGCGATTCGAAAGCAGAAGTATCGTGGCGAGGAGAAGCGGCGCAGCCAGCCAGATGCCCGTGGCCATCATGCGGGTGCCGTCCAGCATGAATGCGATGCCCAGGCCGAGGACGATGCCGAGCGTGACCGGGCGCCCCACCCACCGCGCGACCCGCTCGGCGGTGCCGGTCAGGCCGAGGGCCAGCCAGATGACGCCGGTGGCGAGCGCGGCTACCGCCACCGCCTGGGGAGTGATCACCGCGGTCTGCGCGGCCCCGGTGATGGCGATCGCCCCAATCGCCTTCATCGGCTGTACCGGGAACGGAGTCCGGAAATACACGCCTGCGGCAACGAGCGCAACGCCGAAAGCGAGCAGCATTCCCGCCGGCTCGATGCCGACGACGGTCACGTAGGCGAGCAGGAACGGGACGAGCGTGCCGAGATCCCCGAACGCGCCCGCCCACTCATGCCGGTCGAAGCGCAGCGTGGTGCCGACAACGGGCTGGGCAGTTCCTTCCGAAGCGCCTGACCGCACGGGCGAATTCATGCGGCGAGAGCGTATCCCTCCGCTCAATCGCGCGCAACCATCACGCCCCCTTGGCGTTTGCGTTGGGGAAGAACAGCTGCTCGCCGCCGATCCTGAAGCCGGCGATGGCTTTCTGGCCTTCGGCGGAGACGATCCAATTAATGAATACCTGGCCCAGGTCCTTCTTCACGTGCTTGTGCTTCACCGGGTTCACCAGGATGACGCCGTACTGGTTGAACAGGCGCTTGTCGCCCTCGACCAGGATCGCGAGATCGCCCCGGTTCTTGAACGAGATCCACGTGCCACGATCCGCGAGGAGGTAGCCGCTCATGGAAGACGCGGTATTGAGCGCAGGCCCCATGCCCTGCCCCGTGTCGCGATACCACGGCCCCTTCTCCTTCTCGATATCGGTCCCGGAGTGCTTCCAAAGTGCGATCTCCGCCATGTGCGTGCCGCTACGGTCCCCGCGCGATACGAACGGCGCCGATGCCGCTTTGATCTTGCGCAGCGCTGCCAGGATGTCCTTGCCGCCGGCGATCTTCGCCGGGTCGGACTTGGGACCTATCAGCACAAAGTCGTTGTACATCACCGGCAGCCGCTTCACCCCGTAGCCCTCGGCGATGAACTTCTCTTCCGCGGATTTCGCGTGCACGAAAACGACATCGGCATCGCCCCGTTTACCCATATCAAGCGACTGGCCCGTGCCGAGCGCGACTACGCGCACTTCGATCCCCTTCTTCTTCTGGAAGATCGGCAGGATGTGCTTGAACAGTCCCGACTGTTCCGTCGATGTGGTCGAGGCGACAGTGATGAACTTCTGCGCCTGCGCAACCGGTGCCGCGGCAAGTATCAGTGCCGCTAACGCAATGCTGAGCAATTTCTTACGGCTCATTTCCATGGCAGCTCTCCTCTAATGAAAGCCTCGGCTTCGGCCGACGCGGGTTTGGTGAAAAATCCCTCCACCGGAGCCCGTTCCACGAGCCGCCCCTGGCTCAGAAACAGGATCTCGTCGCCGAGGCGCCTCGCCTGGCCCAGGTTGTGCGTCGTCATGACGATCTTGGTGCCGCCCGCGCGGATCTGGCCGATGAGCGTTTCCACGTCGCGCGTGGCACCGGGGTCGAGGTTTGCAGTGGGCTCGTCGAGGAACAGGACTTCGGGACCAAGTGCCCACGCGCGCGCCAGCGCAACCCGCTGCTGCTCGCCGCCCGAAAGCACCCGTGCGGGCCGGCCGGCGATGTTCGCGAGCCCAACAGCCTCGAGCACATCGCGCGCGCGCATCTCGCGCTCCCGTGGCGAGATGCCGGCGAGCTTGAGGCCGTAAGCGATATTGGCGAGCGCGGAGCGGCGGAGCATCACCGGCCTCTGGAACACCATGGCCTGCCGTTCGCGACCGTTGCGGGCGCCGCGCCATTCGACCGTCCCCGCTGTTGGCATGAGCAGTCCGTGGCAGAGCCTCATCAGCACGCTCTTTCCCGCCCCGTTGGGACCGAGGATGATCGTGCGCGGCCCCTCGGCAATTTCCATGGAAACCCGGTCGATCAGCGTCCTGCCGTTTACGGCAAAGGACACCTGGTCGAGGACGAGCGGCAGCATGCTCACCCGTAGCGCCGCTGCGCCCCTTCCTTGACCCAATACGCTGCCGCGTTGAGGGCAAGGATGAGCGTGAGAAGGATAATGCCCAGGCCCAGCGCGAGCGGCAGATCGCCCTTGCTGGTTTCGAGCGCGATCGCGGTCGTCATCACGCGCGTCACGCCGTCGATGTTGCCGCCCACGATGATGACGGCGCCGACTTCCGCCGCGGCGCGCCCGAACCCCGCCAGCACGATCGTCACCAGCGAGAAGCGCGTGTCCCACAGCAGCGTCAGGGCCGAGGTCATCGCGCCCGCGCCCAGCGAGCGCAGTTGCTCGCGGTACTCCTGCCAGGCGTCCTCGATTACCTGGCGCGACAGGGCCGCCACGATGGGCAAGATCAGGATGGTTTGTGCGATGACCATCGCCGCTGGGGTGAACAGGATGCCGAACTGTCCCAGCGGCCCCGCCCGCGACAGCATCAGGTAGACGAAGAGCCCGACCACCACGGGCGGCAGGCCCATGAGTGCGTTCACGATCACGATCAGTGGCCGCCGGCCCCAAAAGCGGCCCACGGCGATCGCAGCACCCAGCGGCAACCCGAACGCGCAGGCAATGAGCACCGCAGTCAGGCTCACCCGCAGGGAAAGCAGGACGATTTCCACCAGCGCCGCTTCGGCCCCGACAATGAGACGCCCTGCTTCGCCCAAGGCTATGAGGATCTCGCCCATCTCGTGTTATGCTGTCTATAGCATATATGGTGACATTACCCTTTGGATTATGCGTGATGCCACACGTTATCTAAATATGCTTCGGATAGCATATAGGTGACGATTCAACTTACCCCACGCTGGCGGATCGCGGACACCGATGTGGATGCCCGGCTCGTGCTGCTTCTGCGCACGGTGGCAATCCATGGCTCGCTCAACCGCGCGGTCGCATCGCTGCATCTTTCCTACCGCCATGCTTGGGGCATTCTGGGAAAAATGGAGCGCGCCCTCGGGCAACCGCTGGTGCGGATGGAACGTGGCCGCGGCGCGCGGCTCACCCCCTTCGCCGAGAAGCTGATCGAGGCCGATAACGCCGCCGCCGATGTCCTGGGCCGTGAATTGGCGGCCGCCCTGCAGTCGCTCGATCGCGACTACCCGGTTTCGCGCAAGGTCACGCGCGAAAAGCCGCTCGTCATCCATGCCAGCCACGACCTGGCACTGGCCGAGCTCCGGGACCTGGTCGCGGGTTCCGGCCGCGCCGTGGACCTGCATTTCCGGGGAAGCCTCGACAGCCTCGCGAGCCTCACGCGCGGGGAGTGCGACGTGGCGGGCTTTCATCTGCCCGAGGCGTCCGCGGGCAACGAGGCGATCGCGCCGTACCGGCCGTGGCTCCGAACGCGCGCCTTACGCCTGATCCGCTTCGTCAGCCGCCGCCAGGGATTGATGGTCGCCCGCGGTAACCCGAAGCGCCTGCTGACGCTCCCCGACCTCGCCGAGAAGCGAGCGCGTTTCGTCAATCGCCAGCCAGGTTCGGGAACGCGCCTGTGTTTTGACCGCTTGCTCGCGGCGGCACGACTACGCCCGGCGCAGATCAACGGCTACCAGGTGGAGGAATTCACGCACGCCGCGGTTGCCGCAACCGTCGCGAGCGGCATGGCCGACGCGGGCTTCGGCATCGAAGCCGCGGCGCGCCAGCAGGGACTCGATTTCGCTCCGCTTGCGACTGAGCGCTACTTCCTCGCCGCGCGCCAGGCGACGCTCGCTCGTCCCGCCGCCCATGCCCTGCTCGCGGCTCTGAAAGGCGCGGCGTTTCGCAAGCGCTTGGGTGCCCTCCCCGGCTACGAGGCGCCCGACATTGGAGAGATCGTTCAGGTGCGCGACGCGTTCGGGGAAGCGTAGGGCCGCGGCCGCGGAATAAGGGTAGAATTTCCCGGTTGGAACCTCCGCAGAGTCGCACTGATGAATGATCCGGTCCAGAACCTGCGCGACCTGAGCTGCGCCGACGACTACGACCCAAACTCGATGCCGGTCGTGAAAGCGCGTGAGGTGATCGCGCGCTTCTTGCGCCCGGTCACTGCGATCGAGCGCGTCAACGTGCGCGCCGCCCTCGGGCGGGTACTGGCCGAGGACGTGATCTCACCGCTGAACGTGCCCGCTCACGACAACTCCGCGATGGACGGTTACGCCGTGCGCTTCGCGGACCTCAAGCCCGACGGCGAGATCACGCTCAAGGACGTGGGCAGCGCGTTTGCCGGCGCGCCCTTCAAGGGGACGGTGGCGGCCGGGCAGTGCGTGCGCATCATGACGGGCGGAGTCGTGCCGCCGGGTACCGACACCATCGTGATGCAGGAGTACGTCAAGGCCGACCAGGACCGGGTCACCGTCGGCGCCGGGCACAAGAAGGGACAGAACCTGCGCCGCGCGGGCGAGGACTTGAAGGCCGGACAGGTTGCGTTGACGCGCGGTCTCGCGCTCCGGCCCGCCGAGATCGGGCTGACCTCCTCTCTTGGTATCGGAGAAGTCGCGGTCTACCGCAAGCTGCGAGTGGCATTCTTTTCCACCGGGGACGAGCTGGTCTCGATCGGCACGCAGCCCGCGGAGGGCCAGATCTTCGACAGCAACCGCTACACGATCCACGGCATGCTGACGCGGCTCGGCTGCGACGTGCTCGACATGGGAGTGGTCCGCGACGACCCCAGGCTGCTGGAGAAAGCGTTCCACGACGCGGCGGCGGCGGCGGATGTCGTCATCACCAGCGGCGGGGTGTCGGTCGGCGAGGCCGATTTCGTGAAGGACCTGCTCGGCAAGCTCGGCGAGGTCGTGTTCTGGAAGATCGCGATGAAGCCGGGGCGTCCCCTCGCCTACGGCAAGATCGGCGCCGCGCACTTCTTCGGGCTGCCGGGCAACCCGGTGTCGGTGATGGTGACGTTCTACCAGTTCGTCCGCGACGCCCTGCTCGTGCTGTCCGGCCGCGACCCAGTGCTGCCGCCGCCGACGTTCAAGGTGCCATGCACGTCCACCCTCAAGAAAGCGCCCGGGCGCACCGAGTTCCAGCGGGGGGTTCTGACCCAGGATGCCGCCGGCAACTGGAGCGTGCGCGTGACCGGCGAGCAGGGCTCGGGCATCCTGCGCTCCATGGCGGAGGCCAACTGCTTCATCATACTGCCCACGGAGCAGGGCAACGTGACGCCCGGCACGCTGGTTGACGTTCAGGTACTGGAAGGCGTGGTCTGATCAACAAAAAAGCCCGGGGGAACCCGGGCTTTTTTTGGCTGGGAAAGGCCGCGCCTACTTCTTCATCTTGGGCGACGCCGTCGTCATGCCCTTCTCCCGCTTGTAGCGCTCCGCCACGCGGTCCTGCGCCTTGGCCAGGTCTCCGGCAGCCTTCTTGGCAGCGTCCGCCGCCTTCGCCTTCTTGGCTGCGGCCGCCGCCTTGGCGGCTTCGTCCATAGGCGGCTGCGGCAGCTTGGCGTATGCCAGGCCAACCGCGCCCGCGACCAGCAGCGCCGGGACTACCGTCCAGAATTTCGGTGCCTTCATAGCTTCCACCCCTCCTTCATGGCGCTCGCGCGGGCGGCGGCCATGCTTCCCGCCGCGCCGGGCCGGCCCTTCATGACGTCGTTGTACCAGTACTCGTGGTGCTCCTTCGCCCACGTCGCGTCGGTGTACCCGGTGCGCATGTTCTGGTATGCGCCCTCGACCCCGACCGTGCCCATGTAGATGTGCCCCAGCGAGAGCCCGATGACCAGCAGCGCGGCGACCGCGTGAATCACGCTCGCCTGCTGCATCAGCAGCCGTCCCTGCTCGAAGTTCGGGAACAATAGTATCAGGCCCGTCGCGCTCACCACCAGGGAGAGCAGCACGACGCCGACCCAGAACCACGCCTTTTCCCCCGCGTTGAAGCGGCCCGATGGCATGTGGTGGCCGGCGAACATCTTCCACCCGTTCACGAGCCAGTGCAGATCGCCCTTTTCCGGCAGGTTGTCCCGCAAATAGATCAGGATGAACGGGATCAGGCTGAGGATGAACACAGGAGCGACGAAGTTGTGCACGTTCTTGGAGAGGACGGCGAGCCACGAGAACAGCGTGTAGCCGAACATCGGCAGCAGCACGTACTTCCCGAACAGGATGATCAGCCCGGTGATGCCCAGCACGACGAAACTGATGCCCATCGTCCAGTGCGTGACGCGCTCGAGCGAGTTGAAGCGCTCTATCGTCCGGGCGCCGGGTTGCTGGTGCAGCTTGATCGGTCCCTTGAGGAAATAGATCGCGGCGACGATCGCGCAGACAACAATCAGCAACCAGCCACCGTAGATGGTTATCGGGCCGTTGCGAATCTGGCGCCAGATCTCGCCCTGGGTCTGCACCAGCACGTTGGTCTCGATGCCCCGCACCTGCGTGGTCTGGGACGGCGACGTCTCGCTGCTGCGCACGTCGCGCCAAACCGGAGCATTGTTGAGGGGCTGTTCCTGCTGGCGTTGCACCTGCTCCTTCGCGTGCTCCTGCGCGGCGCCCTGAGCCGCCACGGGCAGCGGCGTGAACAGCATCACGCTCGACAGGAACACCAGACGAATCACCGCTCGCATGTCACGGTAGGCGGGCATGCGTACCTCCTTGTCTATCAGTTTGAATCAGCTGCCCGAAATCCGGACGTACTCGTTCTGGCCGAGATTGCGCGCCTTGACCGATTTTTCCCACGCCCCCCGGTCGCCCTTGAATTGATCGTTGTCCCACGGCTGCTTGTCGGGCTTGCCCTGGTACTGGCCCTGCTTGTAGACCGTGACCGTCGACTTTTCTCCGCAGCCCGCCGCGACCCCTGCCAGGGCCACGGCAATGGCGATCGTCAGTAGCTTAGTCATGACTTGGCCCCGGGCCGCGCCGTCGGCTGTTTCTCCGGCTTGCCATAGGCCGTGCCCCAGCCCCAGACCTCCGAGCCTTTGCCGCGCTTGAGTACCCGGTCGCGGTAGATGTCGGCGATCACGTCGGCGTCGCCGCCGAGCAACGCCTTGGTCGAGCACATCTCGGCGCAGGCCGGGAGCTTGCCCTCGGCCAGGCGGTTGCGGCCGTACTTCGTGAATTCGGCCGCCGAAAAGTCGGCCTCGGGCCCGCCGGCGCAGAACGTGCACTTGTCCATCTTGCCGCGCAGGCCGAACGCGCCATCCTGCGGGAACTGCGGCGCGCCGAACGGACAGGCGTAAAAGCAGTAACCGCAACCGATGCAGAGGTCCTTGTCGTGCAGCACCACGCCTTCCGAGGTCTTGTAGAAGCAGTCCACCGGGCACACCGCCATGCAGGGCGCGTCCGAGCAGTGCATGCAGGCGACGGATATGGATTTCTCGCCCGGCACGCCATCGTTAAGCGTTACCACCCGCCGGCGGTTCACGCCCCACGGCACCTCATGCTCCTGCTTGCAGGCGGTCACGCAGCCGTTGCACTCGATGCAACGCTCGGCATCAGCTAGAAATTTCAT
>Ga0326597_10008366_pt1 | contig 13967 bp, 13 predicted proteins | sample RVTome_12_FD_203789 | JGI IMG/M metagenome (GOLD analysis project Ga0326597, IMG submission 203789) | Soil microbial communities from uranium-contaminated site in the Upper Colorado River Basin, Wyoming, United States - RVT100D185 | ecosystem: Environmental > Terrestrial > Soil > Contaminated >... | reverse complement strand
ACTCCCGGTTCCCGCTGTCCAGGAGGAGGAAGTCCTCAAACCGGACGAGGACCGGGGCCCCTCCCTCGTTCGCCAGAACGAGGAGGAGGGGCGTCACCGACCGCGCCAGATCCCCGGGGTAGCCCGGCCAGGCGGCCGGGACGGCGGTGAGCGCAAGGCTGGCGGTCCGGACGGCGACCCCCTCCTGCGGGACTTCCCCCGCGGGCGCGAGGGGGACCAGCCGCGGCGTGCCGCAGGCGGCGAGGCCCGCCGCGAGGAGAGAGGAGAGGACGAGGGAGAAAAGGGAGAGCGGGGGCCGCTGCATGGCGCAAGTCTAGCACGGCCGTCCGGGCAAGTCTGCCCTTGATTTTGGGAGGAAAATCGGTACGATAGCGCCGGCGCGGCGCCCGTGGGCCGCGCCGGAGCCATCCGGCCTGCCGTACTAGCCCGGTGCCCATCGCTTTGAGCCGCAAAGGGGGAGGTCATGGAGCGCGCCGACCTGGAGAAGATGACCGTCACCAAACTCCGGGAGTACGCCATGGAGAAGCACCCCGGCATCGAGGGTGTCTCCGGGATGAAGAAGGAGGACCTCATCGAGGCGATCATCGCCGAGGAGGTCAAGCTGGGCCTCCGGCCGAAGGAGCCGGAGCGGGCGGCCCCGGCTGCCCCCAGGGTGGGCGACCTGAAGGCGAAGATCCGGGCGCTCAGGGCCGACCGGGACAAGGTGCTGGTCGGCAAGGACAGCAAGGCCCTGAAGATGGTCCGGACGAAGATGAAGCGCCTGAAGCGCCAGATCAAGAAACTGAAGAAGGTGTCGTAGGGTTCGCTTTACGGGGGGTGGGAGATGCCGACCTATGACTTTCGGTGCAGCCGCTGCAGCAAGAAGTTCACGCTGACCATGACCATCAAGAAGCGGGAGGCCGCCCGGATCAAGTGCCCGAAGTGCGGGGCCAACAAGCCGGAGCCCATCTTCGGGACCTTCTATGCCAGGACCTCGCGCAAGAGTTAGAGGGGTGGCGGTCGGGCCGGGTGGACCGCGGATTGCAAGCGGAGCGGGCCGCGCCCTGCCGCGCCGCCCCGGCGGGCGGGGGAGCGGGACACTCCTGGCCGGAAGGGACAGCCGGGCTCCGGCCCTGTCCTGAGAGGAGGGGCGGTGTTTAGGTCTCCCGGCGCCATCGCCCTGCAAATCGGCCCCCTCAGCATCCGCTGGTACGGGGTCCTCATCGCCCTGGCCGTCCTGCTGGGGACCAGCCTGGCCCAGCGGGAGGCCCGCCGGAAGGGGCTGGACCCCGAGCCCCTCATGAACGCCCTCGTCCTCGGCATCGTCTGCGCCCTCGTGGGGGCCCGCCTCTACTACGTCGCCTTCAACTGGGACTACTACGCGGAGAACCTCGCCAAGATCGCGGCGGTCTGGGAGGGGGGGCTGGCCATCCACGGCGGCCTTCTGGGGGGCCTGCTCGGGGCCGGGGCCTACGCGCTCCGCCGCCGCCTGCCGCTCCCCCGCTACCTGGACATCTGCGCCCCGAGCCTCATCCTGGGCCAGGCCATCGGGCGCTGGGGGAACTTCTTCAACCAGGAGGCCTTCGGCACCCCGACCGACCTTCCCTGGCGCCTGTACATTGATCCGGCCCACCGCCCGCCCGCCCTCGCCCAGTTCGAGTTCTTCCACCCGACCTTCCTCTACGAGTCCCTCTGGAACCTAGTGGTCTTCGGGCTCCTCGTGGGCCTCCTCCGGCGTCCCCTCGAGCGATCCCAGGGGGCCCTCTTCCTGGCCTACCTCGGCCTCTACTCCGTCGGCCGCTTCTTCATCGAGGCCCTCCGGATTGACAGCCTGATGCTCGGCCCTCTCAGGGCTGCTCAGGTGGTGAGCGTGCTCCTGGTGGCCCTCTCGGCGGGCGGGATCCTGTACCTGTTCCGGGCCGGCCGCCCGGCCCCCCGCTCCACCTGAGCGGAGTGGCGCACCCATGGCAGTGAGCGGCATCCGCTTCGGCACCGATGGCTGGCGCGGCGTCATCGCCGCGGACTTCACCTTCACCGCCGTGAGGCTCGTGGCCGGGGCCATCGCCCGGCAGGTCCTGGCGACGGCGGTGACGGGGCCGCACCCCACCGTCCTGGTCGGCTACGACACCCGGTTCCTGTCGAGGGAGTTCGCTGAGGCGGCGGCGCGTGTCCTGGCGGGGCAGGGCCTCCAGGTCCGGCTGGCGAGCACCTTCCTCGGGAGCCCGCTCCTCTCCTACGGCGTGGTCCAGGCGGGGGCCGACGGGGGGGTCATGATCACCGCCAGCCACAACCCGCCCCAGTACAACGGGGTGAAGTTCAAGACCCGGCACGGCGGCTCCGCCTCCCTCGAGTTCACGCAGGGGGTGGAGCGGGAAATCCGGGCGCTCCAGGCGCCGGGGGCGGGACCGTTCCCCGAGAGCGGCGACGCGCTGCCCGAGTTCGACCCCCGGCCGGCCCACCGGATCCGGATGAAGGAATTAGCCGACCTGCCCCGGATCGCCGCGGCCCCGCTGGAGGTCTTTCTGGACCCGATGTACGGTGCGGGCCAGGGGTACCTGAGCGGGATCCTGCGGGCGCTGCGCGTCCGGGTGACCGAGCTGCACGCGGAGGTGAATCCCGCCTTCGGCGGCCACGCCCCCGAGCCGCTGGCCCGGCACCTGACCGACCTCACCCGGGCCGTGATCAACCACCCCTCCTCCGGGGCCGGGACCCTCCGAGTGGGCTTGGCCTTCGACGGGGACGCCGACCGCCTGGCCGCCGTGGACGAGCAGGGGCGCTACGTGAACTCCCACCAGATCTTCGCCCTGCTCCTCAAGCACCTCTTCGTCCACCGGGGGATGACCGGGCGGGTCGTGAAGGCCTTCTCCACCGGCCAGATGGTGGACAAGCTCGCCGACGCCTACGGCCTCCCCCTCACCATCACCCCCATCGGGTTCAAGCACATCGCCGAGGAGATGCTCAAGCGGGATGTCCTCATCGGGGGGGAGGAGAGTGGGGGGGTGGCGATCTGCGGGCACATCCCGGAGCGGGACGCGACGCTGGCGGCCCTCCTGCTCCTCGAGTACGTGGCCACGGACGGCAAGCCGCTCGGGGCCTTGATGGCGGACCTGGAGAAGGAGTTCGGTCCTCACCGCTACGAGCGGGTGGACGTGCCGCTCGCCTCCCTCGAGGCCGCCGAGGCCTTCGTGCGGGGGGTGACGGAGGACCCGCCCGACGCGCTCAAGGGGGTGAAGGTCCTCCGCGTGGAGGACCTGGATGGCGTGAAGATGCACTGCGCCGACGGGTCCTGGTTGCTCCTGCGGCGGTCCGGGACGGAACCCCTCCTGCGGATCTACGCCGAGGGGCCCTCGGAGGAGCGGGTGGCCGAGCTCCTGAAGTGGGGGATCAGGCGGGCGAAGCGGGCGGAGGCTTAGTGCCGGGCCAACTGACGTCGCCTCACGTCGTTCTCGGTCGTCGGCGGTCCTCAACGTACAAACCGCGTACGCCTCCGGCCGCCTCCTCCCTCGGGCCTCGTGATGCTCGTCATTTGGCCCGGCACCCCGGGCATCGGGTGAGGATGAGGGACAATTCGTTGGAGTCACACTAGTGCCGCTCCAACGACTTGCACCGAGGATGGCAGCCGGGCCGCGGGTGGCGCCGGGCGCGGCCCCCGAGCGGCCGGGCCGAGTGGGACCCCCTCGGCCTCCTTCCGCAATTCCGCGAATTGCGGAAGGGGCTGAGCGGGTGACGACGCCCGGACGCGCAGGGGGCACGCCGGCGACAGGACCCGCGGCAGAACCGTCTGTCAGGAGTGGGCCGGATTCGTTGGACCGGCACTAGGGCCGGCATGGTATCCATGGACGACGTCTACGCCGTCATCATGGCCGGGGGCGGGGGGGAGCGGTTCTGGCCCCTCAGCACGGACCGCGTGCCGAAGCAGTTCCTCACGCTGTTCGGTCCCCGCTCCCTCCTGACGGAGACCGTGGAGCGGGTCCGAAGCCTGGTCCCGGTGGAGCGGATGCTCCTCGTGGCCGGGGCGCGCCACGCCCCCCTCATCCGCCGCCACTTCCCGGACCTCCCCCGGGGGAATCTCATCCAGGAGCCGGCGGGGCGGGACACGGCCGCGGCCGTCGGCCTCGCCTCCATCCTCCTGGAGCGGCGCCACCCCGACCCCCTGATGTTGGTCTTCCCGGCGGACCACGCCATCGCGGACATCCGGGGGTTCCGCCGGACGATACGCCGGGCTGTCGCGGTGCTGCGACGCCACGACGCCCTGGTGACGGTGGGGGTGCGGCCGACCCGGCCCGAGACCGGCTACGGCTACATCCTGGCCGGGGAGCCGGTGGCGGGGGTGCCGGGGGTGCGGTGGGTCCGGCGGTTCCTGGAGAAGCCGAGCCGCGCCCGCGCCGTCCGGCTCTCCCGGAACCCGCGCTGCGCCTGGAACGCCGGGATCTTTGCCTGGCGGAACCGGACGATCCAGCGGTACTACGCCGGCCTCATGCCGGAACTGTGGGCCCGCCTCTGCCGGATCCGGGACGCGTGGGGGCGGCGGGACGGGGCCGGCGTGCTCGCCCGGGAGTTCGCCCGGATGCCGAAGATCTCCGTGGACTACGGGATCCTGGAGAAGAGCCGGGAGGTGGTGATGGTGCCGGCCGCCTTCCCGTGGGACGACCTGGGGTCCTGGTCCGCCCTGGAACGGGTGCTGCGCCCTGACCGGACCGGGAACGTGGTGGTGGGGGATCACGTCGGAATCGAGTCCGCCGACTGCGTCATCTACGGGACGGAGAAGCCGATCCGGACGCTGGGCCTGAGGGGGTTCATCGTCGTGGACGGGCCGGACGGGATCCTGGTCTGCCCAAAGGGGCGGGCGCAGGAGGTCAAGCGTCTCCTCCGGGCGCCGGTCCGGAGGCGCAGGTGAGGCCGCTTACCCGGACCGCCCTGGGCATCGCCCTCAGCGCCGGCCTGCTCCTCCTCCTCGTCCGGGAGGTGGACCTCGGCGAGGTCCTGGAGGCCCTGGGCCACGTCCGCTGGACCCTGCTCGCGGCGGTCATCGTCCTCTACTTCATCGGGGCGTGGGTCCGGGCGATCCGGTGGCGCCTCCTCTTCCGGGAGCCGGAGGGGCTTTCCCTCGCGCACCTCTTCGCGGCGACGCTGGTCGGGTACATGGGGAACAACCTCCTGCCCGCTCGCCTGGGTGAAGTGGCCCGCGCCTACGTGGCCGGTCGGCGGGGCGGTCTCCCCGTGGGCTACGTCCTCGGGACCGTCGTCGTGGATCGGGTCCTGGACGTCGTGACGGTGGTGGCGCTCGCCGGGTTAGCCCTTCCCTTCGTCCCCCTCTCGGACGGCATGCGGCGGACTTGGATCCTGGGCATCGGCCTGGGGGGCGTGGCGTTCGCCGGGCTCCTTTGGGTGAAGCGGCAGGGGCCGGACGGCCCCCTCCTGGCCCCGCTCGCCCGCTGGGCGCCGTCGGGGGTCTGGGCGCGGGTCGCGGATCTCGCCCGCGCCCTGGCCGAGGGGGCGACGGGCTGCGACTTCGCGCGGCGGTCCCCGGCGCTCCTCGGCTGGACCGTTCTGCTCTGGGGGACCTATGCCCTGACCGTGCAGGTGGCGTTCTGGAGCCTCGGCCTCGCGCTACCCTGGAGCGCCGCCCTCACGCTGCTCGTCTATCTGGGCGTCGGCCTCAGCCTCCCCTCGGCGCCCGGGTTCATCGGGACCTTCCAGTTCTTCACCGTGGCGGCCCTGGCCCTCTACGGGGTCGAGGTGAGCCGGGCCCTCACCTTCTCGGTCATCCTGCACGCATCGTTTTTCTTCCCGGTGACTCTCGTCGGGTGGGCTATCCTGGCGGGGGAGCACCTGACGCTGCGGCAGCTCTCGGCCCTCCCGGAGGCGGCGAAGCGGGGGGAGCGGGGGCCTCACGGATGAGTACAGCCATGCGGCGCGCCCTCGTCACGGGGATCACGGGGCAGGACGGCTCCTACCTGGCGGAGTTCCTGCTCGAGAAGGGGTACCGGGTCTTCGGGATGGTCCGGCGGGCCAGCACCGAGAACTTCGAGCGGATCGAGCACATCAAGGAGAAGATCACCCTCGTTCAGGCGGACCTGCTGGACCAGTTGTCCCTCATCACCCTCCTCAAGACGGTCGAGCCGCACGAGATCTACAACCTGGCCTCCCAGTCCTTCGTCCCGACCTCCTGGGAGCAGCCGGTCCTGACCGGGGAGTTCACGGCCCTGGGGGTGACGCGCGTCCTGGAGGCGATCCGCCTGGTGGACCGGGGCACGAGATTCTACCAGGCCTCCAGCAGCGAGATGTTCGGGAAGGTGCGGGAGGTCCCCCAGACGGAGAAGACCCCGTTTCACCCCCGGAGCCCCTACGGCGTCGCCAAGGTCTATGGCCACTATCTCACCGTGAACTACCGGGAGTCTTACGGGATCTTTGCGGTTAGCGGGATTCTGTTCAATCACGAATGCATCGCCGCGAACACGCCGCTCCTGGTGCGCGAGCGAGGCGCGGTCAACGTGGTCACGCCGGACGAGCTGGTTCCCCTTCGTCGCAAGGGACCGAGCCAGCAGAGCTTCGCGGTCCAGGGACTCGAGATCTGGGACGGGAGCGACTGGTCGCGAGTTCACACCATCACTGCGACGCGACGCCGCGGGAGGGAGCCCGATCACGCGCTTCGATGGCTTGAGGCGCGCGGCGGGCTCGTGCGGGTGACGGCGCATCACCGGATGCTGGACGCCGACGGCGGAGAGGTGACGGCGCGCGATGTTAAGGAAGGGATGCACGTTGGCCTCGCTGGGGCGCTGCCGCCGACACCCGGCTGGACGGCGCTCTCGCCAGAGCTCGCCGAGTTCCTCGGCCTCCTGGCCGCGGAGGGACACGTGGCCGTGGACGGCAACATCCAGTTCACGAATACCGACCCAGTGCTGCGCGAGCGCGTGGCCACGCTCTGGTCGAAGCTCTTCCTCGGGACCTCGGCCGTCCGGTTCACGTCTTCGGGCTGGGACGCCTCGCAGACCGTAGGGCAGCTCCACCTGAACGGCGGCAACGTGCTGCGCGCCTGGCTCCGCGAGCAGCTCTACCACCGGTCGGGCCTCAAGCGCGTTCCCCGGCTGGTGCTGAATGCGATGCCCGAGATTCAGCAGAGGTTTCTCTGCGGGTACTACACGGGGGACGGGCTCCAGGCAGGCCACGGGGACAGCGTCAAGACGAACAGCCCGGTGCTCGCGCAGGGACTCTACTGGCTGTACGCCGTGCAGGGTCGCTCGTGCTCCGTGTACGCGGAGCACCGCGACGGACGCACCTACTACCAGCTCAACATCTCGACCGCCACTCCGGTCGGCGAGAAGGGCCAGCACCTTCGGCGGCCAGCGTCGGAGGTGCTGCGCGTCACGCCGTGCGGCGGTGACGACGAGTGGGTCTTCGACCTCGAGACCAAAAGCGGGGTGTTCTGCGCGGGCGTGGGCCGCGTCCTCGCTCACAACAGCCCCCGGCGGGGGAAGGAGTTCGTCACCCGGAAGGTGACGGACGGGGTGGCGCGGATCAAGGCGGGGCTGGCCACCGAACTCCGGCTCGGGAATCTGGAGGCGCGGCGGGATTGGGGCTACGCCGGGGACTACGTCCGCGCGATGTGGCTCATGCTCCAGCAGGATGCCCCCGACGACTACGTGGTGGGGACGGGGAAGACCCACTCGGTCGGGGAACTGGCGGAGGCGGCCTTCGCCCGGGCCGGCCTGGACTGGCGGCAGTACGTGGTGGTGGACCGGGCCCTGATCCGGCCGGCCGAGGTGGACTTGCTGGTGGCGGATGCGACGAAGGCCCGGACGAAACTGGGGTGGTCGCCCACGGTCTCGTTCGAGAGCCTCGTCGCGATGATGGTGGACGCAGATCTGAAGCGCTACGGCGTGAGCCGCTAGTGCCGGGCCAAGTGATCCGCCCCAATCCTGACAGACCGTTCTGCCGCGGGTCCTGTCGCCGGCGTGCCCCACTCGCGCCCGGGCTCCGTCACCCGCTCAGCCCCTGCCGCAATTCCGCGAATTGCGGCAGGAGGCTGAGGGGGTCCCACTACGCCCGGCCGCTCGGGGGCCGCGCCCGGCGCCACCCGCGGCTTGGCTGCAACCCTCGGTGGAATTCGGTGGTCCGGCACCCCAGTCGTGGCGTGGGCATTAGGGAGAATTCGTTGGAGTCACACTAGGGGGGCGGGGCGCGGCGGACGATGCGCACCTTCATCACGGGGATCGCGGGCTTCGTTGGCCAGCACCTCGCGGCGCACCTGACGGCCGAGGGGGAGGAGGCGGCGGGCCTCGCCCTGGCGGCCGACCGCAGGCCGGGGGCCGGGCCGGCGGGGGTGAGGGTCCACGAGGGGGACGTCTGCCACGGGGAGCGGGTGCGGGCCCTGCTGAAGGAGGTCCGGCCGGACCGGATCATTCATCTCGCCGCGCGCTCCTCGGTGGCCGACTCCCTGAAGGACCCGTGGGGCACGTTTGCCGTCAACGCCGGCGGGACCGTGAGCCTCCTCGAGGCGGCGGCCGCGGCCACGCCGGCGGCGCGGATCCTGATCATCGGGTCGGCGGAGGCCTATGGGGAGGTTCGGGAGGAGGAGCTGCCGCTTACCGAGGGTCGGAAGCTTCAGCCGCTCACCCCCTATGGGATCAGCAAGGCGGCCGCCGAGCAGGTCGCCCTCTTCTACCGGCGGGCCCGCGGGCTCCACGTCGTCGTGGCCCGGGCCTTCAATCACACCGGGCCCGGGCAGGAGCCGACCTTTGTCTGCTCGGACTTCGCCCGCCAGATTGCCCGGATCGAGGCCAGCCGGGAGCGGGCCGTCCTGCGGGTCGGCGACCTCACGGCGCGCCGGGACTTCCTGGATGTCCGGGATGTCGTCCGGGCCTATCGCTTGCTCCTCGAGAAGGGCCATCCCGGCGAGGTCTACAACGTGTGCAGCGGCAAGGCCTGGAGCATCGGGGAGATCCTGGAGATCCTGCGGGGCCAGGCGGGACGGCCCATCGCCGTCGAGGCCGACCCGGCGCGGGGGCGAAGCGAGGATGTGCCGACGCTCGTCGGCTCCTTCGCTAAACTGGAGGCGGCCACCGGCTGGCGCCCCGGCATCCCGCTGGAGCGGACGCTGAAGGATCTTCTGGACTCCTGGCGCGCCGTTTTGGAGAAGGATCAGCGGCGGTGACGACCGCCGGGGGGGCCGGCCTCGTGGGGCCGGCCGCGCGGGCATGGCCATCCTGGTGACGGGGGGAGCGGGGTTTATCGGCTCGCACGTCTGCGAGGCCCTTCTGGCCCGGGGGGAGGCGGTCGTTTCCCTGGACAACTTCGACGACTTCTACGCCCCGGCCATCAAGCGGCGGAACCTGGCCGTGGCCGTCGGCCATCCTGGGTTCACTTTCGTGGAGGGAGACCTCCGGGATGCCGGGCTGCTGGAGGGCCTCTTCCGCCGGCACCAGGTGAGCGCCGTCATCCACCTGGCGGCGCGCGCCGGGGTGCGACCCTCCATCCGACAGCCAGCCCTCTACGCCGACGTGAACGTCACCGGCACGGCCCAAATCCTGGAGGCGGCGCGCCAGGCGGGCGTCCCGAAGTTCCTCTTCGGGTCCTCCTCCTCAGTCTACGGGGTTCGGACGGGCCTGCCGTTCAGGGAGACCGACGAGGCGGACGCGCCGGCCTCCCCCTACGCGGCCACGAAGCGGGCCGGGGAGCTCCTTTGCTGGGCGGCGCATGCCCTCTCCGGGATGGCCATCACCTGCCTGCGCTTCTTCACCGTGTACGGGCCGCGGCAGCGGCCGGAGATGGCGATCCACACCTTCACCCGCCTCATCGAGGGGGGGGAGCCGATCCCCCTCTTCGGCGACGGGAGCACGGCCCGCGACTACACCTATATAGATGACATCGTCGCGGGGGTCCTGGGGGCGCTCGACACCTGTTTGGGATTCGCCATCTATAATTTGGGGAGCGCCGACCCGATCCGGCTCAGGGATCTGGTCGGGCTCCTCGAGGCCGCTCTCGGCAAGAAGGCGCGGATCGAGCCGAGAGCTCCCGAGCCGGGGGATGTCCCCTTCACCTGCGCCGACATCTCGGCGGCCAAGGCGGCCTTCGGCTACGAGCCCAAGGCCAAGATCGCCGAGGGGATTCGGCACTTCGTGGCCTGGTACCGGGCCCAGTGGAGCATGACCGCATGAACATCTGCATCGTCGGGGTTGGCTACGTCGGGCTGGTCACGGGGGCCTGCTTCTCCGAGTTCGGCCTCCACGTCACCTGCGTGGACAAGGACGCCGAGCGGGTGAGCGGCCTGAAGGCCGGGAAGGTCCCCTTCTTCGAGCCCGGCCTGGAGGAGCTGGTCCAGAAGAACAGCCGCGAGGGCCGCCTCCAGTTCACGACGGATCTGCGAGCGGGGGTGCAGGGGTCGCTCGTCATCTTCCTAGCCGTGGGGACGCCCCCGCGGGGGGACGGCTCGGCGGACCTCAGCGCCATCGAGGAGGTGGCCCGGGGGGTCGCCGCGGCGATGGACGGCTACAAGGTCATCGCGACCAAGAGCACGGTGCCGGTGGGAACCGGGGCCAAGATCCGGGAGATCATCAGCCAGCACCTGCGAGAGCACGTGGACTTTGACGTCGTCGCGAATCCGGAGTTCCTCCGGGAAGGGGCGGCCATCGAGGACTTCATGCGGCCGAACCGGGTGGTCATCGGAGCCGGCTCGGCCCAGGCCATCGCCATCCTGAAGGACCTCTACCGGCCGCTCTATCTCATCGAGACGCCCGTGGTCGTCACGGACCTCCAGACGGCCGAGCTCATCAAGTACGCGAGCAACGCCTTCCTGGCCACCAAGATCACGTTTATCAACGAGATTGCCAACCTCTGCGAGAAGGTGGGGGCCGACGTCCACGTGGTGGCGAAGGCGATGGGGCTGGACGGGCGGATCGGGGGGAAGTTCCTCCACCCCGGGCCGGGGTTCGGGGGCTCCTGCCTCCCCAAGGACCTGCGGGCGCTCGCCGAGATCGGGCGCCGGGCCGGAGAGCCGCTGGAACTGATCCAGGCCGTGAGCCGGCTGAACGAGCGGCAGCGGGCGCGCATGGTGGAGAAGGTCGCGGCGGCCGTGGGGGACGTGGCGGGGAAGACCCTCGCCGTCCTCGGCCTCGCCTTCAAGCCCAACACCGACGACATCCGCGAGGCGCCGTCCCTGGACCTCATCCGGGGGCTTCTCGAGCGCGGCGCCCGCATCCGGGCTTTCGACCCCGCGGCCATGCCCAACGCCGCCCACGTCCTGCCGGCGGTGGAGTACTGCAAGGACGCCTACGACGCCGCGGCCGGGGCCGACGGGGTCGTCCTGACGACGGAGTGGAACCAGTTCCGAAACCTGGACCTCGGGCGCCTCAAGGCCGCGCTCCGGCAGCCGGTCTTCGTGGACCTGCGCAACGTCTACGAGCCAAGCCGGATGCGGGAGGCGGGCTTCCGCTACACGGGGGTCGGCCGGGGATGATGGGGAAGGCCGGGCAGGGAGAGATGGACCGCCTCGCGCAGCGCCGAGCGGAGCGCGTGGCACTCCTCAAGGAGGAGGTGGAGCGCCTCGTCCAGGGCCTGATCGCTCTCGGGGCGAAGGAGGTGTACCAGTTCGGATCGCTGACCCGGCGCCCGCCCGACCTGTTCACCGATGTGGACCTCCTGGCCATCCTGGAGACGGACGAGCCCTTCGTCGAGCGGCTGGCCCGGATCTACACACAACTCCAGCCGAGGGTCGCTGCGGATATCCTGGTGTACACGCCAAAGGAATTCGAGGAGATGCGGGAGCGGCCCTTCCTCCGCCACATCCTGAAGACGGCAGTGCTCCGATATGCGGCCTGAAGCCTTAGAGGAGGGGCGTCGCTGGCTGGATCAGGCCCGCGAGGACCTCCGATGGGCCGACCATCTTGCCCGTGAGGGGGGATACCACATTGCTTGCTTTTTGGGCGCAACAGGTTGCCGAGAAGGCCGTGAAAGCATTCCTGTACTCACGGAGCGCTGATCTCGTGATGACCCACTCGGTGGATGAACTCCTGAGGAAGGCAGCCGAGTACGATGGCGGCGGGAGCGGTCCGCCTGGCGCGTGAAGTGGTGGAGTTTATCGAACGGCGAATCGAGGGGAAGGCATGAGGATGGCGGGCGGCGCGCAGGAGTGGGCCAGCCCATGAAGGCGCTCATCACGGCGGGGGGGCGGGGGACGCGGCTGCGTCCCATCACCCACACCAGCAACAAGCACCTCATCCCCATCGCCAACAAGCCGATGATCCACTACGCCCTGGAAGCGGTCCTCGAGGCCGGTATCCGGGACATCGGCATCGTCATCAACCCTGACACGGGAGGCGAGATCCAAGCCGCCCTCGGCGATGGCTCGGCCTGGAACGCCCGCTTCGCCTACGTCCTTCAGGATGCCCCCAGGGGCCTGGCCGACTGCGTGAAGGTGGCTGAGCCCTTCCTCGGGACCGACCCCTTCGTCTTCTACTTGGGGGACAACGTCGTCGTGGGGGGCATCCGCCGCTTCGTGGAGCAGTTCGAGCGGGACAGGAGCACCTGCCACCTGGTCCTCGCCCGGGTCAAGGACCCCGAGCGCTTCGGCGTCCCGGAGATCGCGGACGGACGGATCGTGGCGGTCGAGGAGAAGCCGGCCTACCCCAAGAGCCCCTACGCGGTGACCGGCATCTACCTCTACGACCGGCACATCTTCGAGGCCGTGAACGCCATCTCCCCGGGGCGGCGCGGGGAGCTGGAGATCTCCGACGCCCACCAGTACCTGCTCCAGCGCGGCTACCGCGTCAGCTACTCGGAGATCACCGGCTGGTGGAAGGACACGGGGAAGCCCGAGGACCTTCTCGAGGCCAACCGCCTTGTCCTGGACCGGATCCTGGAGGAGGACGCGGGCCGGATCGCCGGCACCGTGGATGCGGCCTCCGACATCGCGGGGAAGGTCATCGTGGAGGCCGGGGCCAAGATCATCCGGAGCACGATCCGGGGCCCGGCCATCATCGGGGCGGAGGCGATCATCCAGGAGGCCTACATCGGCCCCTTCACCGCCATCGGGGAGGGCTGTGAGATCCGCAACTCCGAGGTGGAGTACAGCATCGTGCTGCCGCGGAGCCGGATCCTGCATGCCGATGTCCGGATCGAGCGGAGCCTGCTCGGCCGCGAGGTAACGATCCTGCGAGCGGAGGCCCGCCCGCGGACCCAGAAGTTCATCGTAGGGGACCAGAGCATCATCGAGCTGCCGTGAGGCGAGGGGCATGATCGCGGGCGTGAAGACCCAGGAGCTGAAGGTCCACGTGGATGACCGGGGCTTCCTCATGGAGATGCTCCGGGCGGATGACCCCCTCTTCGAGCGCTTCGGCCAGGTCTACGTCACGGCCTGCCGGCGCGGGGTGGCCAAGGCTTGGCACTACCACAAGGAGCAGACGGACCACTTCGTCTGCCTGGCCGGGAGCGCCCTCGTCGTCCTCTGCGACCTCCGCGACGGCTCCCCCACGAAGGGCCAGGTGGAAGAGTACACCCTCGAGGCCCCGCCGGGGAGGGAGCGGGCGCCGCTCCTCCTGAAGATCCCACCGCTGGTCGTCCACGGGTTCACGGCCCTGACCGGGGAGGAGGCCCGCATCGTCAATATCCCGACCCTCCCCTACCGGTACCGGGACCCGGACGAGTTTCGCTACCCCTGGGACAGCCCGGAGATCCCCTACCGGTGGCCGGCCCACGTGACGCGGGGGGGCTAGGATGCGCCTCCTCGTCACCGGCGGCTGCGGCTTCATCGGGAGCAACTTCATCCGGTTCGTGCTCAGCCGCGGCCTTGCGAGCCGGGCCGTCAACCTGGACGCCCTCACCTACGCCGGGAACCCCGAGAACCTGGCCGACCTGGCCGGCGACCCCCGGTACCGGTTCGTCTTGGGGCGGGTGGAGGACCCGGCCGCGGTGGCGGAGGCGATGGCCGGCTGCGAGGCCTGTATCCACTTCGCGGCCGAGAGCCACGTGGACCGCTCGATCGAGGAGGCGGC
>Ga0326597_10008365_pt1 | contig 13968 bp, 10 predicted proteins | sample RVTome_12_FD_203789 | JGI IMG/M metagenome (GOLD analysis project Ga0326597, IMG submission 203789) | Soil microbial communities from uranium-contaminated site in the Upper Colorado River Basin, Wyoming, United States - RVT100D185 | ecosystem: Environmental > Terrestrial > Soil > Contaminated >... | reverse complement strand
GGCCACGCGCCGCAATGCCCAAGAGAGCCGAATCGACTGGCGCTTCACCACCGACAAAGCCCGCATCAAACTCAAACGACTCTACCCAAGGATCGAGACTTGACGCGGTACTAGGTGCGCTCGTGCAAATTGAGCGTGCGTGCTGGCGTAGTTGAAGTAGCTGCCAAGTTCCACAGCCTTGCCCGTGGCAAAAATGTCGATGCCGCGGTTCGCCTGCGAGCTCGCATCGAGGAATCCAATCCAGCCGCCAACTTTGAGGTCATCGCTGATGTCAAGTTCCCCGGGGAGTGTTGCCACGTCCCAGCATAGCCCCTCTGCGCAGTCGTCCTTGTTGAGCCTGTCACCGGGCCCGATCGCCGTGCCATTGACTTTGACCTCGAACGAGGCTCCGAACACCGAAAGGCGACGTGCCAGTCCATGTCGGACCTCGGTCTCGTCGATTGGACTCTTGCGGTGAAGCTGCCTTAGGCGCACTTCCACGCCTGCGGGTTCGGTGGTTGGACCCGAACGGGCCCTAACGATCTCCGGTTGATAAGGCGTGATACCTTGCGTCTCGGCCCATTGCTGCATCGCTGGAAAACTGAACCTCAGGCAGATCGCATGCCCTCCCTTGATCGCCCGCAACTCCATCTCCTCGGCAACGCCAAACACTGACAACTTCCCAAGACCCTTGCGGCCTGTGACCTTTCGGCGCCCGCTCTTGGAGAGTACTTGCCCTCCATCCTTGCCCCTGCGCGGTCGTCCGATATGCAGGTACTCGTCCCTGAGCTCCTGCTCGTTCATGCCGTGCCCAAAGTCGCGTACAACGACTTCAGAAGCCGGGGTGATCGCACCAACCGGTACCGTGACTTGCGCCTTGGGCGAATCTGCGTCGTAGGCGTTTGAGACCAATTCGTTTAGCACTGGCGGAAGGGTGCTGTACAGACGAAGTCCGAGGTGCTCGATCGTGTTGGGATCGAACTTCATCTCATAGGGTTTGGCTGCTGTGGTACCTGTCACGTATCGGGTTCTCCATCGCGAAGGTGAGATTATACCGAGAGCCAGGAGCCATGAATCGCTCACTTGGCGTGTTGGCGAGGTCCGATCGGCGGGGGGGGGTGACCGAACAACGGACTTGATCGCGCCCTGTTTCGCTCGCATCCCCCTACAATCGCCGCATGACTTCGGTTCCCATTGTCCGTGCGGTTCCCGACGCGGCGGGGCGGTTCGGCCTCTATGGGGGGCGGTACGTCCCGGAGACGCTGGTGGCGGCGCTTGAGGCGTTGCTCGTCGAGTACGGCCGCGCCCGGCAGGATCAGTCGTTTCAGAATGAACTCGATGAGTTGCTGCGGCGCTTCGTCGGCCGGCCGACGCCGCTCTACTTCGCACAGCGCCTCACGGAGCACGCCGGCGGGGCTTCCATCTGGCTCAAGCGCGAAGACCTCGCCCACACCGGCGCCCACAAGATCAACAACACCATCGGCCAGGCGCTGCTCACGCGGCGCATGGGCAAGAAGCGGGTGATCGCCGAGACCGGCGCGGGTCAGCACGGCGTGGCGACTGCCACCGCCGCCGCCCACTTCGGCCTTGAATGCGACGTCTACATGGGCCGCGAAGACATGCGCCGCCAGCGCCTCAACGTCGTCCGCATGACTCTGCTCGGCGCCCGCGTCGTGCCCGTGGACAGCGGCTCGCGCACCCTCAAGGACGCGACGAACGAAGCGATGCGCGACTGGATGGCCTCGGTGGAGTCAACGCACTACATCCTCGGCTCCGTCGTCGGCCCGCATCCCTTTCCCATGATCGTGCGCGACTTTCAGTCGGTGATCGGTCGCGAGTGCCGCAGCCAGTGCATGGGTCAGATTGGTGCGCTGCCCGATGCGATCGTGGCGTGCGTCGGAGGCGGGAGCAACGCCGCGGGCATCTTCCATCCTTTCATGGACGATGCTTCGGTGAAGTTAATCGGCGTCGAGGCGGGCGGGCGTGGGAGCGGTCCGGGGGAACATGCTGCGCCTCTTTCATATGGGTCGCCCGGCGTGCTGCACGGCTCGCTCAGTTACGTCCTTCAGAGCGAAGACGGTCAGACCAGCGACGTGCGTTCGATCTCGGCGGGCCTGGACTATCCCGGCGTCGGACCCGAACACAGCCACTGGCGCGACACCGGTCGCGTGCAGTACACGACCTGCGGCGATGACGAGGCGCTCGATGCGTTTGCCCTGCTCGCGCGCCTTGAAGGGTTGATCCCGGCGCTGGAGAGCGCGCACGCGATTGCCAGAGCGGTTGACCTGGCGCGACAGATTGGCGCGGGCCGGCACCTCGTCGTGAACCTCTCGGGGCGGGGGGACAAGGATGTGGATGAGGCGGCTCGGCTGATGGGGATCAGGGCAACCACATAATATTTCATGCGGTGGACTCGTTTCGAATCCCAGATGTTGGGTGTTTTCATCAGCAGGGTGTTAGCAGCCCCCATATGTTGTATTAAGATCACAGCCGCCGCCAGGAAAAAATACAGTCGCGGCGACGACCTCGCCGATGGCGACAATGCCTGACGCTGGAGCGCCAGGTAGCCCGTTCGGCGGGTGGAGCATTTCAGGGAGGTCCGGCCGGTGGCCGGACCGACCGGTACGCCGACGGAGCGCCGCGGACGGTGCGTTGGCCGCAACGCGCCGGGCCGACTCATCAAATTTCGGCGAGGGGCATCGCGCGAACGAGCGTTGAGCGATGGGCTGCTGCCGCGCTGCACGCCGCATCGCCGCTGGGGGCGCGGAAAGAAGATGAAGCCATGAATCGCGATCGAGATCTCAACGAGTTCAACGGCGCGTCGCTTTTGCTCCGGGGTGATCAACGCGTCGAACCGCGGCGCGCCTGCCGCGCCACGGTCTGGCGCCTCGACGATGACCTCCGGCGCGCGGTGGAACTCGGCGCCGCCGTCGAGATTTCCCGCGAGGGAGTCACGTTCACTGTGCCGCCCTGTCGCGAACTCCTCACTGATTCGTTGCGACCGGGGCGCGAATGGCTCGTCCTCATTGACGATCCGACCGGCCTCGAGCCTCTCGCTCGACAGCGCATGGCCCTGCTGCGACTCATTCGAGCCGCCGAGCAGGAAGATGGCTCGTGGCGCCTCGCCTGCCGCTTCGCCTCGCGTTCGCCCGATCGGTGTACCGCGCGCCGGGCGCATCGGGCGCCGCGAATCGCCGCCGAGATCTCCGATGTTCTCGCCGGCGACCTGCTCGATGAGTTGGCCGATCGCCTCGGGCGCGATCTCACCGCGGCCGATCGCGCCGAGTCGTGGCGCGAAGTCTGACGCGCCCGAGTCTCGGTGGTCCAAGCGTCCGAATAAAGTCGCGCCCTCATCCAGCGGCGTTGCCCATGCAGTCGGCATGAACTGAATAGACGTTACAAACGCGACGATAATGTGGACAAGGTTCACGCGCGCCGCAGGCGCTCGTCCTGCCGATCGCGACGGCGCGTCGGCGGGTGGCGAGTCTCACGAGCCGTGGACTGAAGTTCGCGCCGCCGGCGCGATCGATGGGCGCCTGGGCGTGCATCGGCCTTGCGTTCGACACAGGGGATCATGCGATGGGTCAGCCAACCGCCCAGGCCGAACTCCAGGTCATTGTGGCCCAGGACGCCCAGTCCGCCGAACTGTCCATTCCCAGCACGCTCAGCGCCGAGCAGTTCACCGTCGAGGCGCTGACGGCCGCGCTGAAGACGGCTGAGGTCGAGATCACGCCCGCGGTGATCGAAGCGCTTGAGCAGATCATCGCGGCGCCCAAGTGCGAAGACGCCCAGCCCTGCCGCGTCGTCGTGGCGCGCGCCATCCCGCCGGTCCACGGCGTGGACGGGCGCGTCGAGTGGCTCGTCGAGGAAGGCCATCCGCCCCCCGTCGATGAGCACGGCAACCTCTGCTTCTACGATCAAAGCGCCTTCACCATGGTGACCGCGGAGCAGGTGATCGGCCGCGTCATCCCTCCGACGCTCGAGCAGGACGGGCGCGACGTCTTCGGCAAACCGATCGCGTCGAGGAAGGGTCTTCCCGCCGATCCCAAACTCGACGAAACGATCGCCGTCAATGAGGCGGCGGAACTCGTGGCGATGATCACCGGCGTCTTCACGAACAAGGGACCGAAGCCGACGATTCGCGAGCATCTCGAAGTGCAAGGGTACGTCGATTTCTCGACGGGGAACATCACCTTCGACGGCGACGTGACGGTTCGCGGCGGGATGCGCGACCTCTTCCGCCTCATCACCACGGGGCGCGTCGAGATTCGCGGGCTTGTCGAAGCCGCCACGATCGAATGCGAAGGCGATCTTCTCCTCGCCGGCGGCATGGCGGGGCGCGAGCACGGGCTGATCCGCGCCGGCGGCAACGTCGTCGCCCGCCACCTCAACGCCACCCGCCTCATCGTCAAGGGCGATCTCCAGATCGACAAGGAGATGATCGGCTGCCAAGCCAACGTGGGCGGCCGCGTCCTGTGTCCGAAAGGCTCGATCATCGGCGGCGTGCTCAACACCCCGCGCGAGTTTCTCATCGCCGTGCTCGGCAGCCAGGCCGGCGTCGAGACGACCGTCGAACTCGGCTCGCTGCCTCTCCTCCGCGCCAAGGCGCGCAAACTCGATGACTCCATCTCCCAACTCTCACACGTTCTTCAGACACTGGTGCGCGAGCGCGAGCCGCTGGTGAAACAGAGTAAGCGTCCGGGATCGAACGTCGGCGCGCGCCTCAAGTCGCTGACCGACGAGATTCACAAGACCAACGAAGAACTCCGGGTCGCGCGGCATCAGCGCGAGGACACCGAGACGCTCATCAACACCCTGGTCGCGTTCACGGGGACGGTCAGCAAGTGCCTGCACATGGGGACGGTCTTCGCCATCGGCCGGCGCTCGCTTCGCGTCTACATGGATGTGCTGGGCCCGCTCCAGATCACGATCGCCGAAAGCGGCCAGGTCGTGGTGCATCCCGAAGGCGCGGCGGCCATCCCGCTGGACAAACTCACCCGCCCGGTCAGCGCGGCGGCGTGAGTCAGCGCGCCGCGGTTTGAGTCTCGCCGCGGACGCGGTGCGACAAGGCGACTCGTTCACCGCGTCGGATACTCCGCGGGCGTGGGCTCGGCGCGCCAGGTGCGGCGTTGAAGATCGTCTTCTTTCAGGAGTTCCTCGCCGCCGGGGGCGACGTGCTGGTCGCCGAACATGAAGTTCACTTCATCATTGTGCCGCGCGGCGAGATCGCGGCCGCGCACCAGCAGGCGATACGCGCTGTCGCCGAAGATGAGATCGACGGCGCTGAGGCGATCGGGTTTGGCGCCGCGATGACGCCAGTTCAATCCCCAACTCTGTTCGTTCGTCGGGATCGCATCGGGGCAGGGGAGGCGCCAACTGGGCGGCTGGGCTGGGCTGGTGTGCTCCGCCTGGTGGAGTTTGCGGGCGAAGTCCGATGAACCGCCGGGCGGCTCGCCTTCCGAGCCATTGCGGCCGACGTAGCCGTGGTCGCCGCGGTCGGCGACGGTCGCAAAGCGCGCGGGGGTCAGGTCATAGGCGGACTTCGCCCAGCGGTCGATCTCCCACGACTGCTCGAAGTGGAGCAGGCCGAGTTGATGCAGGCGCGTGGCGCAGGTGGCGTTCTTCGAGGCGGTTCGGGCGCTGGCCAGCGCGGGCGCGAAGAGGGCCATGAGCAGCGCGAGAATGCTCATGACGACCAGAAGTTCGATGAGGGTAAAGCCTCGCCGCATCATCCGCCCCTGTGTTCGCTTGCGTGACATCACAGCGCCGGGGCGCTCAGCGCGCTCCGACTACGGCCCATCGGACGGCGGCGCGACCGCATGAAGTCGATCCGCGGCGATCCGGCTGCACAGGGGTGGAGGCGGGCGATCTGGGAAAGGGATGGCGGCGGCGCCGGCAAAGCGTTATCAGGACGCGGTCAGCGGCCGCGCTGCGAAGGGTGCATTCGCGCCGCCTTGGCGACCTCGTCGAGCAGTTGCTCGACCTGGAATGGCTTGAAGAGCACGCATTGCAAGCCTTCCTGGCTGGCGCGGACGATGGAGTGGTGCGGGTCGTACCCGAAGCCGGTCATGAGAATGACGGGCACGGTCGCATTGAGGCGGCGGGCGGCGGCGAAGACCTGGTAGCCGTTCTGATCCGGCATCGAGATGTCCGACAGAATGAGGTCAAAGTCGCCGGGCTTGGCGCGGTTGAGCAGGTCGATGGCCTCCTGCCCGTTCTCGCAGACCGTCACGCGGCAACCGCGCTTGGTGAGCACCGCCGCGATGGTGTCGCGGATGCTCGACTCGTCATCGGCGACGAGGACGTGGCGATCGACGAGGAGCGGGTCGATCTGCGCGTTCTCGATGGCTTCCTGGATGCCCAGAATGCTGCGCGGCCCCTTGGCGACGTCTTCAACCTTGCGGCGCACCGTGCTCACCAGCGCCAGCACGCGGTCGATGTGCCGCAGCGCGACGGGGTCGGTGATGACCTTTTCGCGCAGGGCCTCGGCCTCGGCGGTGATGTCGTTGAGCGGGTGGCTGATCTCCCCGATCACGTTGACGGCCACCGTGCCGCTGGTGGTCACGCGCTCGACGACGAGCAGGTCGAGGATGTTGAGGGCCAGGGCGATGTAGCGGCCGAAGATCTCGGCGATCTGCCGGTCGTCTTCGCTGAAGCCCCCGGGACTGAGCGATTCGATGTTGAACACGCCGATGACCTGGTCGTGCAGGCGCAGCGGCACGCTGAGGGAACTGGCCGCGTTGTCCAGGCCCGGCAGGTAGCGCGGGTCGTTCTGCACGTCGTGGCAGATGTAACTGCGCCCGGTCGCGGCGACGTAGCCGGAGATGCCGTTGCCCGTGGTCTCGGCGCGGAGGTCGTAGTCGGCGACGGTCTGGGGCATGCCCACGGTCATCACCGGGAGCAGGCGCTTGGTCTGCTTCTCGAGGAGGTAGATGTTGAAGTGGTCGAAGTGCATCAACTCGCGGGTGAAGTTGATGATCTTGTCTTCCATGAGCGCGAGGCGCTGGGCGGTGTTGAGGGAGGCGACGGCGTCGGACTCGATACGGACCAGTTCGCTCCCCGCCGCGTCGATGGCGTCGAGTTGCTGCTGAAGGCGGCGGTTCTTGGTCGTGTCCCAGACGATGGCGAGGATGCGCACGTTGTCGCCGGCGCTGCGATGGCCGTCCACGACCGGCGAGGCGATCATCTCGTAGAACCGATTGTCCTCCGTCTGAAAGGCGAAGCGCCGGCTGGCGTCTTCCGTGAGTTCGGCCTGCTCGGCGAAGAGGCGGGCCGCGTCCTGGCAGGTGCGCTCGACCTTCTTCGTGACCACGGGACTGAACTGCTGGTATTTGCGGTTGGCCCAGATGAGATTGCCCGAGGCGTCGCAGAGGCACACACCCTCTCCCAGCGCCCCCAGGAGGATGCCCGTCTGACCGTCGGCGAGCGCCTTTTCGAGGGACATGAGGCTGCCGGGGTCGGCGAGGACGAGGCCGCCCGCGACCGCTTCGTGCGCCGCCTCGACGTCCCCGACGAAGCGCAGGTCAAAGTGTCTGGCCAAGGTCGCGGCCAGAGGGGACTCGGCCTCGACGGCGCTGTCGAGGATGAGTAACCTTGGCCGCTGGGCCTTGGGGCTCTCGGTGAGTCGACTCGTTTCTGCCATACTGCGGTGCGGCCCGCCCTCCAAAGACATGGAGTGTAGAATCACCGTCGCGCCAGGCAATGATATGGGCGCGGCGACGGGCTGGATTAATCGTGCCGGTGCGCGGCGGCCGGGGCGTCCTCGAAGGGGCGCCGGGCGACCGCCGGCCCAGCGCGTGGTGGATGCACATCGCTGCACGGGAGCAACACGTCGAATGATCGAGATCGAGCATCTCACCAAGTGCTATGGCTCGTTTCGCGCCGTGGGTGATGTGAGCCTCTCCATCCCCAAAGGGCAGGTGCTCGGCCTGCTCGGACCCAACGGCGCCGGCAAGACCACCATCATCCGCGTGATGACCGGCTACCTCCCTCCCACCCTCGGCCGCGCCTCCGTGGACAGGTTCGACAGTGTGACGCAGTCGCAGGAGGTGCGGCGCCGGCTGGGGTATCTGCCCGAGTCCAACGCGCTCTATGGCGAGATGCGCGTCATCGAGTATCTCGACTTCCGCGGCCGCCTCTTCGGCCTCAGCCGCGAGGCGCGCCGCGCCGCCGTCGAGCGGGTCATCGAGCGCTGCTGGCTCAAGGAGATGCGCCGGCGTCAGATCGGGCGCTTGAGCAAGGGGTACCGGCAGCGCGTCGGCCTGGCGGCGGCGATGCTCCACAACCCGCCCGTGCTCGTCCTCGATGAGCCGACCTCCGGCCTCGATCCCATTCAGATTCGCGAGACGCGCCACCTGATCCGCGAACTGGCGGGGGACCACACCATGGTCCTCTCCAGCCACATCCTCCCCGAGGTCGAGGTGACGTGCGATCGCATCGTCATCATCGCGCGCGGAGCCATCCGTGCCGACGGCACGGTGGACCAGTTGCGGCAGAAGGCGGGAGACGTGCAGCGCTACGTCGTCGAGGCCCAGCCGGGCCCGGAGGCCGCAACGGTCTGCGAAGCGATCGGCCGACTTCCCGGCGTGACCAAAGTCGATGCCATCAGCGGCGACGGGTGGATGCGCTACGAGATCGCCGCGGCGAGCGGTACGGGCGACCTGCGCGAGGCGCTGGGGCGCGTCGTGAGCGAGAAGCGCCTCCCCTGTCGCGAACTGCACCGCGACTCCGGCTCGCTCGAACAACTGTTCGTGCGCATCACGGCGGAGGTGGAGGCGGCATGAAACAGACCATCGCCATCGCCCGGCGGGAACTGCTCGCTTACTTCAGCACCTCCGTCGGGTACGTCGTGCTGGCGCTCTTCCTGCTCATCAGCGGGCTGCTCTTCGCGCTGACCACGCTGCACACCGGCGTCGAGGCCTCGATGCGGTCCTTCTTCGACCTCTCCTTCTTCCTGCTCCTGTTCATCGCGCCGGCGATCTCGATGCGCCTCATCAGCGAGGAGATGCGCCTGGGCACGATCGAATCGCTCATGACCTGCCCGGTGAGCGACGCCCAGGTGGTGATGGGCAAATGGATCGGGGCGGTGGGTTTCTTCCTCGCCATGCTCGCGCCCACGCTGCTCTTTCCGCTCGTGCTCGAGTGGTACTCGGCGCCGGACTACGGCTCGATCTTCGCCGGCTACGTCGGGCTGATTCTCGTGGGCAGTCTCTACCTGGCGCTGGGAACTCTGGCGTCGGCGATCTGGCCCAGCCAGATTCTCGCCTACCTCGTCGCTGTCTTCTTCTGGCTCATCTTCGTTGGACTGACGAGCTGGCTCCCCCGATTCGTCGGCGACCCGTGGTCGGCCATCCTCTTCAAGATGAGCGTGGAACTGCGCTACAGCAACGACTTCGCCAAGGGGGTCATCGACACCTCCACCATCATCTACTTCGTCTCGGGCATGGTGCTCTTCCTCACGGCGGCGGTCAAGATTGTGGAGTCCCGACGATGGCGGTAGACAAGATCAGCACTCCTCAAGTCGAGAAGGCCCCCGCGGCCGAGACCGCTTCGAGCCGGCGGCTCAAATACGGCCTGAGCGTGGGCATTCTGCTCCTCTCGATGGTGCTCATTCTCGGGGTGCTCAACTGGCTCGCCTCCGACGCCTCCAGGCGCATCGACCTCACCGCCGTCGGCCGCTACAGCCTGAGCAGGCAGACGCTGCGGATGCTTGACGGCCTCGAGGAAACCGTCACTATCACGACGCTCTTTGCCGAGACCGATCCGCTGCTGAGCAGCGACGAGCAGCGCGCCGTCGCCGCCCAGCGGCGCGAGATCGAGGATGTGCTCCGCGAGTTCCGCAGCAAGAGCGGCAAGGTCGAGGTCGTGCGCATCGATCCCGCCGACCAGCGCACCATCGCGAAGTACGATGCGCTCGTCGAGCAACTCTCGACCATCTTTGCCGAGGAAATAGAAACCTACCGGAAGGCGATCGACGCGGCACGCGCGGAAATGGCGAGGGCGGGCCAGTTCGCCGCCCCGCAGGCCGAGTCGCTCATCGACGCCATCGCCGATCTCAGCCCCGAGCACCCGACCTTCCGGACGTTCCAGTCGATCATCCAGGTGTTCGCCATCATGCCGCGCGAGATGGAGTCGGTCAGCCAGACCGCAGAGGAGGCCCTGAGCGCTTCGACGATGCGCGGCAGCCCCTTCCCCGACCTTCAGGGAGCGGCGTCGATCGTGCGCGCCGCCCTTCAACTGCGCGGCGCCACGCTCAACCAGATTGCCAACCTCTTCGAGCAGTCGATCGCGGAAGGTTCGCTGCCGCAGTCGCTCGTCGATCACCTCACTCCGCTGGTCCAGCCCTACCGCGATCAGGCTTCGGCAATGCTCGATCAGCAGGAGGTGCTCGATGACCTGCCCCCGCTCAAACTCACGCCCATCGCCATCGCGCTGCGGCAGCGAAATTGCGTGCTGGTGACGACGCCGGGCCGGGCGGCGGTGCTGCCCTACGACCGCCTCTTCCGCGCGCCAGGCGCGCAGCAGGTCAGCGCGGAAGGCGCGGGCGCCGTGCGGCGCTTCGCCGGCGAGACGGTCATCGCCTCGGGCATCCGCCAGATGCTCCTCGATGAGCGGCCCAACGTCATCATCTGTCACGCCGAGCAGCAGCCGACCATCCTCTCGGGCGGCCTGGGCGGCGCCGATCTCGGCGCGGTCGCGGAACTGCTGCGCGACCTTGGCTTCTTCGTGCGCGAGTGGAACGTCAACCTCGCGCCGCGGCCTGACGTCTCGGCCCAGCAGACAGGCAGGCCCGTGTGGGTGATCGTTCCGCCGGCGCCGAGCCAGCAGGTCATGGTGCCCGGCGCCGCCCTCGCCGACGCCGCGAGCGACCTCATCCGCGAGGGCGAGAACGTGATGATCGGCCTCTTCCCGCGGCTCGTGCCCGGCCTGGGCCAGAGGGACCAGTGGAACGCCGCGATCGAGCCGCTCGGCGTCGAGGGCGACACGGACCGCCTCATCGTCGAGAAGATTCCCGGCCCCGGCGGAGTCGATCAGTTCGCCCACGGCCACGACCTCGTTGACTTCAAGGGCGAGCATCCCGTCGCCGCGGCGGTGCGCGGCCTGCCGACGCGCCTCGATTTCACACTCCCTTTGCGACTCATCGAGTCGAGCGAGGCGCAGCACACCGTTCTCCTCGACATCGCGCCGAGCGATCGGGTGTGGGCCACGAGCGAGTTTCTTCAGATGCCCATTCCGCCTCCGACGGACCGCGACACCGAGCCTTATCCCCTCGTGGTCGCGGTCGAGCGCGATGGCTCGTTCGGCAATCAGCGGGCGCTGGTGCTCGGGTCGTCGCAGTGGTGCTACACGGCGATCGTGCAGGACGGCGACTTCCGATTCCGCCCCCCCCTGCCCTACTATCCCGGCAATGCGGAACTTTTCACCGCCGGCGTCTCCTGGCTGGCCCATCTCGATGAACTCATCGCGCGCAGCCCGCGGGCGCAATCCGTCGAGCGGATCGAGAATCTCGGGCGCGGCGCCCAGATCTTCTGGCGCTGGGCGCTCATCGGCGGGCTGCCGCTCATCAGCCTCGCCGCCGGCGTCGCGGTCGCCCTGGCGAGGCGGGGATAATGTGGAGTGAATCAATGGCGTCGAGGCACAACGTTTACTGATCCCGGCGCAACAAATGTCCGCTTGGCATGACGCGATGAAGGCTCACCACAAAGAACACAAAGGCACCAAGATTTCACCAAGAAGAACCGAGGATAGGGTTGCGGAAGAGGCTCGATTGGCCGGATAATGCGAGCAATTCGACTTTTCCCTTTGTGCTTCCTTTGTGAGTTCGTGTCCTTTGTGGTAAGCGTTGGACTTTCGACTGGTCAGGGATGACATAAGTTCTACTTGGATCAGTAGCCGCGACCAGCAGGCTCGGCGAAGGGGAGCGTCAAACCGGCGACGACGCCGCAAACACGGCCTGTGACCGACGAAGACAAGATCGAGGACACGACCCATGAACATTCGCGTGACGATCATCGTGCTCATCCTCGCGGTCGTGGCCGGAGCGGTGGCGATCATCAAACTCCGCTCACCCGCCTCAACGACGACCTCGCCCGGCTCGGGCAACCGGCTCCTTGACCCCGCCGTGTTCGATCCCGACGCCGTCACGCGCATCACCCTCGAGCGCCGCGCCGCCTCGGGCGACGCCGTCGAACGCAGCGTCTTCGAGAAATCCGGCGAGCAGTGGCGGCAGACCGAGCCGATTCCCTTCGAGATGGCCACGTGGTCGATCCGCATGCTGGCCACCTCCGCCGCCGACCTCACCATTCTGCAAACCATTGCCCGGCGCGACCTCAAGGGCGACCTGAGCGCGGACAAACTCGGCCTCGATCCCGCGATGGCGATCATCACTTACGACACCGCCGATGCGCAGTACCGCCTCGAACTCGGTCGCATCTCCGTCGGCAAGCAGGCGTACATCCGCACCGAAGCGGATGGCGACGTGTACGTCGTCGGTGACGACCTGCACAATCGCGTGTTTGGCGGGTCCCCGCGCGAATGGCGCGTGCGCAACCTCATGAGCGGCGTCACCACCGACGCCGCCCGCCTCACCATCGAGCGCACGCAGGCGGGACAGACGCTCAGCCTGACGAAGATGAACGGCCGGTGGCGCCTCACGCTGCCCATCGACACCGCCGCCGATGAGGCGGCCGTCGCGCGACTCATCGGCGACCTCGGCTCCATGCAGGTCGAGAGTTTCGTCGAGGATCAGCCGGCGGACTATTCGAACTACGGCCTGCTGGCGCCGTGGGCGACGATCACCATCGAGACCGACGAGGTCGGCGCCGACGGGCGCACTGCGACGAGCCGCGACGCCGTCCTGCTGGGCCACGCCTTTGACGTGCAGGACGCCGGCCGCTACGCGAAACGCGCCGATCAGCCCGCCGTCGTGAAGGTCCGCGCCACGGATGTGGTCGCCCTCACCCCCGACCCCGCCTCGCTCGTCTCGCGCCTGGCCGTCACTCTGCCTCGGGCGGACATTCGCGCCCTGGTCATCGACGGGCAGGAAGGCCGCTTCCGCATCGAGCGCCAGGAGAACGACTGGGTCATCACGCTTGAAGACGGTTCGACGGCGCCGGCGCTGACCTCCGCGGTGACCGGACTGCTCGACCAACTCACGATGCCCTGCCAGAACGTGGAGATCACCAGCAAGGGCGCCGCCGTGGAAGGCGCGTATCTCGGCAAGGTCGCCGTCGAAGGTTTCAGCAGCAACACCGTGGCGGAGGTCACCTGGTATCGCCGCCAGCGCGGCGAGGCGGTCGAGATCGTCTTCGCCGACGGCTCGGGCGCCCTGCGCTCGCGGCCGATGGTCAACGCGCCTGAACTCGTGGCCGAGTCGTTTTCCGCCACGGCGCCCACCGGCGGGGGCGAAGGCGGCGAGCCGATCCTCGTCGAGCCGGTGAAATAACTCGACCCGATCCGCACGCCCCCCGAAGATGTGGTTCAGGACCATGGCCCGCGCACGAGTCACGGCCTCGGCCGTCCCAATTCCGCCACGGTGTGCGCCATCTTCACCGGCGCTTTGCATTCAACGTCAGTCGCCGCCGCGCGAGCAGGTTCGGCAGGCGGGACACAAACACGCCCCGGGGCAAAGGCCCCGGGGCGTGCAGAAATCTTCAGGATGCACGGCGGTTCATTCGTAGAAGTCGCGGCCGCGGACGCCGTGGAGCGTGGCGCCGTAGTAGTACTGGAGCGGATCGCCGGGCTGGAGTTGGACGTCGGTCCAGCCCATTCTCATGCGCAGGGGAACGTACAGCCGCGGGGTTATGCTCTCGATGCTCGAGGCGACGCGCTTGTCACCGCTGCCGTCGTAGAACAGGACCGTCGCCTGGAGGTCGCGCTCGTTGTAGCCGTGCGTGGGCTGCTCGTGGAAGGCGTTGACTTCGTAGATGTAGACCTTCTGGGTCGGGAACTTGACCTCTTCCTTCTTGAGGTAGCGCCGGCCTTGGGTGG
>Ga0326597_10008364_pt1 | contig 13970 bp, 9 predicted proteins | sample RVTome_12_FD_203789 | JGI IMG/M metagenome (GOLD analysis project Ga0326597, IMG submission 203789) | Soil microbial communities from uranium-contaminated site in the Upper Colorado River Basin, Wyoming, United States - RVT100D185 | ecosystem: Environmental > Terrestrial > Soil > Contaminated >... | reverse complement strand
GACCAGACGGCGGAGCAGGCGGAGCAGCTCCGAAAGGCCGGCGCCGGCATCGTGCGCATCGCCGTCGACAGCGACAAGGACGCCGAGGCCGTCGCCGAGATCCGGAACCGAACCGAGGCGAACCTGTCGGTGGATCTGCAGGAGAACTATCGGCTTGCGGAGAAAGTCGCTCCCTTCGTCGACAAGATCCGGTACAACCCCGGCCACCTCTACCACCACGAGCGCCAGAAGCCCGCCCGGGACAAAGTGGCCTATCTGGTGGACGTCGCTTCCGAGAACGACTGCGCCATCCGTATCGGCGTCAACTGCGGCTCCATCGATCCCGAAAGGGCGGGGGAGTTCGAGCACGACTCCGTGGGGGCGATGGTGGCTTCAGCCCTCGAGCACGCGGAGATGCTCGACGAGAGGGGATTCGAGCGATATTGCGTCTCGTTGAAGGATTCCGATCCGGCGAAGGTGGTCGACGCCAACCGGAGGTTCGCGGAGAAACGAGGGGACGTTCCCCTGCACCTCGGGGTCACCGAGGCGGGTTTACCCCCGGACGGCATCATCAAGACCCGCATCGCTTTCGAGCAGCTCCTCTCCCAGGGAATCGGCGATACCCTTAGGGTCTCGCTCACGCTTCCGAATCCGAGGAAGCACGAGGAAGTCGAGGTGGGCCTCGCGATTCTGGAGGACATCGCCGCCGGCCGCTTTCGCTCGGTCCCGAAGTTTCCCGACGACCGCCTCAACATCATCTCGTGCCCGTCCTGCTCTCGCGTCGAGAACGAGGAGTTCGTCGAGCTCGCCCAGAAGGTGAAGGAGATCACGGGCTACGCCCAGGACCACGCGATCACCATTGCGGTCATGGGCTGCCGCGTGAATGGTCCCGGCGAGACCGACGACGCCGATCTCGGGTTGTGGTGCGCTCCGCAATTCGTGAATCTGAAGCGCGGCCCGGAATCGATCGGGGCCTTCCGCTACGACGAGATCCTGCCGCGCTTGAAAGCGGAGTTGGACCGGATTATCGAGGAGCGGAGCGAAGGTCAACGCCCGGCGACGAGCTTGTAGTCGCCCGGCACGGCGAAGACTTTCGGGTCGATGGCGCCGGCCGAGATCTTCGTGGTCTCCGTCGTGACCTTCATCATGACCCCGCCGCCTCCGCCTTGGCCCCCCGAAGCCTGAGGGTTCTGCTGCATCTTCTTCAGCATTTCGGCGAGGCCGCCCGTTCCGCCGCCTCCCTCGGGCTGAGGCGGCGCTTCTCCGAGAGCTTCTTTCTTCGCCGCGTCGGCCCCGCCGATGTACATCACCGTCCGCATGGCGTGGCCTTCCATCTTCTTCATCTCGTCGGCCATCTTCTGCATATCGGCGCCGAAGGACTGCGTCGGTCCCTGGCCCCCTCCCGCCGCCCACTGTTGGGCGATGCTGGCTGTGCCCATCTTCTCCGCCACTCTCCGGTGGAAGGCGTTCACCTCCGCCGAGCCGGGGACGTCCTTGGCCATCCACATCTCGCTCAACGTCGACATCGTGCCCGCCCCTTGTTCCTTCTCGCTCGCGACGGTGACGTCGAGCTCGAGCAGATACTGTTTGCACGCGACTCCCTGGAGGGTCTCGCTTCGCCCGGTGTCGGTGACCCGAGCGTCGGTCTTCATCGACACGTCCGTGCCCTGGGGCTTTTCCGCCTTCTTCCCCTGGACGCTCGCCATCGCCTGCTGCATCTTCTGCTTCATTTCCGCGAACGTCGCCACGGAATAGGTCTTCTTCTTGTTATCAAGGCTGATCATCTTCTCACCCGCGAGATCGATGATCGTCGCTTGGTCCCCGTTGTCGGTGCGCATGAAATCACCGCTCACCCGGGTCGTGGACTTCGTGGGCTTGCCCATGCCCATCACCTGCATGAGGCCGCCCATCCTGGTCTCTTCTTCGTAAGTGACGTCGGCCGCAACCGGACCGGCAAGGCCAGATAGGCCAGATAGGATTGAGAAAGCGAGAATCGCAAGGATTGGCTTACGCACGACGGATGCTCCTTTCGGCGGAAGTTCGAGTTGTGATTTCGCCCCATTTTGGGGGATGGGGAAGGAAAGCGTCAAGTCGGCGCGGCGGGTCAGCCCGCCTTCTTGGCCGCGGCCGCGGCCTTGTTCTTCTTCCTCTTTCCCTTGGGGCGGGTCTTGCCGGTGCTTCCCTGAAAGATCTTTCCACGCTTGGTTCTTCGGTCGCCTTTACCCATGGCGCGGATTCTAACGTAGAATCGGCGCATGGCGCGAATCGACGTCAACTGCGACATGGGGGAGAGCTTCGGGGTCTACGACATCGGCGCCGATGAAGAGGCTCTCCTCGAGCTCGTGAGCTCGGCGAACGTGGCTTGCGGGTTCCACGCCGGCGACCCGCGGATCATCGATCGCACGGTGGCCCTCGCCGCCCGGCATCACGTCGCCGTGGGGGCCCATCCGAGCCATCACGATCTCCGGGGCTTCGGCCGCCGCGAGGTGAAGGCGAGCCCGGAGGAGGTCGAGGCCGACGTGGTCTATCAGGTCGGCGCGGTCCTCGCGTTCGCCCGCGCCCACGGAGTTCCCCTGGTCCACGTGAAGCCCCATGGGGCGCTCTACAATCAAGCGGTAGACGATGAGCCTCTGGCGCGCGCCATCGCGCGCGGCGTGCGCCGGGTGAGCCCGGAGCTCATTTTCGTCGGACTCGCGACCTCGAAGGCCATGCGCGAGGCGGCCGAAGGCGAAGGGCTGCGCTACGCCGGCGAGGCTTTCGCCGATCGCGTCTACAACCCCGACGGGACTCTGCAGTCGCGGCGAATCCAAGGCTCGGTAATCACCGATCCCGAAAAAGCTGCGAAGCAGGCCGTCGAGATCGCGACCGCCCGCCGAGTGACGGCCCACGACGGCACGGTAGTTCCGCTCGACGCCGAGACCCTGTGCCTTCACGGGGACAACAAGGCGGCGCTCGAGAACGCGCGAGCGGTGCGTCGGGCGCTCGAGGAGAAGGGCCTCGAGATCAAAGGCCTCTCTGCCTGATCTCCCGCCGATGCGTTTTCTTGCCGCGGGGGAGTCCGCCCTCGTCGTCGAGCTCGGAAACGCCATCGACCCGGAGCTCAACGCCCGCGTCCTCGCGCTCGACCGGGCGCTTCTCGAAGCACCCTTCGACGGCTATCTCGAGGCCGTTCCCAGCTATCGCTCGCTCCTGGTGTTCTTCGATCCCGAAAGAGCTTCCGCCGAATCCATCGAGGGGCATGTTCGCCGTCTCGGAGACGAGGCGGGGCGCTTCGACCAAACGCCTCCGAGGCTTCGCGAGGTGCCGACGGTCTACGACGGGGAAGACCTGGAAGATGTCGCCCGTCGGATCGGCGCCACGGTGGAGGAGGTCGTTCGCCTTCACAGCGAGCGAGAGTATCTCGTCTACATGGTGGGGTTCACTCCGGGCTTCGCCTACATGGGGTCCACCCATGAACGACTCGGGCTTCCACGGCGATCGTCTCCTCGGACGCGCGTCCCCGCGGGGTCCGTGGGGATTGCCATGGGACAGACGGGGATCTACCCCTCCGCGACTCCCGGCGGCTGGAACCTCCTCGGCCGCGCCGAGCATCGGGACCTTTTCGATCTGAGCCGCGACCCACCGAGCTACTTTCTTCCCGGCGACCGCGTTCGCTTCGTGCCGGTTGAGTCCCTCCCCGAACGCCCCGATGTCGCGCCGCCGGTGATTGTCCCGAGCGCCTCCGCCCTCGAGGTTTCGGACGGAGGCCTCTTGACCACGGTCCAGGACCTCGGGCGAGGCGGATACCAGAGGTACGGCGTTCCTGTGGCAGGGGCGGCGGACGGCCTCGCTCTTCGCGCCGCGAATCGTCTCGTCGGAAACGAGCCAGGCGCCGCCGGGCTCGAGTGCACGGTTTCCGGGCCACGCCTCATCGCCCTTCGGCCGATCGTGGTGGCGGTCACCGGCGCGGATCTCGGAGCCATCGTCGAGAGAAACGACCTCGGCCGCTTCGAAGTCCCGCCCTGGTCGTCGTTTCTCCTGCGGCCGGGAAACGTGCTGCGGTTCGAAGGACGCCGCTCGGGCGCGCGCACCTGCATCGCGTTCGCCGGAGGGATCGACGTGCCCGAGGTGCTCCGATCGCGATCGACGTACTTGACCGCGGGGTTCGGCGGGCTCGAAGGCAGAGCGCTTCGCTCCGGGGATCGATTGGGGCTTCGCCCTTCCGAGGGTCCGCCAACTCCCGGTCTGAAGTGGCCGCGGGAGAATCGGGAACACCACGAAAGCGAGACCACGATCCGGCTCGTCCTCGGACCCCAGGACGACTACTTCACCGAGGAAGGTATCGCCACGCTGAGTTCCTCCGTCTACACGGTCGCGAGCGCTTCGGATCGGATGGGGCTGCGATTCGAGGGTCCCGCTCTCGAGCACCGCCAGAGGGACTTCGTGTCCGACGGAATCATGCTCGGTGGGATTCAGGTGCCACCGAACGGCCTCCCCATCTTGATGCTCGCCGACCGCGCAACGATGGGAGGCTATCCGAAGATAGCGACCGCGGCGCTCGTCGACTTGTCGCGGCTCGCTCAGCTTCTCCCCGGCGACCGGGTCCGGTTCCGAATCGTCTCCCGCGACGAGGCGCGGTTGGCCTATCTGACCCTACTCCTCAGCTCCCGGAGTCCGCTTTCGGATGGATCTTCTCCCCGGAGTAGTCCTTCAGTCCGCAGAAACCGGAGACCTTGAATCCCTTCTCGCTCAACAGGGCCGCGGCACGCGCGGCTCGCCCACCGGCGTTTCAGGCGGTGAGGATGGTCTTGTCGCGGGGAAGCTCGTCGAGCCTCGACTCGAGCTCCCCGATGGGGATGTTGACGTAGCCTTCGATCGTTCCCAGCTCTTCGATCTCCTCGGGGTCTCGGACGTCGAGAAGAAGAGCGTCCTCTTCCGCCAGCACGCGGTCGATGTCCTGGGCCTCGATCCGCTTTTGCTCGTTGGGCGCGGCCGACTCTCTCTGACAGCCCAGAGCGCCCAATGAGAGCATCGCGATGAGAGCGCTTCCGTATCCTCGCATCGTCACCTCCAATGGACGGTCATTGTGTCATGGAACGCTCGGGCGGGCTCACCAGAGAAGAACGGGAAGCTCCTCGGCGCGGAGCTTCGCGTTCAACTCATCCAATGAGGCGAGGTAGCTTCGCGCTTCTCCTGCGAGCCTTTCGTGCTCGCGCGAAAGCTCCTCGAAGTACCTACTCTGCGCCTCGGTCGGAGCCGCGTTTACGGAGTTCACGCTCGAGAAGAGATCCGCCAGCTTCTCGTAGAGCCGCGGCGCTTCGCCGACCGAGGGACGGTCTTCGAGCTCGGGCATGGCGAGGCCGTTCGAGAGCTCTTCGATCTTCTCCAGGACGTCCTTCAGATCCTTTTCGAGGGTTTCCGAGATCTTCTTCTTCAGATTCTTGGCAGCGCTCTCCCGATCCCCGATCTGCGACTTCAGGCTATCGAGGCTCCGAAGAAGACCGTTGACCTCCGACTGCATCTCCCAGATCGATTTCGTCATTCGGAATTGCGCCGCGAGCTCGGAGTCGTCGATTCCCGCGGCGGGATTCGACACGACGTCGAAGCTCTCCTCGAAGGACTCCTGTCCCACGACGAGACGCGCCCGGTAGCGGCCGGGAGGCACGCGCGGCCCGGACGGACCCCGCTCCGCGTCCGCCTCCTCGCCCTTCTTCAGCTCCGCCTTCGGCGGCTTTGGCTTTCTCGGAGTCGGGGGCTCGAGGTTCAGGTCCCAGCTCGTTCGCTGCACTCCGGGCTTCTTCGCGAGCTCGTCGAGAGTCCGAAGGAGCGTCCCTCCCTCGTCGAGGATCTCGAGCTTCAGCTCCGTTTCTTCCGGAACCTCCTCCTTGAGAAAGTAGCTCACCAGAGCGCCGTAGGGCGGGTTGGGGCCGACGTACACCTTGTCTCCGATCCCGTATCGGGTCGGCTTCACCTGGAAGCGCACGGCGCGGCGGATGGGGAAGAGGTGCGCGCGCTTGTCCGCGGCGTCGCGCAAGCGCTGGATCGGAGTCGCGTCGTCGAAGACGAAGAGGCCGCGGCCGTGGGTCCCGACGACGAGATCGTTGTCGCGAGGGTGGACGAGGAGGTCGTGCACCGCGACCGTCGGAAGGTTCTTGAGATGGAGCCGCTCCCAGCTTTTTCCCGAGTCCCGTGTGGCGTAGAGACCGAGCTCCGTTCCCGCGTAGAGCAGATCGGGATTCTTCGGATCCTCGCGCAGCACCCACACGTACGCGTTCTCCGGGAGGCCCCGGCCGATCTCGACGAAGCTTCGTCCGAAGTCCTCGATGCGGAAGACGTAAGGGCGCAAATCGTCGAGGAGGTGGCGGTCGAACGAGACGTAGGCGACGCCCGGGTCCTTTCGCGAGGGCTCGACGTGGGACACGGTGGAGCGCGCGGGAACGCCCGGCACGTTCGCGACGACGTTTTCCCAGCTGCTGCCGCCGTCGCGGCTCAATTGAAGGTTGCCGTCGTCGGTGCCTGCCCAGAGCACGAGCGCGTCCGCCGGGGACTCGGCGAAGCTCACGATGGTGCAGTGATATTCCGCGGTGGTGTTCTCCGGCCACACCGGCCCGCCGGCGCTCCCGAGCTTCTCGGGGTCGTTCGTGGTCAGATCGGGGCTCAACGTCTCCCAGGTAGATCCAAAGTCCCGGGTCCGAAAAACCTTGTTGCCCGCGAAATAGACGGTCATCCCATCGTGGGGCGAGGCCACGATGGGAGCGTTCCAGTTGAAGCGGACCTGGAAGGCGCTCGCGGGCGCGCCACCCATGGTCGGAGCGTACGGGCTCACGAACTGGATCTCGCGCGTGCGGTTATCGGTGCGCACGATACGGCCGCCCTGATACTCGGTGAGGGTCACGTCCGGCTCTTCCGGGTGAAACACCGCCTGGAAGCCGTCACCGTTCGAGATTTCGCGCCAATCGTCGGGAAGGATCCCGAAGGGCTCTCCGTTGCGGCTCGGGCCGTACCAGGTGGCGTTGTCCTGGAGGCCCCCGCCGACGTAATAGAAGGGCTCACGGTTGTCAGCGAAGATCGAGTAGAACTGTCCGAGGGGAAGAACGGAGACGAACTCCCAGGTCTTCCCGCCGTTGTACGAGACACCGGCGCCGCCGTCGTGCCCCTGCCACATCCTCCCGGGATCTTCGGGATCGATCCAGAGGGCGTGGTAGTCGCTGTGCATGCTTCGCGAGATGCGCTCGAAGCTCTTTCCGCCGTCGATCGAGAAGTTGAGCGAGCCCGAGAGCGTGAACAGCCGGTTCTCGTTCGTGGGATCGACGCGGAGGTCGGCGAAGTAGAAACCTCGAGAGACGATGCGGACGTCGCTCGAGACCTTGGTGAAGCTCTCGCCGCGATCTTCCGATCGGAAGAGCGTCCCTTCTCTCGACTCCGCGAGCGCGTACACGATCTCGGGTCTCGAGGGCGCGACCTTGACTCCGATCCGGCCGAGAAGCCGGGGGAGCCCTTTCTCGAGCTTCTTCCAGGTCGTTCCCCCGTCGACCGATTTGTAGAGACCCCCTGACTCGCTTCCGCTCTCGAGGGTCCAGGGTCTTCTCTCGAAGTGCCAGAATGCGGCGTAGAGGATATTCGGGTTCTGGAGGTCGATCTCGAGGTCGGCGACCCCGTGCCTCTCATCGATGTAGAGGACCTTCTCCCAGCTCCCGCCGCCGTCGAGGCTCCGGAACACTCCACGCTCGGGGTTCGGTCCGAAGGCGTGCCCGAAGGCGCCGACGTACACCCGCTCGGGGTTTCTCGGATCGATGACGATGCGCGAGATGTGCCGGGTGTCGGCAAGCCCGAGATGTCGGAAGCTCGCACCGCCGTCCGTCGACTTGTAGACGCCGTTTCCGAAGGACACGCTATTCCGGAGGTTCGACTCTCCCGTGCCGACGTAGAGGACTTCGGGATTCCCGGGCTCGAGGGCGAGGTCGCCGATCGAAGAGACGGGCTCCCCGTCGAAGATCGGCTTCCAGGTGATGCCCCCGTCGACGGTCTTCCAGACACCGCCCGACGCCGCGCCCACGTATACGATCCTCGGTTCTCCGGGAACCCCCTCGACGTCCGACACCCGGCCACCCATGATCGAGGGGCCGATGTTCCTGAACTCGAGCTCGGAGAACGGAGACGTTTTCTCTTCGGCCCTCGCGAAAGGCGCGAGCAGAAAGACGGCGAGTAGCGTACGGCATCTCATGGGTCAGGGAGTCTACCCGATAGGCCCCCGCTTTTGCAGCGGAGAGGCGATGACGTTACCCTGAGCCGCTCATGAGATCGAGGCGCGTCGATGCCGCCGCCTGGGGATACTTCCTTCTCGTGAGCCTCTGGCTCACCTGGCCCCTTCTTCCGCGGATGACGACGGCGCTGAGCTCGTCGCCCGACTCGCTTCTCAACGCCTGGGCGCTCGGCTGGAGCTTTCACATCCTGTCCCGGGCTCCGCTTTCGCTCTTCGACGCTAACATCTTTTTCCCCCGTCCCGATACTCTGGCCTACTCCGAGCATCTCTTCGGGATCACCGTCCTCGTCTGGCCGGTCTTTGCCGTGACTCGAAACCTCCCGCTCGCCTACAACGTCGCGGTTCTCTCGTCCTTCGCGCTCTCGGGGATCGGGATGTACCTCCTCGTCCGCGAGATCACCGGGAGCCGATGGGCCGCTCTCGCGTCGGGAACGATCTTCCTCGCCGCCCCCTACCGCTTCGGTCACCTTCTTCAGTTGCAGCTCCTGACTCTGCAATGGTTCCCCTTCGTGTTCTGGTCCGCTCTCCGCTTCCTGCGCGAGGGGCGAGCACGTCAGCTCGCGGGAATCGCGGTCTTCTCGCTTCTCCAGGCGCTCTCCTGCAACTACTACATGGTGTACCTCGCTCTCGCCGTGGTTCTTTTCGGGCTCTCGCTCGGGGTCTACGGCCGGGAGCTTCTCAGCCGCCGGAAGCTCGTCCTTCTTACTCTGGGCACCGCCTCCGTCACCGCGCTCTGCCTTCCGTTTCTCGCTCCCTACACCAGGAACCGCGAGCGAGGGTTCTATCGCCGCTACGAGGACGTCGTCTACTACTCCGCCTCGCCCCGGGACTACATCACCTCCTCCAGATTTAATCGGCCTCCATACGCGCGATGGCTTCCGTCCCAGAGCCGCTCGGAGAGGGCGCTTCTTCCCGGACTCGGCGCCGTCGCGCTCGCCCTCGTCGGGGTTGGCGTTGGTCGCGGTCGAGATCGCCTGCTCTGGCTCTTCTGCATCGTCCTTTCGGCGATCGCCGTGATTCTGTCGCTCGGACCGGAGCTGCGATGGGGCGACGCGGCCCTCCCGCTTCCGTACCAATTCTTCTACCGCCACGTCCCCGGGTTCGACAGCATTCGGGTGCCGGCGAGGATCTCGGTCCTCGCGCTCTTCGGGATCGCGGTCCTCGCGGGGCTCGGGGCCGCGGCCCTGGTCGCAAAGTGGAAGAAGCCATTGGCAGTGGGACTCCTCGGGCTCCTTCTCTTCGAGTACCGGACGTACTCTCTCGAGAGCGCGTTCCCGGAAGCTCCGGCGATTTCCGCCGCTGACCTCTGGCTCGCGGAGGAGAAGGCCGAAGGAGCGGTGCTGGTACTTCCCATCCACGAGGGCGAGGAAATCATCCGCGAGTCGCTCGCCATGTACCACTCGACCGCTCACTTCCAGCCGCTGGTGAACGGCTACAGCGGGTGGTGGCCCAACGACTATTGGGAGCTCGTGGGACGCCTCCGGCATTTTCCCACCTCGAGGAGCCTTCGCTTTCTTCTGGAGCGAGCGCCGGTGCGATACGTCGTCGTTCACTACGATAGGATTCCCGAGCCCCGGCGGCGCGAGCTCGAAAAAGGAATGGAGCGCTACCGCGAGTCGATGCCCATGGTCTTCCGCCGGGGAGACGAGGCCGTCTACGAGATCCGGAAGTCCGCCGATCGTTCATGAAGATTCTCTACCTCGCCGACATCCGGTTCCCCATGGAGCGGGCAAACGGCATCCAGACGGTCGAGACGGCGCACGCCCTCGCGCGCCGCGGCGTCGAGGTGGACCTCGTCGTTCGGCGGACGGACGGTCAGAGCGACGAGGCGTGCCTCGAGTTCTTCGGGCTGGCACCGCACCCGGGTCTTCGCCTCCGGCGCGTGTCGGCGCCTTTCGGAAAATGGAGCTACCTCGCCGCCGCCCTCGGACTCCTGGCTCGCGCCGGCGGAAGGTGGGACTTCGTCTACACCCGCGATCTCGTTCTCGCCGACCTCGCTTTGCGCCTGGGGACGCTCCCGCTCATCTACGAGGCCCACACCCTGGCCGCGGTCTTCGCGGAGGAGCACGGGCGCCTCTACGGAGCCGAACGAGCCCCTTCAAAGGCGAAGCTCTCGCGACTCGACAAACGCGAGCGTCGAGTCTGTTGTGGCGCCGCGGGCGTCGTGACCATCACCCGAGCGCTCGAGAAGGCTCTCGAAGAGCGGCACGGCAAGATCGCTCCCTTTCGCGTCGTCCCCGACGGAACGCGGCTTCCGGAGGGGCTTCCTGCGTTCGAGGGGCTTCACTCGCCTCCGAGCGTCTACTACATCGGACAGCTCTATCCCTGGAAAGGGGTCGACGTCCTCGTCGAAGCCATGCGCCACGTGAACGGCGCCGAGCTCGTCATCGTCGGCGGACTTCCGCCGGAGCCCGACCTCGATCGCTTGAGAAGTCTCGCGTCGAGGCTCTCTCTCGAGGATCGCGTTCGATTCCGAGGATTCGTCCCGCCTCCGGAGCTCCCCGCGGAGAGAGCGAACGCGGACCTTTTCGTGATTCCTCTTCTCGACTCGACGACGGCCAGGCTCTTCACCTCACCTCTCAAGCTTTTCGAAGCCATGGCCTCGGGCCGCCCCGTCGTCGCCTCGGACCTCCCGTCCATGCGAGAGATTCTGATACACGAGGAGAACGCGCTTCTAGTCCCGCCCGGAGACGCGCGCGCTCTCGCGGCGGCGATCGAGCGGCTTCTGCGCGATCGAGATCTCTCCCGGCGCCTCGCGGCGCGCGCGTTCGAGGACGTGAAGGCCTACTCGTGGGATCGCCGCGCCGAGGCCATTTCGACTTTCTTGGGATCACTGACGGGTGATTCGAGGGGCTAGCGGCGCCCTCATGGTACCATCCACGTCGCACGGTTCGAGATGCTCACCGGCACAAGACTCGGCCCCTACGAGATCGTCTCGCCCCTCGGGGCTGGGGGGATGGGCGAAGTCTTCCGCGCGCGGGACACGAAGCTCAACCGTGACGTCGCGATCAAGGTCCTGCCCGCCGCGTTCGCGCAAGATTCGGAGCGTGTCGCTCGATTCCGGCGCGAAGCCCAGGTGCTCGCGTCGCTGAACCATCCGAACATCGCCGCAATCCACGGGCTTGAGGAGAGCGAGGGCGTCCTGGCGCTCGCGCTGGAGTTGGTCGAAGGCGATGACCTCGCCGAGCGCCTGACTCGCGGCGCGTTCCCCGTCGACGAAGCCATTGCGATCGCGAAGCAGATCGCCGAAGGACTCGAGGCCGCGCACGAGAAGGGCATCGTCCATCGCGACCTCAAGCCCGCGAACCTCAAGCTCACCCGGGAAGGCACGGTCAAGATCCTCGACTTCGGTCTCGCCAAAGCCTACGAAGGGGAACCGACGGCGGACGGCGCGCTCTCTCAGTCGCCGACGATGTCGCGGCAGATGACCGAGGCCGGCGTCATCTTCGGCACCGCGGCGTACATGTCGCCCGAGCAAGCGCGTGGAACGACGGTAGACAAGCGCGCGGACATCTGGGCCTTCGGCGTGGTGCTGTTCGAGATGCTGACCGGGAAGAGGCTCTTCACCGGCGAGACGGTGAGCGACACGCTGGCCGCCGTGCTGCGGCAGGAGATCGACTGGAAGACGCTGCCGGCTTCGACGCCGCCTGGCCTCCGTCGCCTGCTGGAACGGTGTCTCGACCGCGACTCGAAGGGACGACTGCGCGACATCGGCGAGGCGCGGATCGCCCTCGAGGAGAGGCTCGGCACGCCCGATGCCGCCCGCGCCTCTTCGGGATCGCGGGCGCTGCCCTGGTTTCTCGCTCTGGCGCTGGCGCTGGTCTCGGCGCTCGCGCTCTGGGCGTTGTGGGGCCGGATGCCCCAGCCCGGTCCACCTCTGCGCCTGAGCGCCGAGCTGGGCGCGGACGCATCGCTTTCGACCGAATACGGTCCCGCCGCGATCCTCTCGCCCGACGGTCGCCTGCTGGCTTTCGTCGCGAGCCAGGGCGCGGACGGACGCCCGCGGCTCCACCTCCGGCGCCTGGACCAGCTCGACGCCGCGCCGCTTTCGGGGACGGAAGGCGCCCGCGACCCGTTCTTCGCGCCCGACGGGGAGTGGATTGCGTTTTTCGCCGACGCGAAGCTGAAGAAGGTCTCGGTCTCGGGCGGCGCGGCCGTCACGATCTGCGACGCGGAGGACGACCGGGGCGGGACCTGGGCCGAGGACGGGACGATCTTCTTTACGCCCAGTGCCCAAAAGGGCGGCCTTTCGCGTGTGGCGTCGGCGGGGGGGACGCCGCAGACCCTGACGACACCCGATCCGGCCTCCCAGGAGCGAACGCACCGCTGGCCCCAGGCCCTGCCCGGGGGCAAGTCCGTCCTGTACACGGCGCACAGCGTGGTGGGCAACTACGAGGACGCGAGCCTCGTCGTTCACACGCTCGAAGGCGACACGAGGAAGGTGCTGCATCGCGCATGGCCGTTACCTTCCGAGCGGCCACCTGGTCTTCATTCACGAGGGCACGCTCTTCGCCGCGCCCTTCGATCTCAATCGGCTCGAGCTGACCGGCGAGCCCGTGCTCGCGCTCGCGGGCATGAGCGCCGACCCGGGCAGTGGGGGAGCCCAGTTCGCCTTCTCCCGCGACGGAACGCTCGTATACCAGCGGGGAGAGGGCCTCGGTCTCGCCACGCCCATTCAATGGATGGACAGGGAAGGGAAGCTTCAGCCTTTGCGCGCTGCGCCCGGCCTGTACAACGACATCCGCTTCTCCCCCGATGGCCGCCGGCTCGCGTTGACGATGATCAACGAGCGCGGAAACTGGGACGTGTGGGTCTACGAATGGGGGCGCGACACCCTGTCTCGTCTCACGTTGGATCCCGGCGATGATAGCTCCTCCGCATGGACCCCCGATGGCCGGCGCATCGCCTTTTCCTCGGCGCGTGCGGACCAGGCGACAGAGAGCCTCTACTGGCAGCGAGCCGACGGGACGGGCGAGGCCGAGCGCCTGACGGAGAGCAAGAGCCCGCAACACCCGACATCGTGGCATCCGAGCGGGAAGTTCCTGGCCTTCCAGGAGCTGAACCCGCAAACGAGCTGGGACATCCTGATCCTGCCGCTCACTGGGGACGAGGCCTCCGGTTGGAAGCCGGGGAAGCCTACGGTCTTCCTGAACGGCACTTTCGTCGAAGTCCTGCCAGTCTTTTCGCCGGACGGTCGCTGGCTGGCGTATACCTCCGACGAGTCCGGACGCTTCGAGGTGTACGTGCGTCCGTTTCCGGGACCGGGGGGGAAGTGGCAGGTCTCCACCGCCGGCGGAGTCTGGCCCACGTGGTCTCGAAGCCGAAGCGAGCTCTTCTACCTGGCCGGGGACAGGATCATGGTGGCTGCCTATTCCGTAGGCGACTCGTTCCGCGTCGAGAAGCCGCGGGTGTGGTCGCCGGGGCTCGTGCTCAGCGGGACCTACGACCTGCACCCGGACGGCGAGCGGGTCGCCGTGCTGAAGGCCTCGGGGGACGAGGCCGAGATCAAGCGGGACAAGGTCGTCTTGATCCAGCACTTCTTCGACGAGCTGCGCAGGATCGCGCCGGCGGGCAGGCGATGACCCTCTCTCCCGGCACCAGACTCGGTCCCTACGAGATCGCGTTCGGCACTTCGAGGATCCGGATCGTCGGGCCCATGATCTTTCCCGCCTCGGGGGCGAACTCCTTCACCAGGCGACATGTCTCGAACAGGCGCTGGTAGGCCTTCGACTGACGGTGCTCGGGGCCG
>Ga0326597_10008363_pt1 | contig 13972 bp, 10 predicted proteins | sample RVTome_12_FD_203789 | JGI IMG/M metagenome (GOLD analysis project Ga0326597, IMG submission 203789) | Soil microbial communities from uranium-contaminated site in the Upper Colorado River Basin, Wyoming, United States - RVT100D185 | ecosystem: Environmental > Terrestrial > Soil > Contaminated >... | reverse complement strand
CGACGACCCATCGGCCTGCGTCGAGGTCGGCAGGAGGTACCTGTACGGGCACGGGGTCGAGCGCAGCATCTCCGACGCCCGCGTCTGGGCCGATCACGCCTACACGAGTCACTATCCGGGCGCGGTCGAGCTGTGGAGCGAGGTCGTGGCAGCCGAACGGGCCGAGACCAGATCCTGAGCGGGATTTCGGGGCCGTCCAACCCGAGAGGCACCGGTGTGGCGAGCCTCCGGGGCGTGGACGTCCAGGTCGCCGTCAGCATCGATGTCGGTGAAGGCGCGGTCTCGCGGCGCGAGTGCTTGGTGCCGCCGAAACGCCGCCCCCGCGGCATCGGCAGCTCCGCCCAGCTTCTGGCCGCGCAGGCGGTCGATCGGAGAATCCGCGAATTCCCCGCGCGCGGCGCCGGAAATCTTGTGCAGGAGAGCAGGACGTCGAATTCCGGTGCCCGTCAGCCCACGAACGGTGTTTCCCATGAGACCTTCATGTTTCCTCCTTGCGGCCCTCCAGTTCGCCGGCACATCGGCGGCCCTCGCCGGTCAGACGTCGCGCGTCTCCGTCGACTCCTCCGGCGCGCAGGCGAACAACAACAGCAGCGGCCCCTCCATCTCGGCCAATGGCCGCTTCGTCGCGTTCGAGTCGGACGCCACGAACCTGGTCAGCGGAGACTCGAACTCGCTGCGCGATGTCTTCCTGCATGACCGGAAGCGGGGCCTGACCCGGCGAGTCTCGGTCGATTCGGCCGGTGCGCAGGCGAACGGCCACTGCCTCCGTACGGATCTGTCGGCGAACGGGCGCTTCATCGTGTTCCAATCGGACGCCTCGAATCTCGTGCCGGGCGACACGAACGCGCTTTCCGACATCTTCCTGCACGATCGGAAGACGGGGGTGACATCCCTGGTTTCGGTGGATTCGGCGGGAAGCCAGGCGCTCGGAGGCGGTTGCTACGAGTCGTCGGTCTCCGGGAACGGTCGGTTCGTCGCCTTCTCGTCGTTCGCGACGAACCTGGTGCCTGGGGATTCGAACGAAACCTACGACATCTTCGTGCGCGATCGGAAGAAGGGCAGGACCGAGCGGGTTTCGGTGAGTTCGGAAGGCGGCCAGGCGAACGGGCCAAGCCGCAATCCGGTCATCTCGGCGAACGGCCGCTTCGTCGCCTTCGAGTCCGGCGCTTCGAACCTGGTGGAGGGCGACACGAACACGTTTTCCGACATCTTCGTGCACGATCGGAAGAAGGGCAGAACCCGGCGCGTCTCGCTCGATTCTGGCGGCAATCAGGCGATCGACGGCCCCAGTTTCAGTCCGTCCATCTCGGGAAGCGGCCGCCTCGTTGCGTTCGATTCCGAGGCGAGCAACCTGACGCCCGGCGACACCAACCTGAAGAGCGACGTCTTCCTCCACGACCGGAAGTCCGGGAAGACCCGATGTGTTTCCGCCGGTTCGAACGGTGAGAGCCATTCGCCATCTGTCTCCCGGACCGGCCGCTTCGTCGCCTTCCATTCCTCGGCGACGAACCTGCTGCCCGGCTTGAATGGCTGGAGGCAGATCTTGGTCCATGACCGCAAGACCGGCAGGATCCGCCACGCCTCCGTCGACTCCGAGGGCGTCCAGGCGGACGAGGGCGCCAGCATCTTCCCGGTGATCTCCCGGCGAGGCCGGGTCGTGGCCTTCCAATCCTTCGCCTCGAACCTGGTCGAGGGCGATACCAACGACGCCCACGACATCTTCCTGCGCTTCAGGAGGTGACTCGACAGATGCCGGCAGGCCCCATGCCCTGTTGATCAATCACCGCGTGATGGATGACAACGTCCACGTCCAGAATGCCAGGCAGCTCATCTTCGCGCTCCGGAAGGCCGATCGGGACTTCGATCTCATGCTCCATCCGCGGAGCCGCCACGGGATCGCGGGTCTGCACCGGCGCCGGCAGTCGCTGAAACTGGCCTGGAATGCGATCGTCCGGCATCTCGGCGAGCCCAGGACCCGCGGCTCGCACGACGTGTGATCGGCCGCGCAGGAATCACCACAAAACCACCCTCCGAAATCAGTTCGTCCTCGACTGCCTCTCGACGCAGGCGCTAGCAATGTGAAGAATGGCCCGAGGGGCTGTCAGCGGAGGTTTTTCAGGTGAATCCGACCGAATCGAAGACCAGGAAGCGGGCCGTCCCGAGCGGTGAGGACCAGGCGCCCACCGATTTTCTGTTCCGCATGCCGGCCCGGCAGGCGGATCCCACGCTGGCCCGCATGGCCGAGGTCGAAGAGGAGCGGCAGTTCCGCAAGCTGATCCTGATCGCGTCCGAGAGCGCCTGCCCCGACCCGGTCAAGGAGGTGCTCGCCTCGAGCTTCAACAACCTGTACGCCGAAGGATATCCCTCCTGGCGGATGACCGTGGCCGAGAACCGCGACTGGGCCGACATGGTCACGCATCTGGCCTACTTCCGGCGCTACTCCGACCTGCGCTACTACCGCGGGTGCGAGTACGCCGACTTCGTGGAGGCCATGGCCCAGAAGCGCATCAAGGAACTGTTCGCCACCGAGAACACGCCCGCCGACGAGATCTTCGCCAACGTCCAGCCGCTCTCGGGCGCCGCCGCCAACAACGCCGTCTATCAAGCGCTGGTGCCGCTTCGCAGCAAGGTCGTCGGCATGAGCCTGGTCGAGGGCGGGCACCTGACCCACGGTTCCAAGGCCAACCGCTCCGGCAAGAGCTACAGCATTCACTCCTACGGCATCTCGCCCCGGACCGGGCGCATCGATTACGACCAGATGGAGGCGCTGGTCAAGGAGCATCAGCCGCGCATGCTGATCGGCGGCGCGTCGGCCTACCCCTGGCGGATCGACTGGCAGCGGATGCGCGAGATCGCCGACCTGGTGGAGGGCGGCTGCTTCCTGATGGCCGACATCGCCCATTACGCCGGCCTGGTCGTGGCCGGCCAGTATCCCAATCCGATCGGAATCGCCGACGTCGTCACCTTCACCACGCACAAGTCGCTCTGCGGGCCGCGCGGGGCGGTGATCCTGACCACTGACCGGAAGCTCGGGCGGCGGATCGACAGCGCGGTCTTCCCGGGAGAGCAGGGCGGTCCGCACATGGGCAACATCGCCGCCAAGGCGGTGGCCTTCCATCTGGCGGGCACGCAGACCTTCCGCGCGCTGATGGAACGCGTCGTGAAGAACAGCCAGGCGCTGGCCGCCGGACTCGAGCGGCGCGGTGTCAAGGTCTGCTACGGCGGTACCGAATCGCACCTCTGCCTGATCGATCTGAGTTCGATCCCCTCGCCCACCGGCATCTGCCTGACCGGCGAGATCGCCGGACGGCTGCTCGACCTGGCGGGCATCGTGGTCAACAAGAACACCGTGCGCGGCGACACCAGCGCGGTGCATCCCTCGGCGGTGCGGCTGGGCACGGTCTGGCTGAGCCAGCTCGGCTACGACGAACGGGACATGGACCGGCTGGCGGAGTTGATCAGCACGCTGCTCACGCACATCCATCCCTTCCACTATCTCGAGGCCAAGGGATACGTCGGCCGGGGCAAGGTCGACCTGGATCTGCTCGAACAGGTCCGCAAGGGAGTCGACGAGCTAATCGCCGAACGGATCGGGCCGCCCGCCGGGTCGATCAGCGGCTATCCGCATTTCGACGCCTATTCCGGCGAGGCCGACGAACGCCTGCCTGAAGCACAGGAGGCGCCCGAGGCCATCGAGGCGCCGCCCGAAAAGGGCGCACTGGTCCTGGAGGAGCCCGTTTTCGGCCTGCTGGAGGTCGAGTCGGAGCGCGCCCACTATTTTCTGCAGAGCGCCGGCACGGCCGACGTGTCGCGCCTCGCGCCGGGGCAGCTCACGCGCACGTTCCTGCTCGACCGCCGGGGCAAGCTGCTGGATGACGTGTTGGTCCAGGCGATGCCGCGGCGGGCGGAAGGCTGGCGACGCTACCTTATCCTGACCCATCAGCGCAATCACGCCCGGGTGCGGCGCTGGCTCCGGGCCCTCTCCGACGGCTACGTGCTGTTCGATGACGAGGATGTGTTCCGCAAGCTCGAGGGCCCGGCGATGATCGAGGACCTCAGCGTGGCCGAACCCCATGCCGGCAGGGCCGGCGACTTCGAACTTCTGTCCCGCTGTCAGGGAAGCCCGATCCGCGAAGCGCCCCAGGAACTCTACGCCGTCACCGCCTTGTTCGGGCCGGAGGCGGTCCAGGTGCTGGAAGGGGCCGCTGGCTGTGCGCTCGATTGCGAGCCGGGCCGATCGGTCGAGCGGGTGATCGCCGGGGTTCCGGTCGGCGTGCTTCGCGAGGATGAGCAGACGCTGTTCCTGGTGATGCCGAAGAGTTCCCGGCATGAAGTCATCGCGGCGCTCTGCTCCCATGACGCGGCGGCGGCCGGCCCGGGCCATCACGCCGGCTGGCGTCAAAGCCGGCAGCTTCCCGGGCTCCTTGAATCGGCCGCGGCGGACGAGTTGTTCAGCCGCCGTCCGGATCTCTTCGCGCGCGCAAAAGTCTACTACGCCGGCCAGTCGTTGGTGCCCGCGCCGGAACAGACGCTCGCGGAGTACCGTGATCCTCCCAATGACGCGCCGCTGCGCCGGACGCCGCTCTACGAGGAGCACCTGCGCCTGGGACAGAAGGAGTTCATGGTGCCGTTCGGCGGCTTCCAGATGCCGGTGCGCTACGGCCCGATCCATGCCGAGCACGCGGCCGTGCGCCAGACGGCCGGTCTGTTCGACGTGGCGCACATGGGCGTGCTCGAAGTCCGCGGGGAGAGCGCCCAGCGCTTCCTCGATGCAATCACCACGAACTACGTGGCCTGGTTGTGGGACGGGCAGTGCCACTACAGCTACCTGCTCGACCCCGACGGTCGCTGCAAGGATGACATCCTGGTCTACCGCCGCCGGCATGATCGGATCCTGCTGGTGGTCAACGCGGCCAACGCCGAGAAGGACGAGGCCTGGATCCGCGCCGCGGCGACCGGCGAGTTCTTCCTCGATCGGGAGCGCAAGTGGATCCAGGCCGACGGGCCGGTCGAGATCGTCAATCTGCGCGATCCGGCGATGGGCGGCGAGCAGCGCGTCGACCTGGCGCTCCAGGGCCCCCGCTCGTTCGACATCCTGGCGGCCGCCGCGAAGAACCCGCGCATGATGAGCGAACTCTCGCTGAAGAAACGCTTCGAGTTCGTCGAGGGCTCGATCGATGGCATCGAAGCCCTGATCTCGACCACCGGCTACACCGGCGAGAGGCTCGGCTACGAGTTGCTCGTGCATCCCGATCGGTTGGTGGAGTTGTGGAAGCTCCTGCTCGAGCAGGGCGAACGCTTCGGCATCCGGCCGACCGGCCTGGGCGCCCGGGACTCGACCCGGATCGAAGCGGGCTTTCCGCTCTGGGGCCACGAGCTTGCGGGTGAGCACGAGATCACGCCGATCGAGGCGGGCTACGGCGGATCGGTCAAGTTCCACAAGCCGTTCTTCGTTGGGCGCGCAGCCATGCGCCGGCACGAGGAGACGCGCGCGCGCGAAGTGGTGCGCTTCCAGCTGGGCCCGGAGGTCCAGCGGCTGGTGCGCCCGGGCCATCCGATCGTGGGCGCCGATGGCAGGTACATCGGGGCCGTGACCAGCAACACGCAGGTCGTCGAGGGACAGATCGGCCTCGCCATCGTCGACCGCAAGGCGGCCAGGCCGGGCACGCCGCTGTTCATGTACCGCCTGCCCCAGGACGCCCGCAGGCTCCCGGAACCGAAGCGCATGGATCTCCTGGAAACGGGCGACGCGGTCGTGCTCCCCGACCGCGCCACCGTGATCCGGCGATTCCTGAGCTGACGGTCGGTCGAAAGACCGTAGAACGCCCAGCCGGGCCTGGCAGTGGCCGGCGGCCTCCGTCAGTCCCGACCGAGAATCTGCGCCCGCTCCCGCAGCAGCCGCTGATAGGCGTCCTTCATCTCGTCCGGCAGGAAGGACCTCGCAATCAGCGCCTCGGCGGCCGCCAGACGCAAAACCGGCAGGCCGAGCTCGCGCGCGACGACCTTGGGTGGGAGGCCCGCGTAACTGCCGAGGTCCATCCATGAGCGGCGCGTCAATCCGGCTTGTTTGCCGCCCACGGGGAGCGCCAGCGGGTCGTCCGGGATCACGAGGCAGGTCGACAGGAGATCGTAGGCCGGAGAGAGGCGCACAATGCCCTCGGCGTCGGCCAGCAGGGAGAAGTTCTTCAGGTGCGCATCGCCGTTGCCGGTCCACCAGCAGAACAGAAGCAATCGATACAGGCGCAGCGCGTCGATGCCCGGCTCGGTCGCGAAGCGCCGGATCAGTCGAAAGCAGAGTTCGGCGGAGCCCTCGTACTTCTGCTTGGGAGCCAGTCCGGCGAGCTGGCAGAAGTCCTCCTGGCGGCGCTTGGCCCCATCGTTCGTCCGATCGAAGCGGCGGGTCAGGAAGGCCAGGGTGCCATCCGTGAGCGGCAACAGACAGGAAGGTGCCACCTCGATTCCGCATTCAGCGGCCAGCAACAGGGTTGCGTGCTCGTTTTCAGGAAGGTGAGGGAAGGCCTGTGCTTGTGGTTTGAGGATGTAGCTGCCGGCACCCACCTCGAGCCGCAGGGTCGAGCGGTGAGTCGACAGGTGCAGGCTGATCTTGCGCTGGACCCCGGAGAGGCTCGAACGTCCGACCATCGCCAGGCCCGCGGTGTGCAGACGCGCCAGGTCGAGGTCGATCTCAGGAAGTCCCGGCGCGCCTCCGATTTTCCGAGCACAACGCGCATGCGCGGAGCCTTCCTGCTCCGAGAGCTCGCCCAGGCACACCAGGCAGCGTCGTTCCTGGTTCATGACCCGGCCTCCGGGATCTTGCGGCCGCCGTCTTCCGGGTCCTGTTCGGGGAGGATCTCCACCGCGCCGATGCAGTCGCGGCAGGTGGCAAGCAGCAGCCCGAACGCGTCATCTCTGGAGATCTTCAGTCGTGCCGTCGACAGTTCGAGCAGCCAGCCTTCCGGCAGCAGATTCTCGAAGAACGGATGAAGCCGGCGGGAGCGATACGGTTCCGGCCGCAATGGAAGCGTGAGGGAGATCGGGACGGCCCCGGCACGCGCCAGCCAGGATTCGTGGTACTGGAAGACGTATCCGTCCTCTTGTTCGATCAGGACGCCCGCGGGTTCGCCGTCCATCAGGACCCTGGCGCGGCGCCGCGTACTCACGGGGCCGGCTCCACGTCCCGCCGGAGATCGACCACGCCGAGTCGCTTTCCGAAAACGGCGAGTACTGAGTGGACGGCGTCCATCCGGAGAGTGGACTTGCCACGCTCGAGTTCGGACACGAAGCGGATCCCCACCCCGGCCAGTTCGGCCAGCTGGCGCTGTGTGAGGCCATTGGCCCGCCGTCTCTCACGGACGAACGAACCAACAGAATCCCGATCGGTAAAGGAAGTGGATGACACGGACGATTTCTGGCCTCTCATGCCCTATAAGTACCCGATCGGGAATTCCATGCCAGTGGTTTCTCGAGAATCATCCCCGTCAGTAGCCGTTCTCCTCCAGCCGGACCTTGCCGCGGAAGGTCCAGTAGACCACCGCGGTGTAGGCGGCGACGAAGGGGAAGCCGATGGCCGCGATCAGGAGGCCGATTCCGAGGGTCTTGTCGCTGGAGGCGGCATCACGCATCGACCAGCTCAGCGCCGGGTCGTTGCTGGCCGCCACGACGTTCGGGTAGATCGCCATGGCGAACTGGAAGACCAGGGCGCAGATGGTCACGATCGAGGAGAGGAACGCCTGCCCGTAGCGATGGACGAACAGGGCGCGGGGGACGTTGGCGAGCGCCAGGACCTGCAGCACGACCACGGCGAAGGCCCAGGGGTGATTCCCGAAGTTGTCCGCCACGCGGGGGATGCCCAGCAGCGCCCAGATCGTGGCCAGCAGGTAGAGGAAGAGGAACGAACCGAAGGCGTGCCACATCCAGCGTCCCAGCCGCTCCTTGACCGCTCCCTCGGTTTTCAAGAACAGGAAGATGGCGCCGTGCAGGGCGAACAGCGCTACCACCATGGCGCCGACCAGAAGCGGAAACGGCGAGAGCTGGTCCCGGAGGGTGCCGGCGTAGAGCCCGCGCTCATCCAGCGGGATGCCCCACACCGCGTTCCCGACCGCCACGCCGAAGAGAAACGAGGCCAGCAGGCTCGAGGCGAAGAAGCCGAAGTCCCAGGCGTGCTTCCAGCCCGGAGACTGGAGCTTGCCGCGGAATTCCAGGCTCACCGCGCGGAAGATGAGCGCGAACAGCAGCAGCATGAACGCGCTGTAGAAGCCGGAAAAGAGCGTGGCATAGGCCTCGGGGAACATGGCGAAGAGCGCGCCGCCGAAGGTCACCAGCCAGACCTCGTTGCCGTCCCAAAGCGGACCGATGGCGTTCATGAACAGCCGTCGCTCCCGTTCGCCGCGCGCCAGCGGATGCAGGATGCCGACCCCCAGATCGAAACCGTCCAGGACCGCGTACCCCGCCAGCAGGACGGCCAACAGGACGAACCAGATCAGCGGCAGGTCCACGGTGCTACTCTCCGTTCTCGTGCGAGAGGGGCAGGCGGCCGCCGCCGGCGACCCGCAGGGCATCCTTGCCCCGCCGGCCCGATTCCGTCCCGGTCGGGCCGGACTGGATCTTGTGGTTCAGCACGTAGATCCAGAGCGCGCCCAGCAGCAGGTAGATCAGGCCGAACAGAACGATCGAACCGACCACCTGCTCCGCCGTGACCACCTCGCTGACCGCGTCCCGGGTCCGGAGTCCGGCGACCTGCTCCCGTTCGGTGCCGTCTTCCAGCGGCACGCGGACCGTCTCGTAGGCCACGAAGCCGTCCGCGTCGAAGAGCGGCTCACCGTCCGGGCCCCGCACGAGCGGCGGATGGACGATCCACGGCTGGCGCCCCACCTCCGCCGCGGCCCAACCCGCCTGATTGGCCGCCACCGCGCCGAGCACCGCGAAGACGAAGATCCAGAGCAGCCAGCGCGTCTGGAACAGCCGCCCGCGCCAGTGCAGGAACGCGGCCAGGAGCGTCAGCGCGATGAACCCCGCCCCCAGCCCGATCATCACGTGGTACGACAGGAAGGGAATCAGCAAAGGCGGCTGGTCCGCCGGCCGGAACCGATCGAGCCCCAGCACCGGCCGGTGTGCGTCGCCGAACAGGAGGTAGCTCAATCCGCCCGGAATCGCCACGCTCGCGGAAACGGTCCGCGACTTTGCATCCGGAATCCCGAACAGGCTGAGGTCGCCCGGCCCGGTCTGGAACTGCGCCTCGAAGGCCGCCAGCTTGGCCGGCTGCTCGCGCCCGACGTTTTGGGCCTGGGAATGACCGCTGAACAGGGCCGCGATGCTGGAGAGCGTCGCCAGCAGCAGCGCGCCGCTGAAACTACGTCTGGCGAACTCCTCGTGCCGGCGCTTCAGCAGGTACCAGGCGCTGATGCTCATGATGAAGAAGGCGCCCATGATGAAGCACCCGATCCAGACGTGGATCAACCGCTGCACCGTCGAGGGGTTGAACACGAGTTCCCAGAAGTCGGTGATCTCGGCCCGCAGGACCGGTTCGCCGTCCACGAACCACGTTTCGCCTTTGCGCAGCATCGGCACGATGTGATGGCCCGCCGGCGTCTGCTGCCAGCTGTTGGCGACGACGATCCAGACCGAGGAGAAGATTGATCCCAGCGCCACCATCAGCGTGGAGAAGAAGTGCATTTTCGGACCGACGCGATCCCAGCCGAACACCAGCACGGCCAGAAAGCCCGACTCGAGGAAGAAGGCGAAGATGCCTTCCGCCGCCAGGGCCGAGCCGAACACGTCGCCCACGAACCGGGAGTAGACCGCCCAGTTGGTGCCGAACTCGAACTCCATCACGATGCCGGTGGCCACGCCGATGGCGAAGTTCAGCGCGAAGATGCCGGTCCAGAAGCGCGCCGCCGCCCGGTAGACCGCATCGCCGGTCTTCAGGTGCATCCCCTCGAGGTAGACCAGCACCACCCCGATCCCGATCGTGAGCGGCGGGAACAGGTAGTGGAACATGATCGTCAGCGCGAACTGGAGACGAGCAAGAAGGACCACGTCCATGACGGGCGATCTCCAGGGCCGCAAGGAGCCGGATCACCTTACATCACCGCTAGAGATGATGCGAGGTGCCTGGCCCTCTGCCGCCTTGGATCACCCGTCATTGGTCCGGGGTCCGGCGCGAACCCTATCGGCCGATTTCCGCTCCGATCGTGTGGTACCAGTGGTAGCTCGCACCGGCGTCCAGGAAGTCGTGCGGATTCTGCTCGAAGATGTCGCGCGCGATTTCCACCGTCTCATCGCGGCCGGTGATCCGGTAGGCCAGCGCCAGGGCGGAGGCGATCCAGGAGTTGACGCCCGAGTTGGAATCCTTCGGGTTGTTGTCCAGGTGGTTGTCGCACGCCAGCGCCTCGACCACCACGCCGCCGATCGTGGCGTAGTCCACGATGTAGTCGGACGACTCGCCGATGATCGTGTGGACGCTCGTGTCGCCGGTGTCCCGGGCGTACAGCGCCAGCCCGTAGATGCCCACCGCGATCTGCCAGGGCAGGTCGTAGTCGTCGGTCATGTTGTGATGCCCCGCACCATAGGTCTGGCGCGACAGGTAGTGGTACACCAGGCCGGTCTCGGGCGAGGGGAGCTGCCCGCGGAAGTTCCTGACCGATTGCACCAGGTCGTCGGCGCGGGTGCGCGTGCCGGGGTCGCCGGTGATGGCGTAGGCCTTCATCAAGGCCCGCAACGGCCAGCCGATGATCCGCGAACTCGAGGAGGCCTGGCCAGCGGTCGGGCTGGTCCAGGTCTTCATGCCTTCGGCGATCTTGGACACCGCGTCCAGGGCATTCCACGAGCCGGTCAGCAGGTAGTACTCATACAGATCGTCCACCACCATGTGGCCGCCGTCGTAGCCGTTCCAGCGGTGGCCGTCGTCAGGGATGCCGGCCCGGTAGGGGTCCAGGGCCGGGTCGAGCGCGTCTCGCCCGAGCTGGTCGTAGCTGTTCCAGTGCGGCAGGCCCTCGAGCAGCATGGTTTGCGGGTGCTCCTCCGCGCGGAAGCCATCGATGTGGTAGGTGCGCAAGTCCATCGAGTGCCGGGCGAAGATCTCTTCCTTGTCGAACCAGGCCCGGGCTCCGGAAATCACGAAGCGATCGAAGTAGGTCAGGCGATTGCGTGGAGATCCGGTGGTGTGCGTGTTGCGCGACCAGACCGCCTCGCCGAACTCGTACCAGTTGAAGCCGCCGGCTTCCTCCGTGCCTGAGTACATCTGCGCCAGCGCCCCCTCCCCGTTGGTCTGCATGACCTCGAAGCTGAGTCCGGGATCGCGCAGGTCGCCTTGATCGCCCCAGGCACGGGTCTCCCGCAGATAGGCCGCGGAAACCACCGGCACCAGCGGGTAGGCCTGTCGCCAGGCCGTCGCCCTGGGGTCGAAGCCGGCGGCCTTGTGAAACGTGTAGAACAGCTCGTAGGTTTTGCGCTGCGCGTCGTCCAGCCAGTGCAGCCCGGCGAATTCGGCCGGCAGCAGATCGACCAGGAGGCTCCCTTCGGAGCGGCTGCGCAGCGCGAGCGGGTAGTTCTGCCAGGCGTGGCGCACGAGCACCAGCAGGCCCTTGTCCGCGTCGCTCTGATCGATCCAGCCTTGCGCCCGGCTGCCCGATCCGATCGGCGTCCAGGGGGGGAGACTCTCCGGGCGCAGCCCGGTCGAGGGTCCCTGATAGGCGCGCCATCCGTTGAACGTCGTGCCGGCCTGGTTCCAGTAGGGTCCCCCCGCGGAGTCCTGCAGCAGGAAGGCCTCTTCACCCGGCCCGAGCGTGGTGGTCAAGCTCTGCGAGGTCTCGGCATCCTGCCCGAAGGTCGTGGTGAAACCCGGCGAGAGCGTGGTCTTGGTGTGGAGGAAGAAGCGCGCCAGGGTGACGCTGCCCAGCGGATTCTCGAGGTAGGAGTTCTTCAGCGAGTACTCGACGCGTACCGTCGGCGAGCCGGAGACGAAGTAGAACCGCGCCGTGAACAACAGGTAATCTCGCGAGATCGCGTTCGGCGAGGCGGGCATCTGCCGGCCGTCCACGCGCAACACCGTGACCAGGGGTCCCACTTCATCGAAGCTGTAGTCGGGCGCGAAGTCCAGCATCCCGGTGTAGAAGCCGTCCATTCGATCCACCAGGCCCGAGCCCACCGACGTCAGGTAGCGCACGATTTTCTCTCCGGCTGGCGCCTCCAGCACGCCGTCGCCGTCCAGATCGATCAGCACGTTCTGGAACAGGTTGAACGTTCGGGTGTCGAAGTCGAAGCGGGCCGGTCCGGTGCCGATCGAGAGCCGCGGCTCCTGTGAGAACACATGCACCGGTTGGTCCGGCAGCGGCATGTCGCCGTCGGACGGGCGGCGCCGTTTCAGCTCGTAATGCCTGGTCTGGCCTGCATCCAGGTCGACCAGGAAACGCGCCAGCGCGAAGCGCACCGGGCGAGAGGCGTTCTGCGGCGCCGCGCGCCAGCGCGTCAACACGCGCCACTGAACCGGCACTTCCTGTCCCTCTGAATCGACGAGTCGGAGTTCCTCGGGTTGCAGGATGCCTTCGGAACTGCCCAGCGGAACCGAGAGCCGGACGAGTTCCCCCCTGCGCTCCAATCCCAGCTCGTCGACCACCTTGATCGGCACGCCCTGGTTGAGGCCCGCGTTGGCGGAGGAGGTGAACAGCAACATCAGCAGACTGCATGTGGTGCCAAAACGCATGGTGCGATCCTTACAGCCGAGACGAGATGGGACCGGGCGATCCGCCCGCGTTGGCTCGGTCAACGCCAGGAATTCCTGGGGCCGCTCATCGGAATCCTCGAACGACCAGAGCAGTGATTACCGAGTGAGGACGTGCGACCGGTGACAAAACGGATGCGCCGATGAAACCGACCGGCTCTGTTTCACCAGATCCGTTTCACCGGGGAAGCACGTGAGGCGGGCGGCGGGGGAAGGTGCGGAAGCGAGCCGGATCAATCCCGGCCGGTCAACGACATCAGGATCTGCAGGATGTACCAGAACATCAAGGCGATCCCCGCGAACAGCGCCAGCGACGCCGCGACGTGCATGCCCGGACGGTAGTGGTGCAACACGTTCGACGTCGTGTAGAGCACCGATCCCGCCGCGAACAGCGCCATGGCGCTGGAGAACACCAGGCCCAGGCTGAAGCCGAAGATCAAGGAGCCGACGATGAACAAGATGGCGACCAGCCCGGCCACCTTGAGCAGCCCGCCGAGGAAGGAGAAGTCCTTGCCGGAAAGGAACACCACCGCGGTGAGGCCGGAGAAGGTGCCCAAGGTGATGATGGCGGCGTTTTGAAGGACGTGCTGGCCGGTGAACTGGACGTAGCTGGTCGCGATGTACAAGAGCGGCAGGAAGATCACCGTCTCGGCGACCACGAACAGGCCCAATCCCAGGTATTGCTTTCCCGGAGAGGCCGCGCTCTGCGCCCACTTGTTGGCGACGTGGCTCACGACCATGAAGGCCACCAGCACCAGCAACCAGCTCATGCGCCCGCCCATCATCGTCCCGATCAGCCGTTCCGTGACCGGTAGTTTCAGCAACACCGCCGACAGTGCAACGAACGCGCAAATCGCGACCAGCAGATGACTGTAGGTCTTGCGGATGAATTCGGCCCGGGCCTCGCTGGCCGCGAACGCGACGGCGTCTGGAGGCGCATTCAGCGCCAGGTCCCTGCTTTTCATGTCAAAGGCCTCCCGTGCTCTCTGGTTCAGCGTCCCGGACGAGCATACGGATTCCGGCGCCGCCGCGTGAAAAAACCGCGCCGGCGCTCAGGGAACCGTGACCAGGGCCGGATTGCTGACGAACGCGGCTCCGCCCGCGGCCCCGCGCACCGCGAACGCGCTGGCGAGCTGGAGCGAGAAGAGCCGCGGCGCGTCCGGAATGACGATCGGCGTAGTGGTGAACGTCCCGTTGGCCGCGGCGTCCAACTGCCCGGGAATGATCACCGGCAGAAACGGCAGGTTCAGCGGC
>Ga0326597_10008362_pt1 | contig 13974 bp, 12 predicted proteins | sample RVTome_12_FD_203789 | JGI IMG/M metagenome (GOLD analysis project Ga0326597, IMG submission 203789) | Soil microbial communities from uranium-contaminated site in the Upper Colorado River Basin, Wyoming, United States - RVT100D185 | ecosystem: Environmental > Terrestrial > Soil > Contaminated >... | reverse complement strand
TGGGAATCCTGCAGTTGGATCCGGCAAACAACCTGGCGATGGAATATCTGCTGGGCCTCTACGTCCAGGGCCAACGCAGCCACGAGGCCTACCGCGCCTGGGCCGAGTCGCACATTGAAAAGCACCGTAACAACGCGCTCGTCATGCAGCGAATTACGGATTGCCTGTGCGCCAACCCGGACATCGCCCGGCGCACGCCGGACTTAGCGCTGCAAGCGGGCCTGGCGGCGTACGAGGCCTCCGATCGGCGCGCGCCGGAGGCGATCGCGGCCTACGCCCGCGCCCTTTACCAGATCGGAAGGCTCGATCACGCCATCCGGCTTCAGCAGGAAGCCGTTTCGGCCGCCTCGAGTGAGAATCGCAACGAACTACAGGGCGTGCTCGAGTATTACGAGACGTGCAAGCGGCTCCAGAGCAAGGTTCCTTGACAGCCTGTTAAGAAACTCCCCAGTTATTTGGGACCGCCTTTCCAGTCAGTCATTCTGCCGGCAACAGGACCGTTTGACGGACTGGACCTGCCGGCCGGCAGGAAGGAAATCCGTCCCACCGGCTTTTTCAACGGGTTGTTGGCTCCGCTGTGACCAGCCGCCTTGGCGGGCCGGTCTTATTTGACTTATTCCAGACCCATCAAATAATGGCGCTGAGCGCGTGCCACTGTTCTGGAGCGGTGCGGAGATGTCCGGTTCGCCGCCGCGCAAATAGTCTATAGTGCAGGTATTACCGGCCGCCGTCCTTACATGAACGCATTCAAAGAATTTACCACCCTAGTGACCGGCGAGCGCGAGCCGCGCGCAAATTTCAAGACCCTGATTACGAGCGTTTTGCCCAGGCCCATCGCGTTTGTCTCAACCGTCTCCGCGGACGGCGTGCCCAACCTGGCGCCGTTTTCTTTTTTCAACGCGGTCGGCTCCAACCCGCCCGCCGTCGTTTTTTCGCCCTCAACCAAGGCCGACGGCACGTCGAAGGACACCATCGCCAATCTGCGCACCGTGGGCGAGTTTGTCGTAAACGTCGTTCCATATGCGATACGCGAAGCGATGAACGAGGCCTCGTTTCCTTATCCGCCGAAAGTCAACGAGTTCGAGGCCGCCGGCTTCACGCCGCTTCCCAGCCGGTTCGTCAAGCCCTTTCGCGTGGCCGAGTCGCCCGTGCACATGGAATGCAGGCTCGTGCAAATCGTGGCGGTAGGGGATGGGCCGCTCTCCGGCAACGTATGCATCGGCGAGGTTCTATGCTTCCACGTGGCCGGCGCGCTGCTCCTGCCGGACGAAACCGTCGATCTGGAAAAGCTCGATCTTATAGGCCGGCTGGGCGGCGATGGGTACTCTACCGTGCGCGACCGTTTCGACCTTCCCAAGCCCACCGGGCCGGCCGCCCTAAAAAGGTAAACATCTTTGACCGCCTGTGCCCTGGCCACCGCACTGCGATATGACCTAGAGGGCCTCCTGTGCGTCGGAATGGCCGCGATCATCGCCTTCCTGGCCACGTCGACGCGCCGCTCATCGAAACGCTGTCCGCGCTGCCGCGAGATCAACCGGGAGCACGCCCGCTACTGCGCGCAGTGCGGCGCGGAGCTTCCGCAACGCTGAGCGCGGGGCGCCTCGCTGAGGGCCGCCGCCCACTGCCCCACTACTCAATAGAAAAGTGTCAATATCAGGTTGGGCTCGGTGTGCTTCCCCTCGAATTGTCCGATCGTCGAATTGGCGAACTTGATGGTGACGTTCGGATTCTCGTCCAGCCAGTCGTTTATCAAGTTGTTCAGGTAGCCGATCGCTCCTTCCGTGACCTTGCAGTGAAATGTCCGGCAGCGGCAAGCCACGCGAGCCTCGGGATTCAAGCCCCGCTTGAACCGAGATTCGTCCCACGCCGCCGCCTCCCCCAACAACGATGCCGACATTGTGTGCACGCGGCTCTCGGACATGTCGAACGCGGAGTCTTCACGCTCATCGATGTCGTCAAACTCGATCGGCTCAAAGCCGCCTGCGCCGCCCGCGCTCTGCGCGCGCTCGGACTCTTCTACGCAATGAGGGCACAAGAGCACTCCGTCATGGTGGCGGGCCAAGCCCGTGCTCACGTGCTCCTTGTAGATCATGGCGCCGCAGTTTCCGCATGTCTGCTCGTGTTCTTCGCCAATCATGGTATGTGCTCCTATTACCGTGTCGCATGTGTCCAACGACTACCTGAACCGCAGGATTCAGCCTGCGCGAACTCTCGCGATGCGAGAACCATGCCGAACCATTCGTGAGGGTTGCCGCATGAAATATGAAACATGGTACTATGCTGTTGAGCCAACCCCTGGATTCTATTGTACGCCACGGCACCGTCAAGAACCGGAATCGCGCATCTCCCGCATGATCGTGACTGCGGACGACGTGCCGATGCGCGACGCGCCCGCCTCCGCAAACGCTAGCGCGTGTGCGGCGCTGCGGATCCCGCCCGCGGCTTTCACGAGAATCGGCGACGCATGACGGTGCAGCCGACGAACCGATTCCAGCGTCGCTCCTCCTGAAGCGTGGAATCCCGTCGAGGTCTTTACGAAGTCCGCTTCGCCCTCCGCGCAGCAACGGCATCCGAGAATCGTCTGCTCTTCCGTAAGCGTCGCCGTCTCCAGGATCACCTTGAGAATTCCCTGCGGACGCCTTCCGTGTACCACGCGGGCCACTGCCTCTATGTCCTTCCTGACCGTGCGGCGCTCTCCCGCGATCAGTGCGCCGATGTCGGCCACCATGTCGATCTCCACCGCGCCGTCGTCCAGCGCACGCCGGGCTTCGTCCGCCTTTGTTTCGGCCGTCGAGGCGCCTAGGGGAAACCCGGCCACACTCGCTACAACGGGAATTACAGCGCCCGTCGCCCCACGCGCGGCTTCAGAAATGAGCGCCGCGGCGCGGCGCACGTGGATCGGGTTTACACAGACCGCTTTGAAGCCGTATTCGATCGCTTCTGCGCAGAGTGCCTCGATTTGCGCGGGCGTCGTCTCCGCCTTGAGCAGCGTGTGGTCGATCATGCGCGCAAGCTGGCCGGCGGAGAGCCTCACGAAACTTCCCCGCAAAGCGAATAGCGCTGCAATAGCCGGGCTACTCCGTCGTCTTGGGCGACGTAGACGCCTCTGGCCCGTTCCGTGCCGGAGCCCAACACCGGAAGCCTGGTCGCCGCGGCGTCAACAATCGCGATTGCTTTCGCGGCGTCCGCACGGCTCAATGTCGTTCGCCCGTCCTGGGCCGCCTTGTAGCGCGCCAGCCACCCCACGGCCGAGATTGAAATCCACAGTGCGGTGAGACCCGCGAAAATCCTCCAGCCGTAATAGCCATTGCCGAACACCGAACGCGACCGCAGTCGGGCAACAACGTAACGCATTAAAAGCTCCTCGATTTCCTCCGCTTCGTAATTGGACGGCCCGACGGACTCGACCGCGTCGAATTCGACGTCCCGCTCGTCCCCCGGCAGGCGCGGAACCCGTCCTCTACCCGCCAGGAAGCGCCGCGCCGCGTTGAGTTGTTGCCATCGTTTCTTGAGTTGCTGCCACCGCGGGGCCCGCACCTCACCCAGCGACACGTGCTCCGCGTGGGCAAACGTCAACTGCCGCAGCATCGCACACTGCCGATCGGTCGGCCGCGTGGGCACAACTTCCGCCTCCGCCGGCAGCGCCGCGAACAGCAGTTCGAGTAGCTCCGCGAATCTTTTCCCGCGGACTTTCTTGAAGTTGGCGCCTTCAAGCGTGGCCGTAACGCGCGCCGCACCGATCAATCTGCTCAGCAGCGTAATCTCTTCGTCCAGGAGCCAGACCACGTAACGATCGAGCAGCATCTCGGTTTCATCAATCGTAGACGTAAGCCCCCGTTGGAAGTCTGCAAGCTCCGCGGCTTCACCGCGGTGCGGAAGCTCAGCAGCCAGTTCGGCCAGCGCCGCGCTTCGGTTACCGATCGGATCACCCTCGGAAGCCGCCATGCTCGGACAGTCGAACCGTAGCGACGCCTGCCATCCCGCAGCCGTCGGCCGAACCGAAAACGGATAGAGCCGGCACGCGAGTGGCTTGGCCGCCGCGCCATACTTGGCGTGAATCTGGCACTTGTTGTCTTCATCGAGAAACACACACGCGCCGTCGGCCCGCTTGTTGAGCACCCACCCTCGGCCCGCCCGCACGTACGCCGCTACTTGTCCGCGTTCCGGCCAGGATTGCTCATCGATCCGGGCCCGGTCCGCCGCGCTCAAGTGTATCACCAGCGATCGGCAGCAGTTGCCACACGAATGGCAAGACCAACGCTGCCTGGGCACTTGAGGAACCAATACCGGTAGTGATCGGCTTGCACGCACGAAAAGAATTGTCTGCCACGACGCGCTCGAACACAACCGCGCGCCGCGCCGTATGCCGGGCAGCGTCGTTGGACGGGCACGACCCAGCGACCAAGCCTGTAGGGTGGGTACCGTCCACCGCTCGGACACGGGCCGTGCTCCGCCCGGCGAAAACTTCTTGTCACCTCACCAGCGACGCGACCGCGGCGCGCACCATAGACTCGGGCACGTCATTGCGAACCACCGGCCGACCCACGTCCTCCAACAGCACGAAATGCGCTCGTTTGTTAAGTACCTTCTTGTCTTTCGCGATAGCCGCCAGCATCCGCTCCGTCTCGATCCCCCGGGTGCCCCATCGCTTCAGCGGTGGGGAAGCCGAATCATCCGGCTGACTGATCGCGCCGTTCTCGCTCCCGCGCTCCCTTTCCCCGTCGTTTCCGTCGTAGGTGCGTCCCTGCGTCTCGCCCCTACGGCCCTCATCGCCCTCCGCCAAGGTCGTCGGCAGTCCGGCATTCGTAACGAGCCGCCGTACGCGCTCAACCACCGCGCTCGTCAGCAGCCCCAGCTCGTGCGACAACCAGCACGCCGCGAGCATCCCAAGTGCCACACATTCTCCGTGCCGAAGCTCGTATCCGCTGCACGCCTCCAAAGCGTGGCCGATCGTATGTCCGAAGTTCAGCATTACACGCCGCCCAAGCCGCTCGTACGGGTCGGCCGCCACGACTTCACCTTTTATGCGTAGATTCCGCTTGATCAGCGCGGTTAACGCATTGACATCGCCCCTTATGAGCGCGCTTATATTTTTATCTTGCCAATCGAAAAACTCCGGCGAGGCTATCAGCGCATGTTTGATCGACTCCGCCAGTCCCGCGCGCAAGTCCCGCTCGCCCAAGGTCTTGAGACACGTCGGATCGATGGCGACCATCGTCGGCTGATGAAACACGCCCACCAGGTTCTTCGCGCCCGAAACGTTTATTGCGGTCTTGCCACCGAGACACGCGTCCACGTCGGCCTCGAGAGTCGTCGGACATATCGCAAAGCGGACGCCGCGCATCCACGTGCTGGCCACAAACCCGCACAGATCGCTCACCACGCCGCCCCCGAGTGCCAGTAGCGTCGCATTGCGGGACACGCCGCGCTCCGCAAGCGCCTCGTAGATTGCACCAGTCGTTCCTAGACTCTTCGAGGATTCGCCGGCCGGAAACTCATAGAGGAAGGTCGAATACCCGGCCGAGCGTAGCGAGGTCAACACCAGATCCGCATAAATAGGCCCCACACAGTCGTCGCTAATAACCACTACTTCTGGTGAACGGCGCTCACCATCGGCCGCAACGAGCAGCGGTCCGACTTCCCGCAAAATGTCCGGCCGGACTGCAACATGCGTGGTCGTCCCACCGATTTCAAAGCGAAAATCGAACATGGCACTATTCTACCATCCCAGCAGCCTATGGAAGCACCTCATACCGTGTGCTTGCCCGCCGCCGCGCCCTCGACGTAGTCACAGGTCGCTCGCAACGCTTCCCGGTCCACAATTCCAAGCTGCAACGAGCTGAACCGCACCGATCGCCTCTGACGCCCGTATAAAGAACAGGGAAGGTTGATTCCCCGGGCCTCGAACAGTCTTGCCGGAGCAAATCGCTTTCCTTTGTAACGTCTTGCATGACAACACGTTATGACATTTGACCGCCCGCGCGCAGTGACCGGAACTGGAACTGTAGCGCAATTATTGTGGATTGACGAGTTATAGTTATAGGATTACAATCCAGCCATGACTAGAGCCACATTAGAAAGACCCAGACGATCCAGGACTAAAAGGCAAGCCACGCGGCAATTCCGAACTTTTAGGTCTGCGCTTAATTATTTGAATTCGCTCGTTAACTACGAGCGCGCGACTCGAATACACTATGACACGACGCACTTCGGGCTCGCCCGGATGTCGCGGTTGCTGAGCGCGCTTTGCAATCCGCACCAACAGTTGCGAACGGTCCATATCGCCGGGACGAAGGGTAAAGGCAGCACCGCTGCCATGCTCTCGGCGATGCTGCACGCCAACGAACTGAAAGTGGGGCTTTATACGTCGCCACACATACTCAACGTCCGCGAACGGATCATGATTGACGGCGACAAGATCCCAGAGAGTGCGTTCGCCAAAGCGATTGGAGCGGTGGCCGCCATTACTGAAAAAGCGCGCGTCACCGAGCCGACCTATTTTGAGGTTCTCACCGCGGCCGCCATGTACCACTTTGCAGAGAGAGAGGTGGACATCGCCGTCATAGAAACGGGCATGGGTGGCCGGTTGGACGCGACCAACGTCATCAGCCCCGAAGTTGTCGGAATCACGAGCATTAGCCTTGACCACATGCCGCATCTTGGCACCGATCTGGCGAGCATCGCCCGCGAGAAGGCCGGTATAATGAAGAAGGGCGTGCCGGTGATCAGCGCGCCGCAGCCGTCCAAGGCTCGCGAAGTGCTCGTGAAAGCGTCCAAGGCGTCCGAAGCGCCGCTGGCGTTCTCGAATGAAGACGTCGCGTTCAGCTACAGGTTCGAGTTCTCCCGGGCCGCGGGGCGCCACGCGCGCATCTGCCTCACCACGCCGACCAGCCGCTTTGAACACCTTCACGTTCCGCTGCTCGGCGAACACCAGGCAATCAACTGCACGCTGGCCCTTCGTCTCTTGGACACGCTCAAGGCCCGCGGCTTCGAGATAGACGATCACGCGGCCATGAGCGGCCTCCAAAACGTCAAGCTCGCCGGGCGCATGCAACTGATAAACGAAGACCCACGCATTATCGTGGACGGTGCCCACAACGCCGCCAGCGTTCACGCCGTCGTCCACGCCATCGGCCAGAACGTCACGTATGACTCCATGGTCGTTATCTTCGCGTGCCACAAGGACAAAGACGTATCCGGCATGATTCGCCAGATTGCCCGCGGCGCGGACAAGATAATCTTTACCAGCACCGGCTCGCCGCGGTCCGCGGATCCGGCCGAGCTCGCCGCTCAATACACGGAGCATTCCGGAAAAATGGCCCAGGTGGCTGAGAGGCTCGAGGACGCCATGCGCATCGCGGAAAGCGCGGTTACGCGCGAGGATTTGATTTGCATCACCGGTTCGTTTTACATCGTTGCCGAGGCGATTCGCAAGTTCTCCGCAAAGCCGGCCTGACGTTCCCTGAGCATGACAGTTCGGACTCGCAACGGCGTTTTTCCGAGCCGCCTGTCTGCCGATGGGCAGGCGGCCGTACGAGTCCGGGATACGGACTCGATATTATCGTACCGTGACAAGACGCTGGCAGGCGGGTGGGTTGGGCTACGCCGGACATCGGAGGAGTGCATGACGATCCGTCGCACGCGGCTCGCGTCACTCCGCAGCCGCACCGTCCGGCTGCGGCTTGTGGGGGGAATTGAAGTTTATATTAAAGAGCTTAATGGAGCGCGGGCGGTTCGGCCGGGGCTGGAAAAGCGCGCTCTTCGCAGACCATACCTTTGACGCCGATTTCTGACGATTCTCGGGAAGCCACTTATCGCGGGGGCCGGGTCGTGTTCGCCGGGCCGGTCGACTGGCCCGACGGCACGCGCGTAATGGTCACTCCGCTCGTACCGCTCAAGATCGAATGTGCGCTTGACGGCCACGTCATAATCGTGGGATTCGGCCTCGCCGGCCGGTGCGTGGCCGACTTGCTGGAGAAGACCGGGCTCTCCTACACCATCATCGAGCGCAACCCCGTCACCGTCGAGACCCAGCGGGCCCTCGGCCGAAGCATTATCCTGGGTGATGCAACCCGCGCCGAAACGCTCAACGAGGCGGGGCTCACCTCAGCCGCGATTCTGGCCCTGACCATCCCCGACGAAGATGCCGTCTTGAAAACCACCTCCCTTGCCCACCGCCTGCGCCCGGAAATTTATATAATAGCCCGAACTAACTACTCGTCGAAAGGCATGCGCGCGTCCCAACTCGGGGCCGACGACGTTATCAAGGCCGAACAGGCCGTTGCCCTCCAATTTTACGATAAGCTCAGCCGGCGCCTGAACCAATGCGCCGCCGCAAGACCCTGACGGGCACGTGGCTCAGCACGTAGGGCGGGTCGATGATCTTGTTTGACCACGGCCAGCCGCCGGGAGAGGCACTTGTTCGACGACGGCTCTTCGATGGCGGCGCGGCGCGCTGCGAGTCGAACCGGCGAATGGGCCGGGAGAAGGGTTGTGCACGCTTGCAAGAAAGGGTTCACTGGGCATCAGGACTGAAAGAACGTACTGGCACCACGACGCCACCGTATGAGCACCGCCGCGGCCGAGCGATTCGCCGAAACGTAACGAGTGGCAAGCCGCCGCGAGACCTCACGGCCCCTCAATGACCCAAACGATAAACCGACAGGCCCTGAAGCGAAGGTCCACTTGGCGAAGCTCGACCCACGTTCGTATCCACATAGATAATGCGCGTCGGCGGCCTGCCCTACGCCGGCACGCGATTATGCGAGGCGCACTTCTACGGTGAGCTCGACCTCGACGGCGGCGTTGAGGGGCAGTTCGGCGACCCCGACTGCCGCGCGGGCGTGTTGGCCGGCGTCGCCAAAGATGATACTCAGCAAGTCGCTGGCGCCGTTGGCGACGGTGGGCTGGTCGGTGAAGCCGCGGCTGCTGTTCACGAACACGCCGACGCGGACGACGCGGGTGATGTTGTCTATGCCTCCGGCCGCGGCGGCCGCGGCCGCGACCGCGTTCAAGACGGCGATTGACGCGCCATCGACGGCGTTTTCGAGGGACACTTCGCCGGGCACTTTCCCGGTGCAGACCACCATGCCCTCATGGAGCGGGAGCTGGCCGCTCGTAATTATCTGGTTTCCGACGCGGACCGCGGGCACGTAGCTTCCGACGGGATCTGGGACCTCGGGAAGCTCGACGTTCAGCGCGGCGAGCCGTTCACTGGGAGTCATCTTCTTCCTCCAAGCGTGAGACTTCACTTTCTACCGGCGGCGCCAAGCCGACGGAGGATGTCACCCCCTGCGCGTCGTGCGCGGAGGCGGCGGTTTCGGCGTCTACTTCATCGGCGTCCGGCGGCGGTTTGAGCAGGACGATCATGATGGGGCCGAAAATACGGTCCTGCGTAACGCGGATTCGCCGCTGGCGGATCAACTCCAACAGGGCGAGGAACAGGCCGATCATCTCCGCGCGGCTGCGGCCGGCAAAGACGTCCTCGAAGGGCTGCTCCCCACCGGCACGGCCAACGGAATCAACGATGTCCTCCGCGTGAAGTGCCACCGGCGTATCATCGATGTCGACCTTGTGCGGCGTTCCGCGTTTTCCGGTCTCTTCGAGCAGGCGGCTGAAGGCCAGGAACAAGTCCCAAACTTCCAGGTCGTCCAGCTCGGTCTCGCCGTCGGAAGGCTGATCCACCGAGGGGCGGCGCGCGAACTTCAATTCCTGCTGGTGGGCCGCCTCCTCGAGGCCGTAGGCCGCGTCCTTGTACTTCTTGTATTCGAGCAACTGGCGCACGAGCTCGAGGCGGGGGTCGGCCATTTCCTCGTCATCCACGTCGGCGGGTGGGCGTGGAAGGAGCGTGCGCGACTTGATCTCCATCAGCGTCGCCGCGAGGACTAGAAACTCGCTGACGCTGTCGGGATCGAGCACGCGGAGGAACTCGACGTACTCGAGATACTGGGCGGTGATGCCGGCGATGGGGATGTCGTAGATGTCGATCTCTTCGCGCCGAATCAGAAACAGAAGCAGATCGAGCGGACCGTTGTATGCGTCGAGAGCGACTTTGTACTCACTCAACGGTGCGTATCCTTGGCAGTGATCAGTCCGCAGGCGTCGCGGACGTCGGCCATGACGGCCGCAGCTACGGCGCGCGCCTTGCGCGCACCGGTGGCGAGCACGTCCTCCACGTAGTCGGGGTCGGCCAGGAGGTTCTCACGCCGCGCCCGGGCCGGGCCGAGCACGCGATCAACCACGTCGGCCAGCAGCTTTTTCACCTCGCCGTAACCCATGCCCCCTCCGCCGTAGCGTGCCTCGAGGGTCCTGACCTCATCGGCCTCAGCCATGAGCTTGTATAAAGCGAACACGCTACATTTGCCAGAATCCTTCGGCGCCTCCACCGGCGTGCTGTCCGTCTTGATGCTCATGATGCGCTTGCGGACGGCGGCGGGCGCGTCGAAGAGATCAATCGTGTTGCCGTAGCTCTTGGACATTTTTTGTCCGTCAATTCCAGGCACCACGAGTGCTTCGTTGAGCTTGGGCTCGGGCTTCTTGAGGACATCCCGGCCGTAGGTGTTGTTGAAGTACCCCGCCATGTCCTGGGCCATCTCGATGTGCTGAACCTGGTCCTGACCGACGGGGACGAGGTCGCTGCGATAAATCAGTATGTCGGCCGCCATGAGTATGGGATAGGTGAACAATCCCATGGTGGGCGAGAGTCCGCGTGCGATCTTGTCCTTATAGGAAGTTGCACGTTCCAACAGACCCTTTCCAGTGACGGTGGAGAGGACCCAGGCGAGCTCCGTTACCTCGGGAACGTCACTTTGCCGAAACATGCTGGCCTTGCCCGGGTCGAGGCCGAGCGCGAGATAGTCGACGGCCACGTCGTTAATCAGCGCGGCGTGGCGTTTCGCGTCCTGGATCGTGGTCAGCGAGTGGAAATTGGCGATGAAATAAAACCCCTCGTGCTCATGCTGCAGCTCGATGTGCTGCTTCATGGCCCCGAGATAGTTCCCCAGATGGAGCTTGCCGCTTGGCTGAATGCCGGAAAGAACGCGCATTTATTCAATCACCCTGCGACGGCAAGGTCGCCCGCGGCGGGCGAGTTGTCAAGTGACGGTGCCGTTGGATAACGTTGCTTACGGCGGCGGCGAGCGCCGCTGAGCGCAGAGCATGGCCATGCGCAGCGCTGCGGCACGGCAAAGTGCCCACGATCGCGCAAGCCGACCCTTCACGCTTCGCACAAAGGGGAACAGTCTGCGGATCGGCGCGTTTGCGGAAATGCGCACGGTGATTCATTTGCCGACTTGCACCGAGGCGCGCTTGACCCTTGCGTGAGGGTGGGCGATACTCGTCGCAGACGGACACTCACTGTGATGGATTTTGCGTCGCTCAATCTGCTGATTCTCGACGTGGACGGCGTTCTGACGGACGGGCGCGTCGGCTCCGCCGAAAGCGACGTCGGTGCCGCGCGGTTTCACGTGCAGGACGGATGCGCGATAAAGCTGTGGAAAAGTTGTGGGGGCGGCGTCGGAATAATCTCGGGACGAAGCGGAGATGCCGTGAGGAGCCGGGCGGAGGAGCTGGGGATAGACTGGATACACACGCAAGTTCCGGCGAAGGAGCCGGCGCTGAATTCCATTCTCGACGACGCCGGATGCCCGGACGCGTCCGTTGTGTACGTGGGCGACGATCTTCCGGACATCGCCGTGATGGCCCGGGCGGGGTTTGCGGTCGCTGTCGCGGACGCGGTACCCGCCGTGAAGCGAGCCGCGGATTACGTGACTCGGCGGGAGGGCGGCCGGGGCGCCGTTGCCGAAGTCATCGAGCTTGTTCTGCGCAAACAGGGACGTTGGCCGCAGGCGATGCGTGCCCATGTTTAGACAATTCACATGATAGACATGCTTCCCTTGCCGAGGCGTCGCGCCACGGCCGTGGTCAGGACGATTGTGATCGCCACGGCTACTTTCGCCATACTGCTGGTGTGTTTCGCCATCTATCAGGCGAGCCAGTTCGACGGTCCGGCGGCGGAGCGAGTTGCAGTTCCAAGGCTGCCTCCTGAGCCGACGGCCGCGGGCGGTTCATTCGCAGATGGCCAGGCCGCCCAGCCGTCCGGGGTGCCTGTTGAAGGCATTCTGGTCGGTGAAGGCCGAGACGTGACCTTGAGTCTCTACCGTCCACAGGCGACGACGCCGTTCGGCGAGATTGCGTTCGCGCGTTGGGAGCCGGTCGCCGGGGGCTCGGATGAGCTTCTGGTCGTTGAACCTGAGATCAGGCTGGAAACGAAGGACGGCCACGGCGTGCGCGTGACGGCGCGGCGCGCCACTCTTGAAGGTGACTTGACGCGGGGGCTTAATCTCCGACGTGGGCGCCTGGGCGGCAGCGTGGTAGTCGAATACGACAGGCTCACACGTGCGGAGCGTGCGGCCGTTTCGAGGACGCCGGGCGACGCGCTGGATCCGAGTCAGATCGTGCGCATCGACGTTGCTGAGTTGGAGTTCGACCTGGAGTTCTCAAGAGTCACGATTCCGCGAGGCGGCGTGCGTCTCACGGCGCGCGACGCGGAGTTCAGCGCCGACGACATGGAGCTCAGCTTCAACGAGGAAGAGGGTCTGGTCGAGCGCATGCGGATCAACAACGGCGGGCGGCTCGTCTTGCGGGAACTTGGTGACGAACTGGGGATGTCGCTTTCGGGAATGAGCCCGCGATCCGGCCCGCGATTCTCGGTGGTGAGTTGGTTGCGGGCGACGTTGCAAGCGGGCCTGGAGGCGCGGCGGGCGGAGTCGAGTCAGGCGGCGGAGGAAGAGAAACCCGCCGAGGTTCCCGCGCCTTCCCTCGAAACAACCGGAGAATTGCCGGTTTTTCGGATGGGCGAGGAAAAGCAGGGCACTGAGCCGCGGACCGTGAAATATCTGGCGCAGTTCCAGGACGACATCGTGGCAACGCAGTGGATCGGGGACCAAGCCAATTCACGCTTGGAGGCCGACGCGCTATCGTTGTTACGGAGTATTACTGAAGAGGACCGGGCGCGCGTGCGGTCGAAGGCGGCGGATGCCACGAAGGCCGCGCAGAAATTGGACGCTTCGGCGACCGAGGAACTGGTCGTCGAATGGGCCGGCCGGCTGGTGGCCGAGGTGGTCGATGCCGGAGACGAGCGGCTGCGCGCGCTGCGCGAGGACAGCGTCATCGCGGAGGGGTCGCCGGTTAAAGTCAGTAGTCCCGACGGAAGTGCGACGTGCAGAAGGCTTCAGATCGAGCCCGGCGGATCGAGCGTAACTCTGATGGGCACGTACGATAATCCCGCGATCGTTCGCTCCGCGGGCCAGGGGGCGATGACGGGGCTCGAAGTGCACTCCGAGCGAATTGGTAATGAGCTGCGCGTCGTCGTCTCGGGCCCGGGCATACTCGAGCGTGCGGGCGGAGGGACGGATTCGCTTCCGGACAACGGATCGAACGCCGAGCGCGACGCCCTCAACATCGGGTTTTCGGAAAAGCTCGAAGTTCAGGGCCGGTTCGTGACGCAAAGGCAGATCGACTTTACGGGAAGAATCTCGTCGGAAGAGGTCCGGGTCCTGGACACGGCCTCGTTTCACGGCCGGGTCACTCTGACGCAGGGAGACACGAACCTTGAAGCTGATGAGCTTAGAGTCGAGTTCGATCCGTCAGCGCCGCGGTTCGGGCGGCGACAGTCCATTGAACGCCTCATTGCGCACGGCGGGGTCAGGATGGGTCAGGGAAGTGACCTGGTGACCGCGGAAAAGATCGACGTTCTGCTAACGACCGACCGCGACGGCCGGATAATTCCCACAACCGCGGCGGCCGTAGCCAACGTAGAGGCCGTACAGGGCGAGCGTACGATCCGAGCGCGGGACAGGCTGATCGTTGATTTCGAAATGGTGCGCCGCGCACCTCCGCCGTTTGATCCGCTGAGAGCCCACGCGGCGGCAGTGCAGGCGGGGATCGATGTGACCACGGTTGACTGGGAAGCTA
>Ga0326597_10008361_pt1 | contig 13974 bp, 11 predicted proteins | sample RVTome_12_FD_203789 | JGI IMG/M metagenome (GOLD analysis project Ga0326597, IMG submission 203789) | Soil microbial communities from uranium-contaminated site in the Upper Colorado River Basin, Wyoming, United States - RVT100D185 | ecosystem: Environmental > Terrestrial > Soil > Contaminated >... | reverse complement strand
GCGAGGGTCGCGGGCCTCGAGGAAGCATCGTGCCGACGATTAGCCAATTGGTCCGAAAAGGCCGGAAACGCGTGCTCAGCAGCACGAAGAGTCCCGCGCTGCAGGACAGCCCCCAGAAGCGGGGTGTCTGCGTCCGGGTCTTCACCCAGACACCCAAGAAGCCGAACTCGGCGCTTCGGAAGGTGGCCCGCGTGCGGTTGACGAACGGGATCGAGGTCACCACCTACATCCCCGGTGTCGGGCACAACCTCCAAGAGCACTCGCTGGTGCTCATCCGAGGCGGACGCGTGAAGGATCTACCCGGTGTGCGGTACCACGTCGTGCGAGGCACGCTGGACGCGGTGGGCGTTCAGGGTCGGAAGCAGGCGCGCTCCAAGTACGGGGCCAAGCGCCCCAAGGCGTAGGACGAAGACGAGATGCCACGCAGACGAGACGTCCCGAAGCGTGAGATTCAGCCGGACCCGCTGTACAACAGCGCGCTGGTGACGCGGTTCATCAGCACGGTCATGCGCGACGGCAAGTGGAGCACCGCCGAGAACATCCTGTACGGCAGCTTCGACATCATCAAGGAACGCACAGGTGACGATCCCGTGCGGGTGTTCAAGAAGGCCGTCGACAACGTCAAGCCCGCGCTCGAGGTGAAGTCGCGGCGGGTGGGCGGCTCCAACTATCAGGTTCCGATCGAGGTCAACCAGAGCCGCCGGCTGTCGCTCAGTATCCGGTGGCTCGTATCCTTCGCGCGCTCGCGCAGCGACGGCAAGACGATGCGGGAAAAACTGGCGAACGAACTGCTCGACGCGTCGAACCTCCGCGGCGGCGCGGTCAAGAAACGCGAAGACACCCATCGCATGGCCGACGCGAACAAGGCCTTCGCGCACTACCGCTGGTAATCACGACCTGAGATCATGGCCCGCCTCGTCCCCCTCAATCGCATCCGGAACATCGGCATCATGGCGCACATCGATGCCGGGAAGACGACCACGACCGAGCGCATCCTGTTCTATACGGGGATCACGTACAAGCTCGGCGAGGTCCATGACGGCACAGCCGTCATGGACTGGATGGCGCAGGAGCAGGAGCGCGGGATCACGATCACGTCGGCCGCCACCACGTGTTTCTGGAAGGATCACCGGATCAACATCATCGACACCCCCGGGCACGTGGACTTCACGGCCGAGGTCGAGCGGTCGCTGCGCGTCCTGGACGGCGCCGTGGCCGTGTTCGACGCCGTGGCTGGCGTCGAGCCGCAATCCGAGACGGTGTGGCGCCAGGCCGACAAGTATCTGGTGCCTCGGATCTGCTTCGTCAACAAGATGGACCGCATCGGCGCCGACTTCAAGCGAACGCTCGAGCAGATCGAGACGAAGCTCGGAGGCAATCCGGTGGCCCTCCAGTTGCCGATCGGGAGCGAAGACCAGTTCACGGGCGTGATCGATCTCGTCGCCATGAAGGCCATCCGGTACCGGGATGAAACGTTGGGTGCCGACTACGTGGTCGAGGACATCCCCGAGGCCTACAAGGCCGAGGCGGCCGTCTATCGCGAGAAGTTGATCGAGAAGGTGAGCGAGGCCAACGATCAGGTGCTCGGGAAATACCTGGCCGGCGAGGACATCTCCGAGGCGGAGATCACGGAGACCATCAGGCGGCGGACGGTCGAATCGGTGAGAGCCGAGAAGGCCCCGTTCGTGCCGGTGATCTGCGGATCGGCCTTCAAGAACAAGGGCATCCAGCCGCTGCTCGACGCCGTCGTGGCGTACCTGCCCTCGCCGATGGACGTGCCGGCCATTCAGGGCCTCGACCCGGCGAACGAGGAGACGACCCTCGAGCGGCCCGCGGCGGACGAGGCGCCGTTTGCGGCGCTGGCCTTCAAGATCATGACCGATCCGTTCGTCGGTCAATTGACATTCGTCCGCGTGTATTCCGGAGTGCTGGCGTCCGGGAAATCGGTGCTCAATCCCGCCAAGGACCGAACCGAGCGCATCGGGCGGTTGCTCAAGATGCACGCGAACAAGCGGGAAGAGATCAAGGAGGTCTACGCCGGCGATATCGCCGCGGTCGTCGGCCTCCGGAGCGTCGGGACCGGCGACACGATCTGCGACGGTGACGACCCGATCCTCCTGGAGTCGATGGACTTCCCCGAGCCGGTGATCTCGCTCGCGATCGAGCCACGGACGAAGGTGGATCAAGAGAAGCTCGGCCAGGGGTTGGCGAAACTGATGTCCGAGGACCCGACGTTCCGGGTGCGGACGGACCCGGAAACCGGGCAGGTCGTCATCGCCGGCATGGGCGAACTGCACTTGGAGATCATCGTCGACCGCCTGCAGCGCGAATTCGGCGTCGCGGCGAGTGTCGGCCGGCCACAGGTCGCATACAAGGAAACGCTGACCGCGCCCGCCGAAGGCGAGGGTCGCTACATTCGACAGACCGGCGGTCGAGGACAGTACGGCCATGCCAAGATTCGGCTGGTGCCGCGCGAACCGGGTCAAGGGTTCGAGTTCGAGAACTCCATCGTCGGCGGCACGATCCCGAAGGAGTACATCAAGCCGATCGAGGAAGGCATCCGCGAGGCCATGACGACGGGCGTGCTCGCCGGCTACCCGGTCGACGACATCGCGATCTTCCTGTACGACGGCTCGTTCCACGACGTCGACTCGTCGGAGATGGCCTTCAAGATCGCGGGCTCGATGGCGTTCAAGGACGCCGCGAAGCGGGCGAAGCCGGTGCTGCTCGAGCCCGTGATGCGCGTCGAGGTGGTCGTCCCCGAGGAATACATGGGCGACATCATGGGCGACCTCAACGGCCGGCGCGGCAAGATTCAGTCGATGGATACCCGGGGTGGCACGCGCATCGTCGTCTCCCGCGTTCCGCTGTCGGAGATGTTCGGATACGCCACGGAGCTGCGGTCGCGGACCCAGGGCCGGGCGACCTACTCGATGCACTTCGATCGGTACGAACAGGTGCCGCAGCAGGTGAGCGAAGAGGTCGTGGCGAGGATTCAGGGCAAGTAGGCATCGGTCAAATACAGTCCAAGGAACGACATCCATGGCGAAGGAAAAATTCGATCGGTCGAAACCGCACGTGAACGTGGGGACGATTGGGCACATCGATCACGGGAAGACGACGCTGACGGCGGCGATCACGAAAGTGCTGTCGGAAGGGAACGCGAAGGTGGCGTTCCGGTCGTTCGACTCGATCGACAACGCGCCGGAAGAGCGGGAGCGGGGGATCACGATCGCGACGGCGCACGTGGAATACGAGACGCCGAATCGGCACTACGCGCACGTGGACTGTCCGGGGCACGCCGACTACGTGAAGAACATGATCACGGGGGCGGCGCAGATGGACGGGGGGATCCTGGTGGTGGCGGCGACCGACGGGCCGATGCCGCAGACGCGGGAGCACATTCTGCTGGCGCGGCAGGTGGGGGTGCCGTTCCTGGTGGTGTTCCTGAACAAGGTCGATGCGGTGGACGACCCGGAGTTGCTGGAGTTGGTGGAACTGGAAGTGCGGGAGTTGTTGACGAGCTACGGGTTCCCGGGCGACGAGCTGCCGGTGGTGCAGGGGTCGGCGCTGAAGGCGCTGGAAGGGGACGCGGCGTGGACGCCGAAGATCCACGAGTTGATGGCGGCGGTGGATGCGTATATCCCGCTGCCGGAGCGGGCGATCGACAAGCCGTTTCTGATGCCGATCGAGGATGTGTTTTCGATCTCGGGGCGGGGGACGGTGGTGACGGGCCGGGTGGACCGGGGGGTCGTGAAGGTCGGCGAAGAGGTGGAGATCGTCGGGTACGCGGCGACGCAGAAGAAGGTGGTCACCGGGGTGGAGATGTTCAAGAAGCTGCTGGACCAGGGGCAGGCGGGGGACAACATCGGGGTGTTGCTGCGGGGGACGGAAAAGGACGACGTGGAGCGGGGGCAGGTGCTGGCGAAGCCGGGGTCGATCACGCCGCACACGCGGTTCAAGGGTGAAGTGTACGTGCTGACGAAGGACGAGGGGGGGCGGCACACGCCGTTCTTCAACGGGTATCGGCCGCAGTTCTACCTGCGCACGACGGACGTGACGGGGGTGGCGACGTTGCCGGAGGGCGTGGAAATGGTGATGCCGGGCGACAACGTGAACATGACGGTGGAGTTGATCACGCCGGTGGCGCTGGAGAAGGGGTTGCGGTTCGCGATTCGCGAAGGCGGCCGGACGGTCGGCGCCGGCACCATCACCGAGATCGTGGAATAGCAGCCGTCCGAACGGAGAGTCGCCATGCGAGACATCGTGACGTTGGCGTGTGGAGAGTGCAAGCGGCGCAATTACACGACGACGCGGAACAAGAAGAAGACGACCGATCGGCTCGAGTTGAAGAAGTTCTGTCCGGCGTGTCGCCGGCACGTGCCGCATCGGGAAACGAAGTAGTCCGGGCGAGGCCCGGCAGGGTCGTAGGCCAGTAGCTCAATTGGTAGAGCACCGGTCTCCAAAACCGGGGGCTGGGGGTTCGAGCCCCTCCTGGCCTGCCAGATCGTTGGGTGCGGCGGCACGCGGATCCTCGGAGAGAGGCATCATCGGGCGCCGTACGGAGAACCAGCTGTGAAGGGCGCCATCGAGAATGCGCGCGGGCACGTGACGGGGTCGTGGACGCAGGCCCGCACCTTCCTGGCGGAAGTCCGCAATGAGCTGAAGCGGGTCACGTGGCCGTCGAAGGCGGAGGTCTACGCCACGACGTTCGTCGTGATCCTGACCGCGATCTTTTTCGGTGTGTATCTCTGGGGTATCGATTTGATCCTCAATGGTGTCGTGGGCTGGATCTTTCAGCAGTTTGGTGCGGCATGACCGACGTCATCACCAAGCGGTGGTACATCGTCCACACCTACTCGGGTTTCGAGAAGAAGGTGTCCGAGTCACTCCAGCAGCGGGTGCAGGCCTACGGGCTGGAGGGCGAGATCGGCGAGATTCTCATCCCGACGGAAGACGTGGTCGAGATGCGTGGTGGGAAGAAGGTGGTCAGCTCGAAGCGCTTCTTCCCCGGCTACCTGCTGGTCGAGATGAACATGTCCGACCATGCGTGGCACGTCGTGAAGAACACGCCGAAGGTCACCGGGTTCGTCGGCGCGGGCTCGAAACCGACGCCGCTGACCCGGGAGGAAGTCGACCAGATTCTGCACCAAGTGACGGTGGCCGCCGAGAAGCCGAAGCCGAAGTACTCGTTCGAGAAGGGTGATCTGGTGCGGATCAATGAAGGGCCGTTCACGAGCTTCAACGGAACGGTTGACGAAGTGAATCTCGACAAGAACACCATCAAGGTGATGGTGACGATTTTCGGGCGTTCGACGCCGGTGGAGCTCGACTTCCTGCAGGTCGAGAAGCTCTAGGCGTCGAGACGCGCCGCGGTGGGACCATGGCGAAAAAGATCCTGGCACTCGTGAAACTTCAGATTGCCGCCGGCAAGGCGACGCCGGCGCCACCGGTCGGGACCGCGCTCGGCCCGCACGGCGTGAACATCATGGACTTCTGCAAGAATTTCAATGCCAAGACGGCGGCGCAGGAGGGCCTGATCATTCCGGCGGTGGTGACCGTGTACGCCGATCGATCCTACAGCTTCATCACCAAGACGCCGCCCGCCCCGGTGTTGCTCAAGCGGGCCGCGAACATCGCGAAGGGATCGGGCGAGCCGAACAAGACCAAGGTCGGCACGGTGACCGCCAAGCAGGTCGAGGACATCGCGAAGATCAAGCTGCCCGACCTGAACTGCGACGGGATGGAATCGGCGATTCGATCCATTGCGGGCACGGCCCGCTCGATGGGGCTCGACGTGATTCCCTAGCGCGTGGGTGCGACCGACGAAGGCGTGAGGCACACGACATGAAGAAGACGAAGAATCGGACCGCCGCGGAATCGCAGGTGGCCGACCGGACGTATACCCTGGGCGAGGCCATTCCCGTCGTCCTCCGGGCCAAGTTCGCGAAGTTCGATGAGACGGTCGAGTTGGCGCTCCGGCTGGGCGTCAACCCGAAGCATGCCGACCAGATGGTGCGTGGGACGGTCGTCCTGCCGCACGGGCTCGGCAAGACGAAACGCGTGCTCGTGATCGCCGCCGGCGACAAGCAGCTGGAGGCACGTGAGGCCGGTGCCGACGAGGTCGGGGGCGACGAGTTGGTGGCGAAGATCCAGGGTGGCTGGATGGATTTCGACGCCGTCGTCGCGACGCCGGACATGATGCGATCCGTCGGCAAGCTCGGCAAGGTGCTGGGCCCGCGGGGACTCATGCCGAATCCGAAGACGGGCACGGTGACGGTCGAGATCGGTCGGGCCGTCTCCGAGATCAAGGCCGGCAAGGTCGAATTCCGCGTGGACAAGACGGGCATCGTTCACGCGCCGATCGGCAAGTGCTCGTTCGCCGCTGACAAGCTCGTCGAGAACGCGACGGCGTTGGTGGACAGTGTCGTGAGGGCGAAGCCGTCGGCGTCGAAGGGCACGTACCTCCGGAGCATCACGGTGTCCTCGACGATGGGGCCCGGCATACGCGTCGAAACGACGAGCGTCGGAGGCGAGGTCCACTAGGCGGTTCCTGGTGCGACGCCCCGATCGACGGCGTCCGTGAGGCGAAGGACGAGACGACATGGCTTTGACGAAAGCGGAGAAAGACACCGAACTCCAGGCGCTCGATGCCCTCTTCACAGGGGCCGCGAGCGCGATCCTCGTGGACTACACCGGGTTGAAGGTACCGGAGGTGACCGAGTTGCGGCGCCTCGTGCGGCGTTCGCATGGCCAGTACCGGGTGGTCAAGAACACGCTGGCCAAGCGGGCCGTGGCCGGCACGCCGTTCGCGGTCCTCGACGAGTTCCTCGTCGGTACGACGGCGGTGGCGTACAGCGCGGACGACGCGGTGTCGCTGGCCAAGGTGCTGACGACCTTCGCGAAGACCGCGCCGCAGCTGACCATCAAGGCGGCCGTCGTGGAGGGTCGAACCACGAGCGCGGCCGAGGTCGCCGATCTCGCGGCGCTGCCGAGCCGGGACGTGATCTACGGCCGATTGCTCGCCGTCATGCAGGCTCCGATGGTCCAGCTCGTGCACGTGCTCAACGCCACACCCCGCAACCTGCTGTCGGTGCTCACGCAGGCGCAACAGAAGACGTCGGAGTCCTAGGGAATCGTCGGGCCGGACGCGTGCCGGCCCTCGTCGGGATGCTCGATTCGACGGCGACCGATCCCGCGTCGTGATACACGCGTTTCAGTAGCTCAGGAGACTACCAATGGCGGAACTCAACCAGGCGCAGGTCATCGATTACATCAAGGGGATCTCGGTTCTCGAGCTCTCACAGCTCGTGAAAGCGCTCGAGGAGGAACTTGGCGTCTCGGCGGCCGTGGCGATGCCCGTCGCGATGGCCGGCGCGGTCGCGGGTGGCGCGGCGGCGGCGGCCGAGGAGCAGACGGAGTTCTCGGTCGTGCTGACCGAGGTCGGCGAGAAGAAGATCAACGTGATCAAGGTCGTCCGTGAGGTGACCAGCCTCGGCCTCAAGGAGGCCAAAGACCTCGTGGAAGCCGCTCCGAAGCCGATCAAGGAAGGCATTCCCAAGGATGAGGCCCAGGCCATCGTGAAGAAGTTCGAGGAAGTCGGCGCGAAGGTCGAAATCAAGTAGCGAGCCCTTCGCGTCTGGAGTGTCGCGGGTCCGGTCGATCGACCGGATTCGCTCCGCGCGTCGGTCGACCGTCGGATCGTTCGATCGTCTCGCCTGCATCGCGTGACGTGTCCGCCCCGTCTCGGGTACCTGGCCTCGAGGATCTCTAACGATATGAACACCCTTCCCAAGAACGTCTACCGCGAGCGGATCGACTTCTCGAAAATCAAGACCACGATCCCGATTCCGAACCTGATCGAGATCCAGAAGACGTCGTATGAGCGTTTTCTCCAGATGCACAAGCTCCCGTCGGAACGGGAAGACGCCGGCCTGCAGTCCGTCTTCAAGTCGGTGTTCCCGATCAGCGACTTCCGTGAGAACTCGTCGCTGGAGTTCATCGAATATTCGATCGGCAACTGGGAGTGCAAGTGCGGTCGACTGGCCGGCCTGCATCACCTGCGACGACCGTGCGATGGGTGTGGCACGACGCTGGTGATCGACCCGCTGGGGGATCACGAGATTCTCTGTTTCAAGTGCGGCCGCATGAACGAGGCGCAGGGTGACCTGTGCGACGTGTGCGGACACACGGTCAGCTTGAAGCTGAAGTACGACGTCGATGAGTGCCAGGAACGTGGCATGACCTACGCCGTGCCGCTCAAGGTGACGATCCGTCTCGTCGTCTGGAACAAGGACCCCGAGACGGGGGTGAAGACCATCCGCGACATCAAAGAGCAGGAAGTCTACTTCGGTGACATCCCGCTGATGACGGACAACGGGACCTTCATCATCAACGGGACCGAGCGCGTCATCGTCTCGCAGCTGCACCGGTCGCCGGGCGCGTTCTTCCACTCCGAGGATCGGACGCTCTTCATCGCGCAGATCATTCCCTACCGGGGATCGTGGGTCGAGTTCGAATACGACGCGAAGAACTTGCTCTACGTGCGGATCGATCGGAAGCGCAAGTTCCTGGCGACCGTGTTCCTCCGCACGCTCGGACTGCGAGGCGCCGACGAGATCATCCGGACCTTCCACGACATCAATCGCATCCACCTGCGAGGCCAGTCCCTGGCCTGGGCCGTGGGCACCGCCTTGGTCGGTCGACGCGTGGCCGTCGACGTGGACATCCCCAAATCCGATGTGACCCTCGCGTCCGGTCGCAAGGTCACGCAGGCGGCCGTCGCCGCGCTCCAGAAGGCCGGCATCGAGACGATCGAGATCGCCGACACCGAGCTCGAGGGAGCGTTCGCGGCCGCCGACGTGGTGGATCCGTCGACCGGCGAGGTGATTCTCGAGGCCAACGAGGAGCTCACGCCCCGTGTGGTGTCGATGGCGCAGGAACGGGGCGTCGAGTATCTGGACGTCTTCTTCCCGGAGCGTGACGACGTGGGGAGCGTGCTGTCGCAGACGCTGCGGAAGGATCCGATCCGGACGCACGAAGAGGCGCTGGTCGAGATCTACCGCCGGCTGCGGCCGGGGGATCCCCCGACGCTGGACAGCTCGCGGTCGCTGTTCGAGAACATGTTCTTCAACCCGCAGAAATACGATTTCTCGCGGGTCGGTCGCCTCAAGCTGAACACGAAGCTCGACCTCACGACACCGCTGGACGAGAAGATTCTGCATCCCCAGGATTTCTACGAGGTCATCCACTACCTCCTGAAGCTACGCCGCTCGCCGGGCAACGTCGACGACATCGATCATCTCGGCAACCGACGGGTGCGCTCGGTCGGCGAGCTGCTCGAGAACCAGTTCCGCATCGGCCTGGTGCGGATGGAGCGGGCCATCAAGGAGAAGATGTCCGTCTACCAGGAAATGGCGACGGCCATGCCGCACGACCTGATCAACGCGAAGCCGGTCATGGCGGCGATTCGAGAGTTCTTCGGCTCGTCCCAGCTGTCGCAGTTCATGGATCAAACCAATCCGCTGTCCGAGATCACGCACAAACGGCGCCTCTCGGCCCTGGGCCCCGGCGGACTGTCGCGGGAACGCGCGGGATTCGAGGTGCGGGACGTCCATCCGACGCACTACGGGCGGATCTGTCCGATCGAGACGCCGGAAGGCCCGAACATCGGGCTGATCTCTTCGCTCTCGTGCTACGCACGGATCAACGAGTTCGGCTTCATCGAGTCGCCCTACCGCAAGGTCAAGGATGGTCGGGTGACCGACTACGTGCACATCACGAACGCCGGTGGCACGAAGTTCACGGTGGGGGACATCGTCGAGGCCCCCGCGGTCCTCGAGGAGAACGAGAGTGCCAAGGCCCGTCGGAAGCGCGCGGCCGAGTTCGACCCGCATTCGTTCTATCTGTCCGCCTGGGAAGAGGACCGCTATCTGATTGCGCAGGCGAACGCCGTGGTCGACGACCACGGAGCGCTCGTCATGGAACGGATCAATGCTCGTCAGGCCGGGAACTTCGTGCTGGCCCCGCGCGAGAAGATCGAGTTCATCGATGTGTCGCCGAAGCAGCTCGTGTCGGTGGCGGCTTCGCTCGTGCCGTTCCTCGAGAACGACGACGCGAATCGCGCCCTGATGGGCTCGAACATGCAGCGGCAGGCCGTGCCGCTGCTTCGGGCTCGGGCCCCCTACGTCGGCACCGGCATGGAGAACATCACCGCGAGAGACTCCGGCGCCGTCGTCAGCGCCCGGCGTGCGGGGACGATCGACTACGTCGACTCGCAGCGCATCGTGGTGCGGGTCGAAGCGGAGTCGGGTGACACCACGAAGGAAATCGGCGCGGACATCTACAACCTGACGAAGTTCAAGCGCTCGAATCAGAACACCTGCATCAGCCAGAAGCCCATCGTGCGGGTCGATCAGCGGGTGCACAAGGGCCAGGTGATGGCCGATGGGCCGTGTACCGAGCTCGGGGAGTTGGCGCTCGGGCGCAACGTGCTGGTCGCGTTCATGCCGTGGCGCGGCTACAACTTCGAGGATGCGATCCTCGTGTCCGAGCGGATGGTGAAGGACGACTACTACACCTCCATCCACATCGAGGAGTTCGAGATCGAGGCGCGCGACACGAAGCTCGGGCCCGAGGAAATCACGCGGGACATTCCGAACGTCTCCGAGGGGTTCCTGAACGATCTCGACGAGAGCGGCATCATCCGCATCGGCGCCTCCGTCGAGCCTGGTGACATTCTCGTGGGCAAGGTGACGCCCAAGGGCGAGACCCAACTGACGCCCGAGGAGAAGCTCCTGCGGGCGATCTTCGGCGAGAAGGCCGGTGACGTGCGCGACGCGTCGCTCGTCTGCCCGCCGGGGATCGAGGGCATCGTCGTCGGCGTGAAGATCTTCTCGCGTAAGGGCATCGAGAAGGACGATCGGGCCAAGGCCATCGAGGCCGACGAACTCGAGATGATGGAGAAGAATCTGGACGACGAGATCCGCATCCTGCACGATGAGGTGCGGAAGCGCGTGGGCCAGATGCTCAAGGGGCAGGTGCTGCAGGCGGATTTGTTCGACGGCCATGGCCGGCAGCGTCTGCTGGCGAAGGGCGTGACGCTGACGGTCGAGCTGTTGCAGCCGGTGCCCTACGAGTCGCTCGTCCGTCTCAAGATCGAGAACGACGACCCCAGGCTCGTGGAGGATCTCCGCGATCTGGAGAGTCGTACCGATCGTCAGGTCGAGGTCATTCGCCAGCTCTTCGAGGAGAAGAAGGAGAAGATTCGCCGCGGCGACGAGTTGCCGCCAGGCGTGATCAAGCTGGTGAAGGTCTACGTCGCCATGAAGCGCAAGCTGTCGGTCGGCGACAAGATGGCCGGTCGGCATGGCAACAAGGGCGTGATCGCTCGGGTGCTCCCCGAGGAGGACATGCCCTACCTGCCGGATGGGACGTGTGTCGAGATCGTGCTCAATCCGCTGGGCGTGCCGTCCCGGATGAACGTGGGTCAGATTCTCGAGACGCACCTGGGCTGGGCCGCGCACGCGCTCGGCCTCTATTTCTCGACGCCCGTGTTCGACGGGGCGACCGAAGTCGAGATCAAGAGCTGGCTCGAGCGGGCCGGCTTGCCGCAGAGCGGCAAGACGACGCTCTATGACGGGATGACTGGCGAGTCGTTCGAGCAGGAAGTGACGGTGGGCTACATCTACATGTTGAAGCTGTCGCATCTGGTCGACGACAAGATCCACGCGCGGTCGATCGGGCCTTACTCGCTGATCACGCAGCAGCCGCTGGGCGGGAAGGCGCAGTTCGGCGGCCAGCGGTTCGGCGAGATGGAGGTCTGGGCCCTCGAAGCCTACGGCGCGGCGCACATCCTGCAGGAGCTGTTGACCGCCAAGTCGGACGATGTCACGGGCCGCGCGAAGATCTACGAGGCGATCGTGAAGGGCGACGCCTCGTTCACGGCTGGCCTGCCCGAGTCGTTCAACGTGTTGATTCGAGAGCTCCAGGCCCTGTGTCTCGACGTCGAGCTCCTGAAGACGAAGATACCCACGATCCTCGAACCGCCGCCGACACCGGAGCCGGTGCTGGAAAGCGTGTGAGGATTGGCCCGTGTTTCTCAAGAGATAGGCGACAGAACACATGAGACCAAGCTTTGGTGATAGAGGTTCGCTCCCGACGGATTTCGATGCCGTACGGATCAGTCTCGCCTCGCCCGAGAAGATCCTCTCGTGGTCCCACGGCGAAGTGCACAAGCCCGAGACCATCAACTACCGGACGTTCAAGCCCGAGCGCGATGGGTTGTTCTGCGCGAAGATCTTCGGGCCGGTGACGGACTGGGAGTGTCTCTGCGGCAAGTACAAGCGGATGAAGCATCGCGGCGTCATCTGTGACAAGTGCGGCGTGGAAGTCACGCAGGCCAAGGTCCGTCGCGAGCGACTCGGTCACATCCAGCTGGCGACGCCGGTGAGCCACGTGTGGTTCTTCAAGGGGTTGCCGAGCCGGATCGGCCACTTGCTGGACATTTCGCTGCGCGATCTCGAGCGCATCCTGTACTTCGAGGCCTACGTCGTCATCGATGCCGGCGACTGTGACCTCAAGCAGAATCAGCTGCTGAGCGAGGACCAGTACCGCCAGGCGCGTGAGGAGTACGGCGTCAAGTTCAAGGCCCAGATGGGCGCGGAGGCCATCAAGGAACTCCTCAAACGCGTCGAAATCGACGAACTGGCCGTCGACATGCGCGAACGGATGCGCAGCGAGACCTCGGTTCAGAAGAAGTTGAAGTACGCGAAGCGACTCAAGGTCGTCGACTCGTTCCGGAAATCGACGAACAAGCCGGAGTGGATGATCCTCGACGTCATTCCCGTCATCCCACCCGAGCTGCGGCCGCTCGTGCCGCTCGACGGCGGGCGCTTCGCGACGTCCGACCTGAACGATCTGTATCGTCGCGTCATCAACCGCAACAACCGGTTGAAGAAGCTCATCGAACTCAAGGCGCCCGACGTGATCATCCGCAACGAGAAGCGGATGCTTCAGGAGGCAGTCGATGCGCTGTTCGACAACGGCCGCCGCGGCCGGGTCCTGCGCGGGGCCAACAACCGGCCGCTCAAGTCGCTGTCGGATACGTTGAAGGGCAAGCAGGGCCGGTTCCGCCAGAACCTGCTCGGGAAGCGGGTCGACTACTCGGGACGGTCCGTGATTGTCGTCGGGCCCGAGCTGAAGCTGCACCAGTGCGGACTGCCGAAGAAGATGGCCCTCGAGCTGTTCAAGCCCTTCATCTACAACAAACTCGAAGAGCGTGGGCTGGTCGCCACCATCAAGCAGGCCAAGGAGATGGTGGAGCAGCAGCGCAGCGAGGTGTGGGACATCCTCGAGGATGTCATCCGCGAGCACCCGGTGCTCCTGAACCGAGCCCCGACGCTGCATCGGCTCGGCATTCAGGCGTTCGAGCCCGTCCTGGTGGAAGGCAAGGCGATTCGGATCCATCCGCTGGTCTGCACGGCGTTCAACGCCGACTTCGACGGTGACCAGATGGCGGTGCACATTCCGCTCTCACCGGAGGCGCAGATCGAGGCGTCGGTGCTGATGATGGCCTCGAACAACGTCCTGTCGCCGGCCAACGGCGCCCCCGTCGCGGTGCCGTCGCAGGACATCGTCCTCGGCTGCTACTACCTGACGAAGTCGAAGTCGGGCGCGAAGGGCGAGGGCAAGGTGTTCGGAAACCCGGACGACGTCCTGCTCGCGCTCGAAGGCGGCGCGGTGGAGACGCTCACCTCGATTCGACTTCGCTACTCGGGCGAATACCTGGACTTGACGCAGGCACGCGACAACCAAGTCGTGCGTCACGCCGACGTCCGCGAGGTCACGCGCGAGATCATCAACACGACGGTCGGCCGCGTCATCTTCAACAATGCGCTGCCCGAGGGCCTGCCGTTCGTGAACGGCCTGCTCAAGAAGAAGGGCCAGCAGCAACTCGTGCAGTACTGCTACCTC
>Ga0326597_10008360_pt1 | contig 13974 bp, 16 predicted proteins | sample RVTome_12_FD_203789 | JGI IMG/M metagenome (GOLD analysis project Ga0326597, IMG submission 203789) | Soil microbial communities from uranium-contaminated site in the Upper Colorado River Basin, Wyoming, United States - RVT100D185 | ecosystem: Environmental > Terrestrial > Soil > Contaminated >... | reverse complement strand
CCGTCACCGCGGCCGACCCACCCGCCCACATGCGACTCGAACTCGCCACGTCCGAATTGATCGCAACGATCGACGTTGCATTGCAGACCGCAGACACGGAGACCGAGGTGAGGGTGGCGCTGACCGTCCGGTCGAGGTCGTTCCTCGCCGGCATGTTCTTTCCGGCGATCGCCGACACCATCGGACGCGGCCTGCCGGACACGACTGTCGATTTCGCCCGGCGACTCGCAGAACACGGCTGAGCTTCAGCCGTCGGACGGCCCGTGAGACAATGGGCGGATGCGACGACACGTTCGCGGATGGATCCTCGATGTGGTCATCGGTGGTCTCACCGGAGGAGTCGTCGGCGCCGTCCTCGCCGTGAATGTCGTCATCTACGCCGGGATCGACCGCGGTTACGAGGCCACCATCCCGGACGTGTTCCGCGAAAGCACGGTCATCGGCGTCGTGGCCGTTGCACTGCTCGTCACCGGACCGGTGGTCGGAGTGGTGCTGGCGAGACGTCTGCGAGACAGACGGACCGGGCGCGGCGCGGGCCACGACGGCCGGGACCCGAGCTAACCGGCGGACTCCTGCAGGGTCTTGGCCAACTCGGCCGCCTCCTCCTTGGAGCCGGTGGATACCTGGGCCCGGTCGGTGAGGAGCGTCACCTGGTTGTTGAGAACCTGGAGGAACCCTCCATGTACGCCGATGGTCGTCTTGCTCGAACCGTGCTCGACTGTCACTGCGCCTGTCGTCAACGCGGCCAGCAGCGGCTCGTGATCTGCCAGCACACCGATCTCACCCTCGGTGGTCCGGGCGACCACGAACTCGGCCTGACCGGACCACGCCGTCGCCTCGGGCGACACCACGTCGAGCTGGAACGACTTCGCCATCAGGCCGCGGTGCTCTTGGCGAGGTCGCCGGCCTTCTTCTTCACATCGTCGGCACCGCCGACCATGTAGAAAGCCTGCTCGGGGTACTCGTCCATCTCGCCCCGGGTGATCGCCTTGAACGCCGAGATCGTCTCTTCGAGCGGCGTGTAGATGCCCGGCTGACCCGTGAACTGCTCGGCCACGAACAGCGGCTGGGCCAGGAATCGCTGGATGCGACGGGCCCGTCCCACGACCAGCTTGTCCTCCTCCGACAGCTCGTCGATACCGAGGATGGCGATGATGTCCTGCAAGTCCTTGTAGCGCTGCAGGATCCGCTGGACCTCGACGGTCACCGAGTAGTGCTCCTCGCCGATGATCTGCGGGTCCAGCGCCCGGCTCGAAGAGTCGAGCGGGTCCACGGCCGGATAGATGCCGAGGGCGGTGAGCGGCCTGGACAGAACCGTGGTGGCGTCGAGATGGGCGAAGGCCGTGTGCGGGGCGGGGTCGGTGATGTCGTCGGCAGGCACGTAGATGGCCTGGAGCGACGTGATCGATTTGCCCTTCAACGACGTGATCCGCTCCTGCAGGAAGCCCATCTCGTCGGACAGGGTCGGCTGATAACCGACCTCCGATGGCATCCGGCCGAGCAGGGTCGAGACCTCGGACCCTGCCTGGGTGAACCGGAAGATGTTGTCGATGAACAGCAGCACGTCCTGGTTCTGCACGTCGCGGAAGTACTCGGCCATCGTCAGCGCCGACAGGGCGACACGGAGACGCACACCAGGCGGCTCGTCCATCTGCCCGAAGACCAGCGCCGCCTTGTCGAGCACGCCGGACTCCTGCATCTCGAGGAAGAGGTCGTTGCCCTCGCGGGTCCGCTCGCCCACTCCGGCGAACACGGACACGCCACCGTGCTGGGTGGCGACCCGGTTGATCATCTCCTGGATGAGCACCGTCTTGCCGACCCCGGCACCGCCGAACAGCCCGATCTTGCCGCCCTCGAGATACGGGGAGACCAGGTCGAGGACCTTGATGCCCGTCTCGAAGACCTTGCGCTGCGGCTCGACGTCCTCGAACGCCGGTGGTTGACGATGGATCGGCCAGCGGGGCTCCCCGAATGTCTGGTCGGGAGCGTCGAGCGAGTCCCCCCACACGTTGAAGATGTGACCCAGCACCTGATCGCCGACCGGCACCGTGATCGGCGAGTTCGTGTTGCGCACCTCGGCGCCGCGGGTCAGGCCGTCCGTCGGAGCCATGGCGATCGCACGAACCACGTTGTTGCCGACGTGCTGGGCGACCTCGGCGATGATCGTCTTGGTCACGCCACCGAGATGGATGTCGATCTCGACGGCATGGAGGATCTCGGGGAGGGCGCCGGGGGGAAACTCAGCGTCCACCACAGGCCCGGCAACCTTGACGATCCGTCCGTTCGGTGTGCTCTCAGACATGTTCTCGCTCCTTCAGAACGGCGGGACTCACCCTTTGAGTGCTTCCGCACCGCCCACGATCTCGGTGATGGCGGTCGTGATCTCTGCCTGACGGGCCCGGTTGGCTTGGACGGTCAGGATCCGGATCAATTCTTCTGCGTTGTCGGTGGCGGCCTTCATCGCCCGGCGCCGGGCGGAGTGCTCCGACGCCGAAGCCTCCAGCAGCATGTTGAAGATCGTCGCCTCGACGTATCGCGGAAGCAGACGGTCGAGGATCGCGGCGGGGGACGGTTCGTAGCTGTAGGCGGCGGTGGGACCACCCGACGCCGCCTTGGGCGGCGTGATCGGCAGCAGCTCCGCGGCAGTCGGGATCTGCGTCAGGGCCGACTGGAACTTCGTGTAGAAGGTCTCGACCGCGTCGATCTCGGCCGATCCGTAGGCGTCCATGATGGCGTTGGAGATGGCACGGGCATCGCCGTACCCGGGAGTGTCGGTGACGGCCAGGTACGTCCCGCGAATGTTCCACCTGCGGTACCGGAAGTAGCCCTGCGCCTTCTTGCCGACGACGAAGAGCACGACCTCGACCCCGTTCCGCCGATGCTCGAGCATGCGACGCTCGGCGAGTCGGATGACGTTGGTGGCGTACGCGCCGGCCAGACCACGGTCACTGGAGACGACGAGGATTCCGACTGTGCGCAGTTCCCTCCGCTCGAGCAGTGGATGTGACATCGACCCTGCCGCACCACCGACGTTCTCGATGACCTCGATCAGCTTCGCCGTGTACGGCTTCGACGCGTTCACCCTCGCCTGGGCCCTGGGGATGCGTGACGCCGCGATCAGCTCCATGGCGCGAGTGATCTTCTTCGTCGCCTCGATGCTGCGGATGCGGCGTCGGGATTCGCGAAGGCCGGCTCCTGCCACGTGCCGCTACTCCTCCACCTTCGCCGTGTCCTCGAACGTCGACTTGAACTCGACGATGGCGGCATCGAAGTCGCCGGGCGATTCCATCTTGCCGGACTCACGGATCCCTTCCAGCAGGTGGCCGTACCTGCTCCGGAAGAACTCCCGCAGTCCCGTCTCGAAGCGGCGGATGTCACCCACGGCGATGTCGTCGGTGTGGCCCTCGGTGACCGCGTAGATCGCCAACACCTGCTCCTCGACCGGGAGAGGCTGGAACTGCGGCTGCTTGAGCGTCTCGACGACGCGGCGACCGCGCTCGAGCTGTGCCAGCGAAGCGGCGTCGAGTTCGGAACCGAACTCGGCGAAGGCCGCCAGCTCCCGGAACTGGGCGAGGTTGAGCCGGAGGGGACCCGCGATCGACTTCATCGCCTTGATCTGGGCGTTGCCGCCGACACGGGACACCGAAGTACCGGCGTTCATCGCCGGACGGATGCCCTGATAGAAGAGATCGGACTCCAGGAAGACCTGACCGTCCGTGATCGAGATGACGTTGGTCGGGATGTACGCCGAGATGTCGTTGGCCTTCGTCTCGATCACCGGCAGCCCGGTCATCGAGCCCGCCCCCAGCTCGTCGGAGAGCTTGGCGCACCGTTCGAGCAGGCGGCTGTGCAGATAGAAGACGTCCCCGGGATAGGCCTCTCGACCCGGAGGGCGACGAAGGAGCAGCGAGATCTCGCGATAGGCGACGGCCTGCTTGGAGAGGTCGTCGAACATCACCAAGGCGTGCTCGCCCTTGTACATCCAGTACTGGCCCATGGCGGAGCCGGCATACGGGGCGTACATCTGGAGGGCGGGAGCATCAGACGCCGTCGCGTTCACCACCACGGTGTATTCGAGCGCCCCGTGCTCACGCAGGGTCTCGACGACCTCGGCCACCGTGGAGGCCTTCTGGCCTATCGCCACGTACACGCACTTCACGGCGTTCTTGGTGCCCCAATTGCGCTTCTGGTTGATGATGGTGTCGACCAGAAGGGCTGTCTTCCCGGTCTGGCGGTCGCCGATGATCAGCTGCCGCTGGCCACGCCCGACGGGGGTCATCGAGTCGATCGCCTTGATTCCCGTCTGGAGAGGTTCGTGCACCGGCTGGCGCTCCACGACGGAGGGCGCCTGGGTCTCGAGGAGACGGCGCTCCGTGGTGTCGATCGGCCCGCGTCCGTCGATCGGGTTGCCGAGCGCATCGACGACGCGGCCGAGAAGGGCGTCGCCCACCGGAACCGACAGCACGGTTCCGGTCTGCTTGACCGGATCACCTTCCTGGATGTAGCTTGCCTCGCCCATGAGCACCACGCCGAGGTCGTGCTCGTCGATGTTGAGGGTCACACCGGCGAGACCGCCGGGGAACTCCAGCAACTCGGACGCCATCACGTTGGGCAGCCCGCTGACCCGCGCCACTCCATCGGCGATCGAGGTCACGTAGCCGACGGTCTCCTCCGAGGTGTCCGGGGACCAGTCGGCGAGGTTCTTCTTCAGCGCGTCGGTGATGGACTGCGCACTGATGGTGAGTTCTGACATGGTCCTTCCCCTATCGAGTCTGGAGGGTTTCGCGCAACGAGCGGAGGCGCCGGGCAACCGAACCGTCGATGACCGTGTCACCGACACGGGTGACCACGCCCCCGAGCACGGAGGGGTCGACGATGGTCTTCACTTCGACGGGTCGCCCCGTCTTCCGTTCGAGGGCGGATGCGAGGCGGGAGATGGTCGCATCGTCGAGCGGAACGGCCGTCCGCACCTCGGCCACGGCCTTACCGGCCACAGCGGCGCGCTGCTCCGCGAGGGCTCCGGCGATTTCCCGGAGATCACCGCCACGCCCCTGGGCCACGATCATCGAGACGAGGTTGACGGTCACCCTGGACGCATGGGCGCCGACGACGTCGCGTACGATCGCTTCCTTCCGCTCGAGCGGCAAGCGCGGGTCGGTGAGCGCGTCACGAAGTTCGGGCGACGTCTCCACCGCACGACCGAGGCTGAAGAGTTCCTGTTCGACGCGATCCAACTCACCCTCGGCGGATGCCAGGGCGAAAGCGGCGGCTGCGTAACCGTCCGTCCGCTCGCTCACCTATCGCTCCAGCTCTGCGATGTACCGCTCCACGAGACCGAGCTGGGTCTCGCGATCCAGATTGCTGCCGACGACCTTCTCGGCGAGGTCCACCGTGAGGTTGGCGACATCGCGCTGGGCGTCCTGCATGACACGGGCCTTCTCGGCGGCGGCATCCGCACGAGCCTTGTCGAGGATCTCGGCTGCCTGGGCCTCCGCTTTGGCGATCAGATCCGCCTTGACGGTGTCCGCCTCTCCGCGAGCTGCGTCGATGATCCGCCCCCGCTCGGCCTGGGCTTCTGCGAGCTGGGCCTCGTAGTCGGCACGCAGCTTCTCCGCTTCGGCCTTCGCCTTCTCGGCCTCCTCCATCTGGCCCCCGATCGCCTTCTGGCGATTCTCGAGTGACTCGTTGATCGCGGGCATCGCCCACAACCGGATGAAGAAGAAGACGAGAGCGAAGGCGATGACACCTGCGATCAGCTCGGGAGTCGCGGGCAGCAGGAGGTCGAGGCCTCCGTCAGCGGACTCCTCGGCTGCCAGGATCGTCGTCTGCGCCACGTTCATCGCGATCAGCCCAGGAAGAAGAGCACGAAGCCGATGAGGGCGAGCGCTTCGGTGAAGGCGATGCCGAGGAACATCGTGGTGCGGACCATGCCGGCGGCTTCGGGCTGGCGAGCCATCGCCTGCACGGCGTTTCCGGCGACGAGGCCCACGCCGATGCCAGGTCCGATGGCGGCGAGGCCGTAGCCGACCACGTTCAAGCTGCCCGTGATGCCGCTGGTACCGGCCTCCTGTGCGAGGACCTGAGCGGTCGCCAGCACTGCGAGTACTGCGTCCATGTGTCTTTCCCTATTCCTTTCTTGCGTTCGATGACCTAGTGCTCCGGATGGAGCGACGACTGGATGTACACCGCTGCGAGGAGGGTGAAGATGTAGGCCTGAACCACCGAGACGATGATCTCGAAGACGTAGATCCCGAGACCGAAGGCGAACCATGCCGGACCGGCCAGTCCCTTGACTCCTATCTCCCCGAAATTGGTCACCAGGTTGAGCGTGAAGATCCAGCCGGTGACCAGCAGCAGGCTGAGCATGGTGTGGCCGGCGACCAGGTTGGCGAACAACCGCACCGCGTGGGAGAACGGGCGGACCGCGAACACGTTGACGAGCTCGATGATGCCGACCAGGGGCTTGAGCAGCATCGGCACCCCGGGGGGCCACAGCAGGTCTGTGACATAACGGACCCCGGAGGTGCGGAACCCGATGAACACGAAGACGAGGTACGTGAGGAGCGAGAGGAAGAGCGGTATCGCCATCCGTGACGTGATCGGGAAGTTCACGAAAGGAGTGACCTCGAAGAGGTTGCCCACCAGGATGAACATGAACAGCGAGAGAAGATACGGGAAGTACTTCGCCCCGTCTGGACCGATCACGCCGATGGCGATGTCGTTGCGAACCATGTTCACGAGTCCTTCCACCGCCGCACCGAATTTGGTGGGGATGGGGCTCTTACGGCGATAGGCGAAGTAGAGGATGCCGATCACGATGAAGGCGGCCGCGAAGGTGAGAACGACGGTCCGGTTGATCTGCGTGCCGAACAGGTTCGGGAAGACGAACAGCTCGCTGACTTCCTCCGGCGCGCACACCGGCTCGTTTACGAAGTCACAGTTCTCAGCGGCCAGGACTAGCCGGTCCAATCCACATCCCTTTCTCTCCCGCGGGCTACTGCCACCGATTCGAGGATCAGCAGCACCATATACGTGATGACCGTCGAGAGGCCAAATGCCAGCCTGTCGATGGAGACGACGGCCGCGATGAGCAGCATCGAGCCCATTATCAAGCCCAATCGGAGGAAGAATCCGAACAATGCGGCGGCGTGGTACATGCCCAACGACACTCTGAGGGCGACGCTGAGCATCGCTCCGGCGAGCAGGAAGTTGCCGACGACGACGCCCACGCCGACCGCTGCCGCCCATCCCCCGTCGAACCCGCGGATGAGCCAGAAGACGGCCACGACGAGGGGTCCGACCCAGATGGCACGCTTGGCGGTGTGGCGGGCGATGACCGCTTCGACGGGGGTCGTTCCGAGCTCGTGCGTCTCACCGGTCGTCAACGGTCACGTCCCCTCGATCCGGGAGCATGCGCTTGGAGTAGTGCCACACACGCATGAATCCGGAGTAGCTCCCGAGCACGATGCCGGTCACGACGAACCACGGATCGGTCCCGAGCCACCGGTCGAGGAGTACACCCAGAAGCGTTCCGGACAGAACCGAACCGAGGAAGCTCCCGCCCCCGATCCAGCCCTGGCTGAAGGCGGAGGTGACGTCACGGTGGGCGTTGTGACGCTCCGGCACTCCTATCACGCCATCCCGGAGAAGTCCGTCGGGTACGGAGGAAATGAGGCGGCCAGCTCCCGGACGTCCGTCTCGATCTCCTTCAGAGCCACCGCATCGGCGTGATTGCGAAGCGCGGCCGCGATCAGAGCCGCCGTTTGGTCGGCTTGCGGCTCCTTCATCCCCTGCGTCGTCATCGCCGGGGTTCCGATGCGCAGACCGCTCGCCCGGTACGGCGGTCGAGGGTCGTTCGGGATGGAATTGAAGTTGAGCGTGATGCCGATCGAGTCGAGCATGCGGGCGGCGTCCCGACCCGTCAGCTCCTCGTCGACCGAACGGAGATCGACCAGGAACAGATGGTTCGTGGTGCCTCCCGTCACGATCCTCACGCCCTCGTCGATCATCCGGGTCGCCATCGTCGAGGCGTTGGCCAGGATCTGACGTGTGTACTCGGCGAACGCCGGGGTGGACGCTTCGAGGAAACACACCGCCTTGGCGGCGATCTGGTTGATGATCGGGCCGCCCTGGCCTCCCGGGAACACAGCCTTGTCGATGAGGGTGGCGTACTCCTCCGTGGACAGGATCATGCCGCCGCGGGGCCCGCGCAGGGCCTTGTGGGTGGTGGCCGTGACGATGTCGGCGTGTTCCATCGGGTTCGCCACGACCCCACCGGCGACGAGGCCGATGAAGTGCGCGGCGTCAACGAGGAAGACGGCACCGATCTCGTCGGCGATCGAGCGGAAGGCCGGATAATCGAGTTCGCCCGAATAGGCGGAATAGCCGGCGAGGAGAACCTTGGGCCGATGCTCCAGGGCCAGCCGCCGCACCTCGTCCATGTCGATCAGCTCGGCTTCCGGATCCAACCCGTACGCGACGAAGTCGTAGTACTTGCCGGAGAAGTTGACCGGGGAGCCGTGGGTGAGGTGACCGCCCTGGTCGAGTCGCATGCCCATGACCGTGTCACCCGGATCGAGCAACGAGAGGTACACCCCCATGTTCGCCTGGGCGCCGGAATGGGGCTGGACGTTGGCGTGGGCGGCGCCGAAGAGAGCTTTGGCGCGGTCGATCGCCAGTTGCTCGACCTCGTCGACGACCGAACACCCCTCGTAATACCGCTTGCCGGGGTAGCCCTCGGCGTACTTGTTGGTGAAGATCGAACCGCTCGCCGCCATCACCGCCGGGGAGGCGAAGTTCTCGGAGGCGATCAGATGGATATGGGTGTTCTGACGTGCGAGGTCACGTCGGATCAGGTCGGCCACGGTGGGGTCGACTGTGGCGAGGTCGTACATCTCGATCATCGGCTGTCCTGGTTCCGGGTCCTGTGCCGGCGGAGGGTACCTGGCGCGGCGACTCCGGAACCAGACGGCAGGTCGACCTGTCCTACTTGGCGGCGAGAACGGCGGAGCGGACGGGATACCGCACCGAGGTCACCGCATACGGGCGAAGCCTGCGTTCGACTCCGTGATACATGGCGTGTCTCCTGAACTCTCATCTGGACCGTGTCGCCCGATGGGACGCCGGAGGATCCCCCGCGGTTCCCGACACGACGACGAGGAAGGGACCGGCCGTCCCGACCGGTCCCTCCGATTCGTTCGCCCTGGGTGTCAGCGGATGGCTTCTCCGGTGTCTTTGTCGAAGAAGTGGAGTTTGGAGGTGTCGAGGACCAGGGTGGCCGTCGAGTGGGCGCGGGGAGCATGATCGGGATCGACCCGGGCGGTGAACTTGGTCTCGGTGCCAGCCACCTCGTCCTCAGAACCCTCCATCGCTTCCCGCAGATCCTCGGTCATCACCGGAGCGAACGGCTTGGAGAAATGCACGAACGCCTCAGACCCGAGCTGTTCGACGATCTGGGTCTCCACCGAAATCGTCCGATCCTCGACCACCACATCCGAACTGGCCGCCTCCCGGATCTCGAAGGACTCGGGACGGACACCCAACACCACCTCGGTGCCCTTGTAATCGGCCAGACGAGGACGCTCCGCCAACCGGGACCGGGCAATCTCCACCCGCTCCCCACAGAACGACACAAACACCCGATCCCCCTCCCCCGAGATCGTCCCATACGCAAAATTCATCGACGGCGACCCGATGAACCCCGCCACAAACAAATTGTCCGGCTCGTCATACAACGTACGGGGCGAATCGATCTGCTGCAGATTCGTCACCTCCCGCCCATGGATAGCCCGCAGCACCGCCACCCGATCCCCCATCGTCATCGCCTCCACCTGATCATGAGTCACATACAACGTCGTCGTCGCCAACCGGGCATGCAACAAACCAAGCTCAGAACGCATCTGCACGCGCAACTTCGCATCCAGATTCGACAACGGCTCATCCATCAAGAACGCAGACGGCTCCCGCACGATCGCCCGACCCATCGCCACCCGCTGCCGCTGCCCACCAGACAACGCCTTCGGCTTCCGCTCCAACAACTCGGTGATCTCCAACACCTTGGCCGTCTCCTCGACCCGCCGGTGAATCTCATCCCGAGGCATCTTCCGCAACTTCAACCCGAACGCCATGTTGTCATACACACTCATATGCGGATACAACGCATAATTCTGAAACACCATCGCAATGTCCCGATCCTTCGGAGACACATCATTCACAACCCGATCACCAATCGACAGATCCCCCGCCGTCACATCCTCCAGACCGGCAACCATCCGCAACAAGGTCGACTTCCCACACCCCGAAGGACCCACCAACACCACAAACTCCCCATCCCCAACATGAATGCTCACATCATGAATCGCCCGGGTCCCATCCGGATACACCTTCGCAATCGAATCAAAAGTGATCGAGGCCATGGTTCCCCTCCCGAAAAGTCGACCTGAAGCCGCGGCGAACTTACCATGGAAGCGCTATCACCGTTCCCTGAACCCAGGAGCAATGTGTCACGGACGATCGTCATCACCGGTGGAACGGGCGGGCTCGGCACCGCTCTCGCCGCCCGACTGCTCACCACCGATGCCCGGTTGGCGGTGACGTACCTGCTGCCCGAGGAGGCCTCGGAATTCGAAGACCGCTTCGGCCAGGACGAGTCGCGGATCATGTTGCGCCGGGTCGACGCCACCGATCCGGAAGCCGTCGCCGGCTTCGTCTCCGAGGTGAAATCCAACTGGGGCCCGTTCCACGGTCTGGCTGCGTTGGTGGGTGGCTGGGCGGGCGGGCGCGACGTCGAGGCGACCGACGACGTCCGCTTCGAGCGGATGATCGACCTCAATCTGCGTTCTGCTTTCAACACCGTCCGCGCCTGCGTCCCGCTGCTGCGCGAGGCCGAGTACGGGCGCATCGTGCTGGTCGGCAGCCGTGGTGCGATGGAGGCTCCCCCCGGACAAGCGGCCTTCAACATGGCGAAGGCCGGGGTCATGGCGCTGGGGATGACGCTGGCGCACGAGTTGGAGCCGACGAACGTGACGGCCACCGTTCTGCTGCCCACGGTCATCGACACGCCGGCCACCCGGGCGACCCTTCCGTACGCCGACTATGTCGACTGGCCGACGCCCGACGAGATCGGCGCCGTCGCCGAGTTCCTGCTCAGCGAGGAAGCCGGTGTGATGAACGGCGCCTTGATCCCGGTCTACGGCAAGGCCTAGCGAGCAGCAGCGAGCTCAGGAGCGGGCGCCCACCAGTTCGGCGAGGGGAAGGGCGGGAGCGAACAGCCAGCCTTGGCCGACCCTGCATCCCAGGCGAAGAAGATGGTTGCGCTCCTCCTCGCTCTCGACGCCCTCGGCGACCGTCATCAGACCGAGGGTCTCCCCGATCTCGAGAACCATCTCCGCCAATCGGGACCGCTCGGGACCTGTCATGCGGGCCACGAACGACCGATCCACCTTGACGATCGAGATCGGCAGCGAGTCCAGCCGGGACAGCGACGAGTACCCGGTCCCGAAGTCGTCGAGCGCGATCCTCACCCCCAGTTCGTGGATCTCGGTCAGCAGTCTCTCGCCGTGCTCGATCGCCGCCGTCTCCGTGATCTCGATCACCAGCGCCGAAGCGTCGAGTCCGTGTGCCTCCAACTCGGCGACGACAGTGGCAGCCAGTCCGGCGTGCACCTGATCGGCGGAGATGTTCACCGACACCCACATCTCGGGATCGGACTCCCGGAGCACGGCCACGTCGCGGCATGCTCGACCCACGGTCCAGCCCCCGAGCAGATTCATCAATCCGGCCTCGTCGGCGATGGCGAGCGCCTCGGGTGCCGGTATCGGTCCGTGGATCGGATGCTCCCAGCGCAGAAGGCCCTCGGCTCCGATCATGTCCCCCGTCTCGAGATCGACGATCGGCTGGTACTTCAACTCCAGCTCACCCGATACCAACGCGGCCTGGAACTCGGCACGCAGTTCGGCGCGACGCCTCAGTGCCTGGTCGGCGGCATGTCCGTGCACGTGGAACGAACCCTTCCTGCCGTGCTTGGCGACATACATCGCCTCGTCGGCATGTGCCAGGACACTGTCCACGGAATCCGTGGGAGCGACGCCGGCCACGCCGAGGCTCGCTCGGACGAACACGGGCTGCCCGCCCACGTCGAAGGGTCGCTCGAAGGAGGCGAGAACGCGGGCTGCGACGATCGACTCGCGGTCGGGTTCGTCGACATGGGTGAGGAGTACCGCGTACTCGTCCCCGCCCAGTCGGGCGACCACGTCGTTGGATCGACAGCATGACTGGATGCGTGCCGCCACCAGGCGCAGCAGGACATCGCCTGCCGCGTGGCCGAGGGTGTCGTTCACCCGCTTGAAGTCGTCCAGGTCGAGGAACAAGATGGCGCTCCGGCCGGACGGCTGGTCGATGGCGTCGGCGACGCGGCGGCGGAACAGCGACCGATTGGCGAGTCCGGTGAGGGGATCGTGCTCGGCCTGGTGGCGTAATTCCTCCTTGAGGTCGTGCAGTGCGGCGAGCGACTCCTCCAGCCGGCCGTTCTCCAGCGAGACGGACAGCTGGGAGGCGAGCGTCTCGAGGAGCGCCAGATCGGTTATCGAGAAGGAGCCGATGTCGCTCTCCGGATTCCGTACCAGGAAGGCACCGCTGATCTCGTCACCGGTGCGGATGGGAACGGCCATGGCGTCATTGCGGCGCCGGTCGGGATCGGTCCGCTCGATCCGGCTCTCACCCGTCGTCACGACACCCTCCACCATGGGGTGGAGATCACCTGGTTCGACCAGGTCCATCGTGCGTTCCTCGGATCCGGACACCGCGGTTCTGAACACGTCCGCCCGGTCCTCTCCCTGGAACAGGACGATCTCGCTGGATTCGGCTCCGAACATGCCGAGTGCCCGGCGCGCGGCGGCCAGGACCGCTTCGTCCAGCCGGGGCGTGCGGTGCAGCTCCCTCGTGGCTTCGTACATCGCCGTGAGGCGGGCGTGCTCCTGCCGCTGGGTGACCTGAGCGCGGTAGGCGAGAAAGAGCAGCACCGGTGGGATCAGGGCGATCCAGAGCGAACCGGGACGGGTCCAGGCGACGTTGACTGCGATCAACGCCAGCGCGGTGTTCATGCTGGCCGCCGCACCACCGAGCGAGAGGACCTGCAGCATGTCCGCCCGCGTCATCCGTCCACCCGAGATCCTGATCGCGGTGTTGATCAGGAGGTTGGCCAGAACGAGAGCGGCGGCCACACCGATCAGAGCCGCGAGGGCGGCCTTGATCCCGAGCGGGTCGGTCGATCCGAAGATCGCCCGGAAGACGAGCGTCACGACACCGGCCTGCAGCGTGAACTGCGATACGTTGAAGAAGAGCTTCTGTGGCGTCTGACGGCGGTGGAGAGCCAGTGCGGCCAGACTGCCGCCGGCCTGGCCGACGACGACCGCCCAGGGGGCGGCGAAGAACAGCCCGAGCACCAGCGGGATCTCGCTCAGTGAGAACGAGTGGGCGTGCCGATTGAAGCTGAAGTGCACGACTGTCCGCTCGGCGAGATAGAAGAGCGGGATGAGCGCCCACCATGGGAGATGGAACGGGGCATCCACCACCGGCTCCAGGCCGACGACGGCGAGAACGACGCCGATGGCGGCAAGTGCGATCGCAGCGGAGAGCCACCACACCTTGGACGAACCGGACATCGAGCGGAGCTTCACGACCAGGACGTGACGGACCAGGAGGCACCAGACCACGACGCACCAGACCAACTGGCACCAGACCACGAAGCACCAGACCACGACGCACCAGACCAACTGGCACCAGACCACGAAGCACCAGACCACGACGCACCAGACCAACTGGCACCAGACCAGGAAGCACCGGACCACGACGCACCGGACCAGGACGCACCGTCGAAGAAGTCGGGGCTCGAGACGCCATCCCAGTCGTTGCCGAAGATGTCGGTCTCACCCTCGAGTACGACGCCATCGTGCTGGACGTGGTGCGATCCCCGAG
>Ga0326597_10008359_pt1 | contig 13975 bp, 15 predicted proteins | sample RVTome_12_FD_203789 | JGI IMG/M metagenome (GOLD analysis project Ga0326597, IMG submission 203789) | Soil microbial communities from uranium-contaminated site in the Upper Colorado River Basin, Wyoming, United States - RVT100D185 | ecosystem: Environmental > Terrestrial > Soil > Contaminated >... | reverse complement strand
CTTCCGGATTCCCGTGTCTTCATCAATCACGGCCGCTTCGTTCGACTGGAGGTGACTTCCCGGATGAGGAGGCCCGTCGTGGACACGCGCACTTCGAATTCCGCGGGCCTCGTCAGTCTCTCGGGTTGGTGGCGAAGACGGTCAGCTCGATCGTGAAGCCGCGGTCGTTCATCTCGAGCGCCGCCTTGACGGCATGCGCGATGTCTTCGCCCCTCAGCTTGGTCGGGTTCTCCTTGTTCTGCGGCAGTCCGGCCGTTGCGTAGAAGTCGGTGAGCACTTCGCTCGGATTCACCAGCATCACGCGAACGTTGTACTGCCGCAGCTCGGCGCGCCAGCACTCGGTCATCCCCCGCAGGGCGAATTTGCTGCCGTAGTACGCCGTACCCTTCGCCGCGCCGCGCACAGCCGCGGTGGAACCGATGTTGATGATGTTGCCGCTCTGCCGCTCGACGAAGTGCCTGGCCGCCTCGCGCGCCATCAGCATGGCGCCCCTCACGTTGGTGGCGAACACCTCTTCGAAGCTCGCGAGATCCATCTCGACGAGCGGCTTGATCACGCCGAAGCCGGCATTGTTCACGAGAATGTCGAGGTGATCGAACCTCTGGAACAGCTCCTTGTAGGTCCGGAGGACATCGGACTCCCTGGCGACATCCGCCCGGATGGGATGCACGCCGATCGCCTTGGCCGCGGCGGCCAGCTTCTTGTCGTCGCGACCCGTGACGGCGACTTTCGCACCGGCCTCGGTCAGCGTCTTCGCGATGGCGAGTCCGATACCGGCGGATCCCCCGGTGACCAACGCCGTTGCGCCTGTCAGGTTCATGGTTCCGTCCCTCGAAAATTATTGTCGCCTCCGGGCCATGGCTCCCATGGCTCTCCTGCGCAAGTCTAAGCCAACCCCATGCTCGATCCGAGCACCCCACGGGTCACCAGCATTCGACAGTCCCTCAACATGGCAACGCGATACAATGCCCCGGTTGAGCGTCTACAGACAGAACCCATCGCCATGAGAGCCGCGCTCGCCATGATCGCAGCGGTGACTGTCGTCACCTCGACGCCGGCGCAATCGCTGGCCGATCTCGCCCGGAAGGTCCAGGAGGAGCGAGGCGCGACGCCGGAGCGGGCCGATCCCGGCGACTCCAAGAGTGCCGGGAGCGCGCCGGCAACGAAGGTCTACACGAACGCGTCTCTGCGTAGCGAGCCGGCGCCGGCGGATCCAGCCGAGCCGTTGAACGCGACTGACACGTCGACCGTGCCGGCGCCGGAGAACACCGCCGTCGACCTCGGAAACGCGAAGGTTCATATCGACCGGCGGACGGTCGAGCGGGCGCTCGCTCTTGGTCGCGCCAGCGACAGGGAACGCGCCCAGTTCCACGCTCGCTATGTGTATCCGGTGACGAGTCCCGTGGTCGACCGCGTGGAGATAATCACCGAATTCAGGAGAGTGATGCTCGCGAGCGAGGAGCAGGTCCGGATGGGCAATCGCCAGTTCGGCCTCCGCGAGGCGCTCCCGCTCCTTCAGCCGTGGCGGGGGCGCGTGGCCATCATCGCGCATGTGCGGTTCCATCCCCACAACACGTTCATCGAGGTGCCCCCGTACGAGGTGAGCGTCGGCGACGCAATCGCGCCGCTGGAGACGGAACGCATTCCGATCATTGTCAACGTCTCTCAGAGCACGCGCTTCCTGCTGGGGGCCCAAGTGCAGGCCGTCTTCGACGGCGCGCAGCTGATGCAGGAGCCGGGTATACTCGTCGTTCGCCTGGTCAATGAAGAGCTGGCCGCAGTCAGCGTCGATTTCGGATCGCTCGAGTAGCGGTCGGCGGGTGGCGGGCGGCCGATTCCGGCGATACCATTGTTGAACACCCTGTATACGATCGAGTAGGATTCTCAGTCGAGGCGGAGGTCTCCTTCAGATGCGAAATGCAGTACGGGCCGCAGTCGTCGTCGGCCTGGCAGTCGGGATCGGGGCGCTGGTGGTCACGCTGATGCCGGCCGGCGGTCAAGCACAGACGGGGGCGTATCGCGCGCCGCGCGCGCCCGGTGGCCACCCCGACCTCAACGGGATCTGGCAGGTCGTGAACACGGCCAACTACGATATCGAACCGCATGTCGCGCGCCCCGCGATGGCGCTGCGCGAGGGGCCGTACGGCCCGCTGCCCGCCGCGCCGGTCCTCGCGCTCGGCGCGGTCGGCGCCGTGCCGGGCGGCCTGGGCGTCGTGGAAGGCGGGGAGATCCCGTACAAGCCCGAGGCGCTCAAGCAGAGGAACGAGAACCGGGCGAAATGGTTGGAGCTCGATCCGGAGATCAAGTGCTACCTGCCGGGCGTCCCGCGCGCCACCTACATGCCGTTTCCGTTCCAGATATTCCAGAGCGACAGCGCGATCTTCATCGCCTACGAGTACGCGGGCGGCGTGCGCAACGTCTACTTGAAGGATCCGGGTCCCGCGCCAATCGACACCTGGATGGGGCAGTCGGTGGGTCGCTGGGAGGGTGAAACGCTCGTGATCGAGGCCACCGGCTTCAACGGCCAGGCGTGGCTGGATCGCGCGGGCAATTTCACCAGCACCAGTCTGAAGGTGACGGAGCGCTACACCCCGACCTCGCCGAATCACCTGATGTACGAAGCGACGATCGAGGATTCCGAGACCTTCACCAGACCGTGGAAGGTGAGCATGCCGCTCTACCGGCGCATCGAGCCGAACGCCCAGCTGATGGAGTTCAAGTGCGTCGAATTCGTCGAGGAGCTGATGTACGGGCAGTGGCGCAAGAATCCGCTGCCGCAGTGAGTGAGATGAGGTACAGTCGAGGGAGAGCCCCAAGACACGCGGAGGGCAAGAGTATGTCGATGAGAAGAACACTATTGTCGTTGGTTGCCGGTGCGAGTCTCCTCTTCGCCGGCGCGCAGCCGATCGTCGCGCACCATGCATTCGGCGCCGAATTCGACGCCAACCGGCCGGTCCTGCTGAAGGGCAAGATCGTCAAGGTCGAGCTCGTGAACCCGCACGCCTGGATTCACATCGAGACCCCGAAGGCCGATGGCGGCGGGACGGAAGTGTGGATGATCGAGGGCGGCACGCCGAACACGCTGCTGCGCCGGGGGATCACGAAGAACACGCTCACCATCGGCACCGAGGTCATCGTGGACGGCTATCAGAGCAAGGATCGGTCGAACCGCGCCAACGGGCGGGACATCACGTTCGCCGACGGCCAGAAGCTGTTCATGGGATCGTCGGGCACCGGCGCGCCGCGAGACGGCCGCGATCCGACCGAGCCGGGGCGCTAGCGAGCATGGGCGCGGAGCGATCCGCGCCCGCGCCTTCTCGACCGTGAGGCGGCGGACTGCCGCCGCCCGCTCACGACATCAGGCCGATGAGTCGCCCTGCGGTCGCGACCGTCGTCCACATCCCGATCGACACCAGCGCGACGAGCTTGCGCCAGACGGGGGCCACGCGGCCTTCGCCTGCCTGCGCGATCATGCGGCGCACCGTAAAGGTGAAGATCAGCGCCACGAGGATGACTTCCATCTTCAACCAGAAGTGGGGGCTGTAGTATTCCTTGATCGGCGTGGCGAGGATCTGAGGAACCCCGGTCGACAACATCGCCAGGAAGCCGCCAATCAGCCACGGCTGCGCATCGCGAGCCACCTCCGCCAGCGGCTGTTGCTTCATCCCGCGGCCGAGCAGGCGCAGATCCACGACCAGCAGGGCGCCCACGAACACCGTCAGCGCCAGCAGGTGCATGACGTTCACGGCCGCGGTGACATAGCCCGACGGGTCGATGGAGGCGCTGAACCCGAGGCTCTCGATCCACTGAAAGAACGGCAGCAGCACGGCCTCTTCCTATTGGTAGGTGAACCAGTTGTAGGCGGTCAGTCGGCCGAAGGCGACGACGCCCGCCCAGAGCACCAGTGAAAAGGCGCCGGCCACCCTGGCCCCGAGCGGCGCCACGGCGTCGGAATCCCACGCCGCCACCGACCGGTAGGTGGTCCGGTGAAAGGCGAGCGCATTCACGCCGGCCGCGACCATCAGCGCCATCTTGATCCAGAAGAAGGCCTTGCCGTAGTAGCGCATCGGCTGGCCGTAGAGGAGCACGAGGCCCGTGAGCGAGGCGAGCACCATCGTGGACATCTGCCACGGGAACAGACGCTGCTGAACCTGCGAGAGCGGCGTCCGCCGGTAGGCGAATCCCAACAGCCGCAGGTCCATCATGACGATCAACCCGGCGAACAACGCCATGCTGACGGCATGCGCCGTGAGCAGGTACGGGTAGCCGTAGATCGACTCGCGGATGGCGATGCTCGTCGGGAACGCATCGACCCACTCGAACCAGCTTAGCAAGGTCACTACGCGGCTCCTATGGCGTGCAGCGCGGCGCGGCGTCGCGATACTTGGAGTGGCAGTTCTCGCACGCGCCCGCGACGTCGTTGGTCGTGTCGCTCGCCAACTCCCGGTTCTTGGCCTGCGCGGCCTTCAGCATCGCCTGGGCGGCCTTCTGGAGATCGGCGACGAACGGAGCCCAGTCCTTCTGGTTCAGCGGCACCGGACGCCCGTTCTCGCAGAGGCGCCCGGGCACGGTCAGCAGGCGTGCCGCCTCATCCAGGGCGATGGCGGCGTTTTCGACGACCTGCCACCCGGTATAGATGCCCGAAAACGTCGACGTCGCGCCGGCGCCTTCCTCCTTTTTGCCAAAGGTTTCGGGATCCTTCACCTGCACGTCGAACAGGATGTTGGAGTTCGGGAACAGGATGCCGCGCATCACCTGGGCCAGGGTGCCGACCGGCTTCGGGTCGGGTGCCTGGGCGGCGGCGGCGAGGGTCAGGACGAGCAGGGCGCAAAGGACACTGAAGACTCGCATCGGGGTGCTCCTTGGACGAGAAAGGGCAGCCGGAAAATCATATTATACGGGCATGAGGATGCTGGCTGTCTTCCTGGTGGCCGGGGCGGTCATCCAGGCGCCTCCGCCGCCCGTCATACGGCCGGTCGGGACCATGAGCGATCTCATGGTGAAGATCCTGTATCCGGCCTCCGACGCGATCTTCTACATCGCGACGCGCGCGCCGACCACCGAGGTCGAGTGGAACGAGCTGGAGGGCAGGACGCTGATGCTGGCCGAGGCGGCCAACCTGTTGATGATGCCCGGCCGCGCTCGCGATCGCGATCGGTGGATGGACGACGCGAAGTTGCTGCGCGACGCGGGCGAGGCCGCGCTGGCGGCGGTGAAGAAGCGGGATCTGGCCGCCCTGGAGGGGCTCAACGAGCAGCTCTACCGGTCGTGCACGACCTGCCATCAACATTACCGGTCGAACTATCGTTCGCGGTGAGAGTGGCTCTGGCGTCCGGCTCGGCCGACGCTTGAACGGTCGCGGACGATCGAGAGGCCACGAAGGAGGGATGATGCGGAAGGAAGCCGTTCTTGCGCTCGCCATCAGTCTGCTGACGATGCCGGCTGCGCCGTCGAAAGCGTTCGCGCAGCTGTCGTCCACCGCCGAGTGGGCCACGCACGCGCAGAACCAGTACCAGGTTGCGGCGAATGTCACCTACCTCACGGCCACCGGCTACGAGTCGAAGCTCGACGTCTACCGGCGCCGCGACGCCACCGCCCCGCAGCCCACGCTCATCTTCTTCCACGGCGGCGGCTGGGTCGTCGGCACCAAAGAGGCGTCCTTCATGTCGATCATGCCGTGGATCGAGATGGGCTGGAACGTCGTGAACGTCGAGTATCGGATGGCTCGCGTGGCGCCGGCGCCGGCGGCGGTCGAGGACGCCCTGTGCGCGCTCCGCTTCGTCGTCGCCCAGGCCAAGACGTACGGTGTCGACGTCAACCGGCTCGTGGTCGCCGGCGAGTCGGCGGGCGGCCATCTGGCCCTGGCCGCGGGCATGATTCCGGCGAGCGCGGGGTTCACGAACATCTGCGCCGCGGGCGGGTTTGCGGGCTCCGAGAACGCGGTCCCGAAGGTGGCGGCGATCATCAACTGGTACGGCATCACCGACGTGCATGACATGCTCGCCGGGCCCAACGCGCGCTCGTACGCCGTGCAATGGGTCGGCGGCTCGGCCGACCGCGAGGCGGTGGCCAAGAGCGTCTCGCCGCTCACGTACGTGCGGCCCGGCCTGCCTCCGATTCTGAGCATTCAAGGCGACGCGGATCCGATCGTGCCCTACTCACAGAACACGCGCCTGCGCGACGCCCTCACCAAGGCCGGCGTGACCAACGAGCTGTTCACCGTCCCGGGCGGCGGCCACGGGAATTTCAAGGCCGACGAACGCACCAAGATCTACGTGAAGATCCGCGAATTCCTCGCGCGGAACGGCCTGTAGGCACGACCAGGGAGACGGTTCCAGACACATGGAGATGCAGGTGCCCCGACGCGCGTGGCGCTGGTGCCCGCTGGCGGTGGTGGCGGCGCTGGCACTGGTCCCGCCGCGGCCCGCGGCCCAGAGCGCCGGCGGGGCGATCCTCACCGTCGAGCCGCTGACCTCGCCGGCCGGCGCCGATTCGATGGCCCCTCAACTCACGGTGTCGGCCGACCGGATCATCCTGAGCTGGCTGGAGACGAAACACCACGCGACGTTGAAGTATGCCGAGCGCACGCCGTCCGGCTGGTCGGTGGCCGACACCGTCGTGTCGGGCGAGAACGTCGTCGCGAACTGGGCGGACGTGCCGTCGGTGCGCGCGCTCGGGGACGGACGGCTGATCGCGCAGTGGCTCGAGAAGAACGGCCCGGACCCCGAGGCGTACGACCTGCGCCTCTCCATGTCCGCGGATCGCGGCCGCACGTGGACGCCCCTTCGCTCGCCCCATGGCGATCGGACGAAGACCCAGCACGGCTTCGCCTCGCTCTTCGAGCAGGGAGCCGCCGGATTCGGGATCGTCTGGCTCGACGGGCGGGAAACCGCGAAGGCGGGCGGCGCCATGACGCTGCGGGCCACCCGGTACGAAGGCCCGGAGGGCGGCGGCGAAGCGGTCGTCTCCTCGAGGGTGTGCGACTGCTGTCCGACAGCCGCGGCCGCCACATCGGACGGCGCGATCGTCGCGTTCCGGAATCGCACGGCCGGCGAGATCCGCGACATCTACACGGCGCGGTGGGACGGCCGGGCCTGGAGCGCGCCGGCTCCGGTGCACGACGACGGATGGACGATCAACGGGTGTCCCGTGAACGGCCCTGCGCTGGCGGCGCGCGGGCGCGACGTGGCCGTCGCCTGGTTCACCGGGGCGGGCGGCGCGGGCCGGGCATGGGCCGCGTTTTCGAGCGACGCCGGCCGGACGTTCGGCCAGCCCGTGCGCATCGACGATGAAGGGTCGACCGGGCGCGTGCAGGTGGCGTGGCTGAAGGACGGCGCGGCCGTCGTCTCGTGGGTGGAGTTCGCCAAGGGGCCGTCGCAGCTCCGGGTCCGGCGCGTCACGAAGCGAGGCGACCGATCGCCGCCCGTGACGATCGCCCACGGCGTGGGCACGCAGTTTCCGCGGATGGCCGCAGCACGCGACGAGATCGTCTTCGCGTGGATCGAAAACAGCAGAGGATCGTCGCGGGTGCGAACCGCCCGGGCGAAGATGTAGGTCACTATGCGAACGACTTTGTGCCTTCTTGCAACCGCCTTGTTCGCCTCGTCCGCGTGTGGCGGCGGCGCCGCCGAGCCGCCGCCCTTCAAGCCGGTCGTCGATACGCTGCTCTTGATGGAGGCGGTCGTCGATCCGTCCGCCGACGTCATCTGGGATTCGGTCGGCACGATCATCACCGCGGAGGGCGAAGAGCACATCCGGCCGAAGAACGACGAGGAATGGATGGCCGTCCGCAACGCCGCGGTCGCGGTCGCCGAGTCGGGCAACCTGTTGATGATGTCGCCGCGCGCCGTCGACGCGGAATGGGTGCGTATTTCGCAGGCCATGGTCGACACTGGCGCGAGAGCCATCCAGGCGGCCGAGGCGCAGAACGTCGACCAGGTCTTCGACGTCGGCGGCGAGATCTACGCCGTCTGCACCAACTGCCATTCGAAGTACGTGGACGCGATTACGCAGGCCAATCAGTGAACGGTCGCTGGATCCGCTTCGCGGCGATCGCGCTCGGCGTCGTGGCGCTGGGCACGATCGCCGGCGCCCATCCGATGACGGGGCGCAACGCCACCTTCGTCCAGGGCATTCAGGGGCCGGCCGTGGCGCCGTTCATGTACCTCGGCGCCAAGCACATGGTCACCGGTTACGACCACCTGCTCTTCCTCGTCGGCGTGATCTTCTTTCTGTACCGGCTCAAGGACGTGGTGCTGTACGTGAGCCTGTTCACCCTCGGCCACAGCGTCACGCTGCTCGCCGGGGTGCTCGGCGGCATCCGCGCCAACCCGTATCTCGTGGACGCCGTCATCGGCGCCTCGGTCGCCTACAAGGCGTTCGAGAACATCGGCGGCTTCGACCGCCTGCTCGGGTTGCGTCCCGACACCAGGCTGGCGGTGCTGGTCTTTGGTCTGTTTCACGGGTTCGGCCTGGCCACGAAGCTGCAGGAGTTCACCTTGTCGAGCGATGGCCTGGTGATCAACATCGTGAGCTTCAACATCGGCGTCGAGCTCGGCCAGGTGCTCGCGCTCACGCTCGTCCTGATCCTGCTCACGTCGTGGCGCGCGCGCAGCGGCTTTCTCCGTCACGCCTTCGTGACGAACACGGTGTTGATGACGGCGGGGTTCGTGCTCGCCGGGTACCAGCTGGCGGGCTATGTCGTTTCGCGCGCCTAGGCCCGAGGTCTCGGCCCAGCCGTTGGCGGAAGCCCGCGCGTCCGCGCCGGGGCAGCCTTCAGCGCGGAAGATCCTCGCGGCAACGGGCGCGGCGCTCGTTGCCGCGGCTGTCGTCCTGGCGACGGCCGTCCTGCCGGCCGAGTATGGCATCGACCCGCTCGGCACCGGCCGATTCCTGGGCCTGTCCGCCCTGTCCGAGGGGACATCGGGCGCGATCTCGCCGCAGCCGGCGGAGTACCAGATCGACGACGTCGAGTTCGTGCTCGGCGGCTACGAGTTCCTCGAATACAAGTACCGGCTCGAGCAGGGCGGCACGATGGTGTTCACGTGGGAGGCGACCCGTCCCGTCATCTACGATTTTCACAGCGAGCCCGACGGCGCGCCGGAGGGCTACGCCGAAAGCTTCGACACGGGGCAGACGGCCCAGGCCAACGGCACCTACACGGCGCCCTTCTCCGGCATTCACGGCTGGTTCTGGGAGAATCCCGGGAGCGGCGAGGTGACCATCAAGCTGACGACCGCCGGCTTCTACACCGCCGCGCTGGAGTTTCACGACAACGACAGCTTCGCCCGCGAGCTGAAGGACCGTCGCGGGCCATGATCGCGTTCGCCCGGCGGCTCCGTGAGCCGCTCGAGGGCCAGTGAGCGTGGGAGGAACCTCGGGAGGACGGATGATGGGCGGCGCGACGTTCCGATACTCTGTTGCGGTGGCGATCACGATCTTCAACGTGTGCGGCGTCCTGGCCGTGAGCGTGCGTGCGCAGGGCGGGCCGGGTACGGTCTCGGGCGTCGTCGTGGCGCGCGAGACGGGGCAGACGGTCGCCGGCGCGCGGATCACGCTCGAAGGCGCGGCCGCCGCGGCGACGAGCAACGGCGTGGGACAGTTCACCTTGGAGGGGGTCCCTGCGGGCGCCATCGTCCTCGTGGTGGACGGACCCGGGTTCCTGCGGCAGCGGGTGCCGGGGATCACGGTGCGGGCGAATCAGGTCACGTCGGTCACCGTGGAGCTCGCCCCCACGCCCAATATCCTCGAGCGCGTGCAGGTGACCGCCACCAAGACGCCGCTCAGCATCGGCGAGGTCGCGGCGCAGGCCGACATCGTCGACCGCGCGGCCATTGACGCGCGGGGCGTCCAGTCGCTCACCGAGGCCATCGCGCACGTGCCCGGGGTGGTCGTGAGCACGCAGCTCGGACTATTCGAGTCGGTGACCCTCAGAGGCATGCCGCGGGACGGCCTCGAGTTCACCAACACGCTGCTCCTCGTGGACGGCGTGCCGCAGACCAATTCCAACAACGCCGCTCGCGTCGTCGCCCTGCCGATCAACGACGCGAGCAGCATCGAGATCGTGCGCGGCCCGAACTCCGCGCTGTATGGGCGCACCGCGATCGGCGGCGCGGTCAACCTCCGCACCGCGGATCCCACGCCCGGTCACGAGCTTGGCCTCGACCTGACCGGGGGCGAGTTCGACATGCTGAAAGGCGTCGCGCGCGTGTCGGGGCCGGTGCGGCGGTGGGGCGGGTACTACGTGTCGCTGGCCAAGGAACGCGACCACGGGTACTTCAACCTGAAGACGACCGACGAGTACGAGGTGGGCAACTGGGCCGGCTTCGGAAAGCTGACCTTCGCGCCGGACGCGCGGTCGTTCGGCAGCGTCAGCGTGAACCGCGTCGTCTCCGACAACAGCACGCCGACCAACGAGCCGGTCATCGACGGACGGCTGCTGCACGAGATCGACCCCCGTTTCGATCGGCTGACGAGCTTCAACGTCCCGGGTCCGAACTACGGTCAGGGAGAGACGCGGGCGACGTTCAACTACACGCGGCAGCTCTCGTCGTGGGCCCGCCTGGTCGAGGTCTTCGGGTATCGGGACGTCCGCCACGAGTTCATCAACGACGGCGACTTCATCGGCTCGCCGTACGATCTCGCGGCCCACACGATCACCCAGTACCCCTTCAGCCAGAAGCTCGAAGAGGACATCTTCTATCAGGAGATGCGGCTCGAGTTGACGCCCAGGCTCGGCGGGTTCAGGAACTCGCTCACGGTTGGCGGATCCTACGAATGGAACGACGGCGCGCTGGCGAGCGATTTCATCTACACCGACGAGGATCTGTTCGGCTGGACGATCGACTATCTGAATCCGGTCATTCCGCCCGAGTCCGAATGGCAGCACGACGCGAGCAGCAGGGTCTACCACCTGGGCATCACGGGCCTCTTCGCCCAGTACCTGCTCGAGCCGACGCCGCGCGTGCTGCTCTCCGCCGGCGGGCGCTACGATCGGCTCGATCTGGACAACACGCGGGAGGGCCGCCCCAAGGTCGAGGCGACGTTCGATGCGTTCAGCCCGAAACTGAGCGCCACCTACCGGCTGCTTGGCGCTCCCCGCGAAGACCGCCCCGCGGTCAACGTCTACGGCGCGTACTCGCGCGCCTTCCTCCCGCCGCGGCGGCCGAGCGCGCTGGCGCCGGCCGACGTCCCGCTGAACCTGCAACCGGAGGACATCGACAACTACGAGGTGGGCGCGAAGAGCAGTCTGCTCGAGAATCGTCTGGCAGTCGAAGCCACCTACTTCTGGATGCGGGAGAACGGCGTCGTCCTCAAAACGCGCCAGGGCCCGTTCTTCCTCGACACCAACGCCGGCGAACAGCGGTACAAGGGCGTCGAGACGGGCGTGAAGGTCGACGTGTCGCCAATGCTTTCGACCTTCGTGAACGCCTCGTTCTACCGCAACCGCTTCGGACGGTTCGTCATCCAGTCGCCGGACGGCGACGAAGTGCTGACCGGCAACCGTCTGCCCATCTCGCCCGACAGCGTCGTCAACTGGGGCGCGACCGTTCGTCCCGTGTCGGCGGTCGATGTCACCGTGAACGTCAAGCGCGTGGGCGGCGTCCAGACCAACCGCGAGAACACGTTCGAGCTCGATCCCTACACGCTGGTCGATGGCGCGATCTCCTGGAGGCGGGGCAACCTTCGCGTCACCCTCTCGGGTCGGAACCTGCTCGACGCGGACTACTACTGGAACGGCGATGGCGAGACCGCCGATCCGGGGCGGCCCAGACAAGTCCTCCTGACGACGTCGGTGGTGCTCAAGTAGCGTGAGACCCGGCTGGCGCGGCCCGCTCGTCTACACGCACCGCTGGCTGGGCATCGTCGCCGGCATCTTCTTCATCACGTGGTTCGCGTCGGGCATCGTGCTGATGTACGCGGGGATGCCGGCGCTCGAGGCCGGCGAGCGCGCGGCGCGCCTGCCGCGCCTCGACGTTTCCTCGGTGCGCGCGTCGGTGTCGGATGCCGCCATGTATACGGGCGGATTGGTCCAGGGCGTGCGCATCGGGATGTTCGCCGACAGGCCGGTCTACCGCCTGTTCTCGGCCGGACGCTGGACCACAGTGTTTGCCGACACCGGGAGGCCGCTCGACGAGCTGACCGCGGACCAGGCGATCGATCAAGCGCGCCACTTAGCGCCCGAACACGCCGCGACCGTCCGCTACGACACCCGCCTGACCGAACCCGACCAGTGGACGCTCGAGAGCCGGGCGCTGCTGCCGATGCATCGCATCGCGCTCGGCGACGAGGCGGACACGTATCTCTACATCTCGGATCGGACGGCTGAACCCGTGCTGAAGACCACGCGCGCGTCGCGGAGGCTTGGGTATGCCGGCGCCGTCGTGCACTGGATCTATTTCACGCCGTTCAGGAAGAACGGCCCGCTGTGGGCGCAGTCGATCATCTGGGGATCGGTCGTCGGCATCGTGATGTGTCTGTCGGGCCTGATCTGGGGCGTCTGGCAGTACGTCCAATCGCGCTCGACCTACTCGGGATGGATGCGCTGGCACCAGTACGCGGGCCTGATCTTCGGGGTGACGACGCTGACGTTCATTTTCAGCGGGCTGCTCTCGATGGACCCGTGGAGCTGGCATCCCGGAACCGGCCCAACCCGGCAGCAGCGGGATGCGGTCACCGGCGGCTCTCTTCGCATCGAGCTGGCCACGCCCGACCGGCTGCGCGAGGCCGTGGCGGCCTTGTCCGCTTCGCCCCGCTCCGCTTCAACCAGCGATCTGAAGGAGCTGGAGCTCGTTCAGTTCCGCGGCGATCTGTTCTTTCGTGCGGACGATGCGCTGGTCGCCGCGGCCGAGCCGCAGCGTGGGGCCGTTGCCGAGTTCGACCGCGCGGCGATGCTCGAGGCGGCGGGGCTGGCGATGCCTGGAGTGGCCGTCGAAGACGCGGCCTGGCTGACGGAATACGACCCGTACTACTATCACCGCGCCGGCGCGCTGCCGCTGCCGATCCTGCGCGTGCGGTACGAGGATCCGCAGCGCACATGGCTCTACCTGGATCCGAGGCGCGGGTCGATCGTTCGCAAGGAAGAGCGGCTCACCAGGCTGAACCGGTGGCTGTATCATGGGTTCCACAGCTGGGATTTTCCGTTTCTCTACCACCGCCGGCCCTTATGGGACATCGTCGTGATCGTTCTGAGCATCGGCGGCCTGCTGTCCGCGACGACGACGCTGGTGCCGGCCTGGCGGAGGCTCGGGCGCCATGGGCGGCGGGCGTACGCGTGGCTCGCGTCGACTCGACGCGAGGTCGGTCAAGACTGACCTTGGCGGCCCGCCGCGGGTGGTGCATCATAGAACCCGCCCGATGGGCCTGAAGGAGGTTTCCCATGTGCCGACGTTTCGCGTCGTCTCTAGGCGTACTCGCCGTGGTGGGCGCCGCCGCGTGGCTCGGCGCGCCTCTGCTCTCCGGTCAAGGCGCCCAGGCGCCGACCGCCGCGGGCGGCACGAAGCCGTGGAGCGCGACAAAGACGCCGTGGGGCGACCCGGATCTGAGGGGAATCTGGTCGTACGCCACGATTACGCCGCTCGAACGGCCGGCCTCCCAGGCGGGCAAAGCGATTCTGAGCGAGGAGGAGGCCGCGGCGCTCGATGCGGCTTCGGCGGTGCGCGGCGATCAGCGCGACCGGAACAATCCGGCGGCCGACGTCGAAGGCGCCTACAACGCCTTCTGGTGGGATCGCGGCAGATCGACGAGGCGCACATCCCTCATCGTCGATCCGCCCGACGGCAGGCTCCCCGCGCTGACGCCTGAAGGCGAGCGCCGGCGGACTGCGGCCGCCGAGCACAGACGTGCGCACGCGTTCGACTCGTACGAGAACCGCCCGCTCCAGGAGCGCTGCCTGACCTATCACGGCGTGCCGCCGCTCCCGACGGGGTACAACAATCACTACCAGATCTATCAGACGCCGGGATTCGTGACGATC
>Ga0326597_10008358_pt1 | contig 13975 bp, 10 predicted proteins | sample RVTome_12_FD_203789 | JGI IMG/M metagenome (GOLD analysis project Ga0326597, IMG submission 203789) | Soil microbial communities from uranium-contaminated site in the Upper Colorado River Basin, Wyoming, United States - RVT100D185 | ecosystem: Environmental > Terrestrial > Soil > Contaminated >... | reverse complement strand
TCTAGCAGGCCAACCGGCCAGGGATCGAAGACGCTTCTTCGGGGCGCGTGAGTGCTACACTTGGATGCACGCTTCGAGAGCCCATGATCACCAGGGCGCTGATGAAAGAAATCCTGTCTCAGTACACCCTGCCGCTAAACGGACGGCATGGTGTCTCGCACTGGGCGCGCGTCCTCGACAACGGTCGGAAGTTGGTCGAGCTCACCGGGGCAAACCTGGAAGTCGTCGAGCTCTTCGCCGTGTTTCACGACTCGAAACGCATCGATGAAGGTATCGACAAGGGGCACGGCGCACGTGGGGCGGAGTACGCCCGCGAACTGCGCGGCGAGTTCTTCGAGCTCGACGATGTTGCTTTCGACTTGCTCTCAGCCGCCTGCGCCGAGCACACCCACGGCCTGCGCCAGGCTGACCTGACGATCCAGGTATGCTGGGACTCCGACCGGCTCGACCTGGGGCGGGCCGGCATCCCGCCTCTCCCTCACCTCCTTTGTACCCCGGCCGCTCAGGACACGATGATGATCGGGTGGGCGCACGAACGCAGCCTGCGCAGGTTTGTCCCGGACCTCGTTGAAGTGGAGTGGGGGATTCGGCTTGACGCCGGCCCACCAGGGTTCAGGTAGTCTGTATCTTCTGCTTCGTCAGGCCCATCTATATTGACCCCGTTGGCCTTGTGTCGAGCGGTCTCTTGGACGCCTCCTCGGCGGGATGTCACTCACTTGTTCCGGAGTGGGCATTTGGAATAAGATACGTCTGGAACGTCGATAGAGGTGCTGTAAGAACCGTAAGAGAGAAGTGCGCCAATCGGGACGAGCCACAGCGGACACAGCTGGGGTGCCCATCCGTACCCACGCCGTCGCGACGGCGGCATACCTCAGGGCCAACCTCTACGACCTGGACGCCGTCTACGTTCCGGGCGCGGCCGCCAGACTTGCCGTGGACGAGGGCGCGGATTGGTGACCCATTGTTCAAGGTAAAGAGGGAGTGAAAGCAACATTATTGGGCAGCCTGCGAGGGCGGATGGCCCTGCTTCTGCTGGCCTTCACGCTGTTGGTCGGCATGGCGACCGGTTCGGCTCTCTGGATTACCGAGAGCCAGACCCGGGATGCCCTGGTTATCAACCTGGCCGGCCGCCAGCGGATGCTGCTCCAGCAGATGTCCAAGGTCTCCCTGGAGTGGGTGACCGACGGGGATCCCGTTTCCGCTGACCAGCTTCGCGCCTCCATGGCCCTGTTCGAGAAGACTCTGCACGCGCTGCTCCAAGGCGGTGAGACTTCCTATCTCGCAGGAAACGTGGTCAGTCTGCCGGCCGCTCGTGAAACGGCGGTTCGGGAGGCATTGACCAGGTTGCAACTACAGTGGTCCGAGCTCCGGTTCAGCCTCGACAGCCTGCTCGAAGCGGAGAATGGAACCCCGGCGTCCCTCACCAACTGGTCGGCTGTTGAGATCCAGTCGGCTGAGCTCGTGACTCGGGCTGACCAGGTTGTGCTTCTGTATGAAGGTGCGAGCGAGGCCAAGTTAGCCCGGTTGCGGGGAGTACTGCTCCTATTCGCGCTTGGCGCGCTGGGCCTTTTGGCGAGCGGTGTGCTCCTCATACGAGGCTCGCTCATGGACCCCCTCGATCGCCTGGCACAGGCGGCCGATCGCATCGGGAGCGGTGATCTCGAAGGCGAAGTGCCTATCGGTGGGCCGTCGGAGATCCGCCGCCTGGCCTCCACCTTGGAGTCAACGCGAAGGCAGCTCGGCCGGTCGACGCGGGATCTGGAAGAGCAAGTGGAGCGGCGGACACGAGAGGTGGCTGCCCTATACGAAGTGAGTCGGGAAATCAGTTCCCGGCTGGATATCGATCATGTTCTTCGATCGGTGACGAGCAAGGCCGCAGAGCTCCTTGAGGCCGAGGTGGCCTTTCTGTGCCTTCTTGACGGATCGACCCAGGCTCTCATCCTTCAATCGGTCAGCGGACCGGATGAAGCGGCGCGACAGAAGCGCCTGGAGGTGATTCGGTCACCCGCTGAGATGGTCCTCGCCCGGAACGAGGCGTTAGAGTGCGGTGTCGACGGCTGCGGCGGTGGATGTGCCATCGTCGACCCCCGCTACCGCATTAGCCATCTTGCGGCACCACTCAGAGTTGGTGACCGTGCCATAGGCGCCTTGTGCGTCGGGCACAGTCAATCCGCAGCCTTCTCAAAGGATGACGTCGGCCTTTTGACCAAGCTCGCCAACTCCGCCGCCATCGCCCTCGAGAATGCTCGCCTGTATGAGCGGGCCGAGCGCGTGGCCATGCTCGAGGAGCGTCAGCGTATTGCGGCTGAGATCCACGACACCTTGGCCCAGACATTGAGTTTCCTTGAGCTGAAAGCACAGCAAATCGCGGACAATCTGCGTGCGATGCAGCTCGACGACGCCTGGCTTGGGATGGAGCGGATGCGGAGTACGTTGGCCGGCGCCGGTCTGGAGGCACGGTCGGCGATTGCCCGCCTGCAAGAAGAGAGTACAGGCGATCTTTCCCTCCGGGATCAACTCGGCCCCGTCGTCAGTGACGCCTCCGAGGCAGGTGGGCCGGCGGTGGATCTGGTGTTGGATGAGCAAGAGCCCCTTTACACAACACCGGATGATGCCAGGCAGATCGTTCGGGTGCTCCAGGAGGCGTTGCAGAACGTCCGGCTTCACGCCCAGGCCACTCGGGTTGCGGTGCGAGTCAGCCAGCGAGAGAGTGAGCTGGCCCTGAGCATTGAAGATGATGGTGTAGGCTTCGATCCCTCCCGCTCCTACAACGATGGTGGGCGCCACTTCGGGATGAGCATCATGAGGGCGCGCGCCGCCCGGCTGGGCGGCAAGCTGAGCATTGATGCCGCGCCGGGACAAGGTACCCGCGTAGTTCTGCGCTGGCCGGTTGGGCGCCATGGCGCATCCGATGACGGAGACGCCGTCGTGACACCATGAGCAAGATACGCGTCCTGCTGGCCGACGACCATACCCTCTTCCGGGAAGGGATCGCCGGCATTGTTTCGGCGCAGCCGGATATGGAGGTGGTGGGCGAGGCCGCCGATGGGCTGGAGGCCTTGGTCAAGGCGCGCGAGTTGGTTCCGGATCTGATCCTGATGGACATCGGCATGCCGACCGGGGATGGCCTGGAGGCCACCCGGCTGATCAAGCGAGAGCATCCCGAGATCACCATCGTGATGCTGACCGTGCGCGACGACGAGGAGAAGCTTTTCGAGGCCGTCAAAGCCGGCGCCCAGGGCTACCTGCTCAAGAACATGGCGTCCCGACCTATGCTGGAGATGCTGCGGGGCGCGATCCGCGGGGAGGCCGCCATATCACCTATGCTGGCAGGCCGCATGCTGGAGGAGTTCCGCAGGATGAGCCGGATCGCGCCTTCAGGGGAAGGCACACAAGGCGACCTCACACGCCGCGAGCAAGAGGTGCTCGACCTTGTGGCCACCGGTGCCAGTGACAAGGAGATCGCCGCGCAGCTCATCATCAGCATCCACACGGTCAAGAGCCACGTGCGCAACATCCTATCCAAGCTGCAGGTCAGCAGCCGTTTGGAGGCTGCCCGCATCGCCCGCCACAAAGGGCCGGCCTGAGGCTCTGATCGAGTCTGCCTCCCCTTAGGAACGCCCCCCCAAAACAAAGCAAGGGAACTAAGCCAATCGCCTCCTCGGAGACAGCCCAAGATCGCTCGATTCTCATCCCGGCGAGAATCAGGTGAGTCATTCGACGCAAGGGCCGGCCGGGACTGCCGATAGCTCGAGGCAGATCCGTTCCCCCGCATTGGACCGCAGGCCTCTTTTCAGCCAAAGCAGACTAAGACCCATGGAACAGCCTGGTCCACTGAGGCTGGGCGGGAAGGAGAATGTGCCGGTCTCCCTCCCGCCCCGCAGCGCGGGAGCGTGCTGAAGTTTGGGCTTCGGCCGATCGGAGCGAGGGTCGCGGGCCGTAGCCTCACGCTGCGGCGCGGCCGACTTGAGGAACTAATTCTTCGCCGCCGGGGCGCTTTTGAAGATCACTCTTGTTTCCTTCCTGGGCTAATCCGCCGAGGGATTGCCCCCCCTCTGAAAAGCGCGTAGCGTTGTGCCAGGGGGATCCGGATCACAGCGAACATGGCCAGGCGGAAGAAGATACGACGCGTGGTGCTGCTTTCGACACAACCTCTGCTGGGAGAAGCGCTGCAGTCCATCTTAAGCAAGTTTGAGGAGGTGGAGCTGCTGGGACCGTGGCCTCCCGAGGCGGACGTGTTGGCCCGTCTCGGCGAGGAGGCGCCCGACGTGGTGTTGCTTGCGAGCGATGAGAGCGATTCGCTCGGACCCGATTCGCTTACCGCACGGCTGCTCGCCCGCTACCCCGATTTCCCACTGGTCCAGGTTTCCATCGAACACAGCCGGGTGCGTGCCTTTACCTCCAGGTCGCTCACGGCGCAGAGCGACGATCTGATCGAACTCATCCGCGGTTTACCCGAGAAGGGAGGGCCACTCTGACCGCCTGCCGGTTTCCCGATTTCCGAAGATGGAGAAGCCCATGAGCCGTGACCCCGATCTCTCTTGGGACAAGCGCCCGCTGACCGCGCGTGACTTCGCCCTCACAGTCTTGGCTGGGGTGATCCTTCTGGCGGTCGTCGTTGGGTTGTCGCTCTCGCGACTGCAGCCTCCGCAGCAGGGTCGGCCATCCGCGCCCGCCGAACAGGCCCAGGTTCCCACCCCGGGCTCGATTCCTGCCGCAAGCGCGCAGGCGGAGCAGGGCGCAGCCTTGTTCGAATCCCACTGTGTCTCCTGCCACACCCTTGGCGGCGGAAAGCTGGTCGGGCCAGATCTGGCGGGGGTCACCGACCGTCGCGACCCGGCCTGGTTACAGCGATGGATTCTGGCGCCCGACCGCGTCCTGGCCGAGGGCGATCCGATTGCCCAACAGTTGTTTCAGGAGTTCAACAAGATCCCCATGCCTAACCTGGGTTTGACCCAGCCAGAGGCTGAGGCGCTCATCGCCTATTTCCAGAGTGCAGGCGAGCAGCCCGCTGTCGCGGTCCAGCCCCCGGTGAGCCAGCCCGAAGGTGACCCCGGGGTCGGCAGGCTGCTCTTCCTCGGCGCCGACCGGTTTGAGAATGGCGGCCCGCCCTGCATGGCCTGCCACAGCGTTGCGGGCATCGGCGCCCTGGGAGGCGGGGCATTGGGTCCCGACCTCACCCAGGTGCTCTCGAAGTACGGCGGCCCTCAAGGTTTGGACGCCTTTTTAGACGGCGTGCCCACTCCTACGATGAACGCGGTCTGGGTAAACCGACCGCTGAGCGCGCAGGAGCGGGCCGATTTGATCGCCTTCTTCCAGGCGGCCGCGGTGCAGGAGCGGGCGCCGCAGACGCTACAGTTGTTAGCCGCCCTGGCGGTCGGCGGCGCGGCTATCCCGATCGCCATCGCCGGCTTGGTGTGGCGGCGGCGACTCAGCCCGGTACGGCGGTCTCTTCTCCGCCGGCCCGTGTGACTTTCGCATGGAGGGAACCAGCATGGGCTGGATACAGGATTTGGTGAACCCCAAGGCGCGCCAGTGGGAGGAGTTCTATCGCAACCGCTGGCAGCACGACAACGTCATCCGCTCCACCCACGGAGTCAACTGCACCGGGGGCTGTTCCTGGGCGATCTACGTCAAGGACGGCGTCATCACTTGGGAGATGCAGCAAACCGACTACCCGCTGCTCGAGCCGAACTTGCCGCCCTACGAGCCGCGCGGCTGCCAGCGCGGCATCTCGGCCTCCTGGTACGTCTACAGCCCCATCCGCGTCAAGTACCCGTACGCTCGCGGCGCGCTTATTGATTTGTGGCGCGAGGCGAAGGCCAACCATGCAAACCCGATCGAAGCCTGGGGTTCGATTGTCGAGGACGAGACGAAGCGCGCCCGCTTTCAGAAGGCGCGCGGCAAGGGCGGCTTCCGCCGGGTGGCGTGGGAGGAAGTGCAGGAACTGATCTCGGCCTCGTGTCTCTACACCGCCAAGAAGTGGGGGCCGGATCGCGTCTTCGGCTTCTCGCCCATCCCGGCCATGTCGTATCTCTCGTACGCCGCCGGCTCGCGCTTCCTGCAGCTCTTCGGCGGCGTCAACATGAGTTTCTACGACTGGTACGCCGACCTGCCCAACGCCTTCCCCGAAGTCTGGGGCGACCAGACCGACGTGTGCGAGAGCGCGGACTGGTACAACAGCAAGTACATCATCTCCATGGGGTCCAACCTGAACATGACGCGCACGCCCGACGTGCACTTCATCTCCGAAGCGCGGCACGAGGGCGCCAAGTTCGTGGTCATCTCGCCCGATCTGAGTCAGGTGGCAAAGTATTCCGATTGGTGGATTCCGGTGAAGCCGGGCACCGACACCGCACTGTGGATGGCCGTCAACCACGTCATCCTCAAAGAGTTCTACGTGGACCGACAGGTTCCCTATTTTGTGGACTACGTCACGCGCTACACCGACGGCCCGTTCCTCGTGCAGCTCCAGCCCAACGAAGACGGCCAGAGTTATCAGGCCGGACAGTTGCTGCGCGCCAATCGCCTTGAGCGTTACGCGAAGGAAGACAACGGCGATTGGAAGCTCCTGATAATGGACGCGAAGACCGGCCAGCCGAAGATGCCCAAAGGCACGGTCGGCTTCCGCTGGAAGACCGAGAAGGGCAAGTGGAATCTCAAGTTGGAAGACGGCCTGGATAACAGCCCGATTGACCCGACGCTGTCCTTCTTCGAACAACACGACGAGGTTCTGCAAGTTGCTTACCATGAATTTGCCGAGAACCAGACTCTCTTGCGCGGAATCCCGGTGCGCTACATCGAGACGAAAGACGGGCGCCTCCCGGTGGCGACGGCCTTCGATCTCTTAATGGCCCAGTTTGGCGTGGGACGCGGCCTCCCCGGCGATTACGCCGGCACAGGTGAGTTCGAAACTCACCCCTACGACGACCCCCGCCCGTATACCCCGGCCTGGCAGGAGCAGTACACCGGTATCGGGCGCGACACGACCATTCGCCTGGCCCGCGAGTTCGCGAACAATGCCGAAGCCACCCAGGGCCGTTCGATGGTCATCGTCGGCGCGAGCATCAACCACTGGTACAACAACAACCTGGCTTACCGCGCGCCGATAACCGCCCTCATCCTGTGCGGCTGCTGTGGGCGCAACGGCGGCGGAATGAACCATTACGTCGGCCAGGAGAAACTGACTCTCGTCGCACCGTGGAGCAGTCTGGCCTTCGCCAACGATTGGGGCGTGGTTCCGCGCCGCCAGCAGTCGCCCACGTGGCACTACGTGAACAGCGACCAGTGGCGCTACGAAGGCGACTTCACCGATTACGCGCCCGTGCCGCCGAAGACAAAGTGGGCCAAAGGCCATGCGATGGATCTGGAAACGATGGCCGTGCGCATGGGCTGGATGCCATATTATCCGCAGTTCAACCGCAATCCGATGGACGTGCTGCGCGAGGCGGAGGCCTCCGGCGCGAAGACGGTCGACGAGATTTCGAACTACACGGCGAATCAGCTCAAAGATGGCAAACTGCACTTCGCCGTCGACGACCCCGACGCGCAGGAGAACTGGCCGCGGGTGTGGTTCATCTGGCGCGGCAACGCCATGGCCTCCAGCGCCAAGGGCGCCGAGTTCTTCCAACGCCATTATCTGGGGACCCATGACAACATTGTTGCCGAGGAGCACGCCAAAGGAAAGGTCAAGTCCGTCACCTTCCGCGAACCGGCCCCGCGCGGCAAATTCGATCTCGTCGTGGACCTCAACTTCCGCATGGATACCTCAGCGCTGTACTCCGACATCGTGCTGCCCGCCGCCTTCTGGTACGAGAAGAACGACCTCAATACCACTGACCTGCACTCCTTCGTCCACCCGCTCGGGGCGGCGGTGCCGCCGGTGTGGGAGGCCAAGACCGATTACGAGATCTTTAAGGCCTTCGCCCGGAAGGTGAGTGAGATGTCTCCCCTCGTCTTCCCCGAGCCCGTGCGTGATCTGGTCGCCTCGCCGCTGATGCACGACACGCCCGACGAGCTGGCGCAGACCGAGCCATTGGACTGGGCCAAAGGCGAGTGCGAAGCGATCCCTGGCAAGACTATGCCGCATTTCCGCGTGGTGGAGCGTGACTACGCCAACCTGTACAACAAGTTCATCTCCCTCGGGCCGAAGGCTCGCGAGGACGGCTTTAGCGGCAACGGCGTCCACGTCCCGGCCGAACAGTTCTACGACGAACTGCTGGACAACCCTGTGGGCGGCTCACCCGATCCCCGGCACAGGCGCTGTGTCGAATGGGGCGGGGAAAAGTACCCCAGCCTCGAAGACGCGCTGGATGCCGCCAACGCGCTGCTGCACCTCGCTCCGGAGACCAACGGTGAAGTGTCGTATCAGGCTTTCAAGCACGAAGAGGAACTGACCGGCGTGCCTTTGGCCGACCTGGCCGAGAACGTGCGGAGCGTGCGCATGACGTTTCTCGACCTGACGCGCCAGGTGCGCCGCACACTGATCAGCCCGTGCTGGACGGGCATGGTGAACGATGGCCGAGCCTACGCCGCCTGGTGCATCAACGTCGAGCGGCTCGTCCCGTGGCGCACGCTCACCGGGCGCCAGCAGTTCTACGTTGACCACCTCTACTACCTCGACTTCGGCGAGCACCTGCCGACCTTCAAGCCCAAACTCGATCCGCGCCGGACGGGCGACATCGTGAAGAGCCTGGTGGACGACAAGAGCCTGGTGCTCAACTACATCACGCCGCACGGTAAGTGGAACATTCACTCCACGTACAAGGACAACCACCGGATGCTCACTCTCTCGCGCGGCATGGACCCGATCTGGATCAACGATAAGGACGCCGAGAAGATCGGGCTGATCGACAACGACTGGGTCGAGGTCTACAACGACAACGGCGTAGTCGTCACTCGCGCCAACGTCAGCGCCCGCGTGCAGCCGGGCATGTGCCTGTACTACCACGCCGTTGAGCGCACGATCTACATCCCCAAGTCGCAGATTCGCGGCGGAAAGCGGGCCGGCGGCCACAACAGCCTCACCCGCACCCGCATCAACCCGCTGCAACTGGCGGGCGGCTACGCCCAGTTCACCTACGCCTTCAACTACTGGGGCCCCATCGGCATCTTCACCCGCGATACCTACTGCGTGGTGCGGAAGCTGGAGAAGCTGGAGTGGTAAAGTGCCTGCCCTCACCCCCGTCCCCTCTCTCGCTGGGAGGGGCTTCGGTTTCTAAGAAGCAACCAATGGTTGCCCCATTGGACAGATCACTGTCTGGAAGGAATGCAAGATGATCGCTGGTCATCAAGCTTCTGATCTGCGTCTTCGGAAGGCGCCGATTGAAATGAGCGGCGACGAGTTCCGCGCGTTGGGTCATCGTCTCGTGGATCAGATCGCGGAGTTCTTGGACGGTCTGCCGCAACGACTTGTGACTCCCGCAGATTCTCCGCAGGCGTTGCGGGAAATGCTCGGGAGTGGAAAACTGCCCGAGCGCGGCGCGCCCGCCCAGAGTCTGATGGAAGAAGCGGCGGGTCTCCTGTTCGATCATTCGCTGTTCAACGGTCATCCGAGATTTTGGGGATATATCACTTCGTCCGCGGCGCCCATCGGCGCGCTGGCTGACCTTCTGGCGGGCGCGATCAATCAAAACGTGGGCGCGTTCATCCTGTCGCCGATGGCGAGCGAGATCGAAGCGCAGACCATTCGCTGGATCGCCGATCTGTTGGGGTATCCGCGCACGTGCGGCGGCGTGCTGGTGAGCGGCGGCAACATGGCGAACATGGTCGGTTTTCTCGCCGCGCGGCAGGCTATGGCGAACTGGGATATCAAGCGTGAGGGGTTGTCCACGAACCATCCGCGCATGATGGCCTATGTGTCGAAGGAAACCCACACGTGGATGCACAAGGCGTCGGAGTTGTTTGGCATGGGGGGGGACTCGGTGCGCTGGATCGAGACGGACGCCAGCCAGCGGATGATGATGGACGCGCTGGAACAACAGATCGTCGCGGATCGCGACGCGGGACTCCTGCCCTTCATGGTTGTCGGCGCGGCGGGAACGGTGGGCGTGGGCGCGGTGGATCCATTGCCTGAGATCGCCGCGATGTGCAAGAAGCATCACCTGTGGTTCCACGTGGACGGCGCGTACGGCGCGCCTGCCGCGTGTCTGCCCGAGGCGTCGGCGCAGTTGAAGGGATTGAGCGAAGCGGACTCGGTGGCGCTCGACCCGCACAAGTGGCTGTACAGCCCGCTGGAGGCGGGCTGCACGCTGGTCCGCAATCCGCAATACATGATCGATGCCTACAGCCATCACCCCGACTATTACAACTTCGACGGGACGATGGAAGACCCGCCGATCAACTATCTCGACTTTGGTCTGCAAAATTCGCGCGGCTTCCGGGCGTTGAAGGTCTGGCTCGGACTGCGACAGGCGGGACGCGAGGGCTACATCCAGATGATCCGCGACGACATCGCGTTGTCACAGGCGTTGTTCAAAGCAGTGGACGCGCATCCCGAACTGCAGGCCGTGACACAGAACCTGGGCATCACCACCTTCCGCTTCGTCCCACAGAACCTGTCCGGCAACGCGCCGGGGGTGGCGGCGTACTTGAACAAACTCAACGAGGAACTGGTCAACCGCCTGCAAGCGAGCGGCGAAGCGTTTGTGTCGAACGCAGTGATGGATGGCAAGTACCTCCTGCGCGCCTGCATCGTCAACTTCCGCACGAAGTTATCCGACGTGGAAGCCCTGCCAGAGATCGCGGCGCGGATTGGCAGGCAGGTTGATGCGGAGTTGCGTTCCGAAGTTCGATGACCATCAAGGCGGCCATGACGCTTGATACTTTTCACCAAGTTCTCGGCATCGCCGCGCCAATCGTCGCCATCGTTGGCGTTGTCATTGCTCTGGTCCAATTGCACAACCAGAGCCGCCTCCGCCAATTCGACACCGTCATGCGGCTGTTCACGGCTTTTGGAGAAGAGGAGTTCATCCGCCATTATCGCCGCGTCACGACATGGAAGTATGACACCTATGAGGTGTTCAAGGGGAGTGCCACTGAGGAAGATAGTATCTCGTTGATGATCGTCAGTGTATTCTACGAAAACATGGGACTCCTCTACAAGCGCAAGCTAGCGCCTCTCGAACTCCTGGACGATCTCAACTCGGCTCCAATCCTCACAACCTGGAAGAAGGTGAAGCCAATTTGGCTTGGCCTGCGGACGGAATATGGGCAACCACAATGGGTCGAATATTATGAAATGCTTGCCGAGGATATGGCAACGAGGCTTGCCAAATTGGAGGCAAAGGAATCCAGGAAGTGACGTCAAACAAGAAGAGAGACGGTCGGTGAAAAACCCCGAACGGACAGATACGCTTGTGCGCCTGCTGTCGGTGGCATTGCGGCTGGAGGGCGAAGGTCAATACAACCTTGCCAAACTTGCCCGCGCCACAGCGGACTCGATGGATCGACGCGCGGCGTGGGAACTCCATCTGCCAAGCGACAAGGACACGCTGGCAATCGAGTTCGAAGACATTGCTGCTTCGTTGGATATCGCCGACTTGCAGACCGCCTTCCTGAAAGGTAGTTCCGCCCTGACCGCAGGGCGGCTCCCGCTCATCCATGAGATTCCACATCCGTACGTCTGCCGCACCTGCGGACACCTGACTCTCGGGGGAGCTCCCGAAAAATGTCCCAATTGCGGCGCGTGGGGCGGGACATTTCAATGGCTCCCACCTATCTATTGGCTGGACGCGCTCGACCGGACAGAGGCGTTGGAGCGATTGCGCAAGACACCGCTGGAAGTTGCCGCGCTGTTGGAGGGACTCACTGAGCAGGCGATGACCAAACCCCCTGCGGATGGCGGCTGGGCGATCCGCAACATTGTCTCGCACTTGCGCGACGCGCAGGGCGTGATCAGTACTCGCGTCGACTTATTCCTCAAAGAGGAGAATCCCGTGCTGGAATCGAAGGTGGTCTTTGTCTGGGCGCGGGATGAGAAGGAACGTCCGCCGTCCACGAGACAGATTTTCGACGAGTATCACACTTCACGGCGGGAGATGATCGCCAAACTGAAATCGATTCCCTTCGCGGACTGGTGGCGGACGGGCAGGCACGAGGAGTTCGGCCTTGTTTCGATCAAGCAGCAGGTCAGTTATTTTGCCTCGCACGAACTGACGCACCTGCCCCAGATCGAACGGCTGGTGAAGCAAATCCACGGATGAGAATAGCCAATGAGCGCGTACCAAACGAAACACCTACTCCTTCACCGACTGCCGGGACGAGTGGGCCCCGCGCTGGTTGGAGCGTCCGTTCTTCGGACGCCTGGCCTGTAAGCCGGGCGAGATCGAAGGCCGCTTCAGTCCGCACTTCGAGATTGAGCGCTACGCGAGCGGGACGAACTACTCATCCTGGCCAGCAGGCTACGCCGTATATCTGATGACACGATGAGGAGAAGCTTCATGAAGACGCGGCTCGTCTCACTTGATGGATCCATCACAGTCCTGGCGGTTGCTCTACTCACCTTTCTAGGGCGTACGTTTGTCGATTTCCAGTTCGTCTACAGCGGGCTGGCCGCGGCTTCGGGCAAGGCGGCCTTGGCGACGCTGAACACCATGGCCCTGTTCGGCGTCTGGCTGTGGGGGTTGCTCGCCGCCACGCGCGGCAGCCGGCGTGCGCTGACAACTGCCTGGGTCTTCAACCTACTCTTTCTATTCGGAATCGGGTTCGGTACGCTGGTTTCCTATTGCCCTTCGCCGTGCCAGACCGCCTGGCCGCTGATGGAAATCGCCAACTGGGCGAACGTGATCACCGGAGCGATTGCTGCGGTCGCCGTCGGGGCCTACCTCTGGCGACGGCCGAGGCCGATCTGAGGAGCCATCACAATGGACATTCGCGCGCAAGTGTCAATGGTCTTCCACCTTGATAAGTGCATCGGCTGCCACACCTGCTCGGTGGCCTGCAAGAACATCTGGACCGATCGCAAGGGCACCGAGTACATGTGGTGGAACAACGTGGAGACAAAGCCGGGCACCGGTTACCCCACACTGTGGGAAGACCAGGACAAGTACAAGGGCGGCTGGGAGAAGGACAAGAACGACATCCACCTGAAATTGCATGGCCGGTTGGGCGGGTTGGCGAACATCTTCTTCAATCCATATCTGCCGACGGTGGACGATTATTACGAACCGTGGACCTACGAATACGAGAATCTCTTCAACGCTCCCGAAAGCGACGACCAACCCACCGCCCGCGCCATCTCGATGATCACCGGCAAGCACATGGAGATCGAGGCCGGACCGAACTGGGACGACGACTACGGCGGCTCGCCGATCTACGCCCGCAACGATCCGAACCTCGACGAGCTGACCGACGACGAGCGGGCGCAGTTGACCGAGATAGAGCGCGTGGTCTTTTTCTACCTGCCGCGCATCTGCAACCACTGCCTCAATCCTGGCTGCGTCGCTGCCTGCCCGGCTGGCGCCCTCTACAAGCGCGGCGAAGACGGCATCGTGCTGCTCAGCCAGGAGAAGTGCCGGGCCTGGCGCATGTGCATCTCCGGCTGTCCCTACAAGAAGACCTACTTCAACTGGTCGACGGGCAAATCCGAAAAGTGCATCTTGTGTTATCCGCGCCTGGAAAGCGGCCAGGCCCCGGCCTGCTTCCACTCGTGCGTCGGACGCATCCGCTACCTCGGCGTGCTGCTCTACGACGCCGATGGGATCAAGGGATCGGCCTCCGTGCCCGACGCCGACCTGGTCGAGGCGCAGCGCGCCATCATTCAGGACCCGTTCGATCCGCAGGTCATCGCCGCCGCCCGGGCCAACGGCGTCTCGGAGGCGATGATCGACTCGGCCCGGCAATCGCCGGTGTACAAGTTCGTGAAAAAGTGGCGCCTGGCCCTGCCGCTCCACCCTGATTTCCGCACTCTGCCGATGCTTTTCTATGTGCCGCCGATGCTGCCGGTGCTGGCGAAGGTGAAGGACGGCATGTACGA
>Ga0326597_10008357_pt1 | contig 13976 bp, 12 predicted proteins | sample RVTome_12_FD_203789 | JGI IMG/M metagenome (GOLD analysis project Ga0326597, IMG submission 203789) | Soil microbial communities from uranium-contaminated site in the Upper Colorado River Basin, Wyoming, United States - RVT100D185 | ecosystem: Environmental > Terrestrial > Soil > Contaminated >... | reverse complement strand
GACGAAAGGTCCGAGGCGCCGGCGGGAGAAACGTCGGTGCGAGTCTTCCAGGAAGGCGGGAGCGAGCTTCCCGCCGCCGCTCCCACCGGCTCCCTCTGGTTCGGACGGCTCCCCGCCACGGGGGACTACCTGGTGCGGGTGAGCACGCCCGGGGCCGCAACCTACACGCTGGCGGTGCAGATTCCGAGAACGGTGCCGGTGGCCCCGTCGAAACCCGCCCGGTCATACTCGGGCATCGCTCCATCCTGGGCACCGGTGGACTTTCTGGTCCGGGGCGAGGCGGGCCGCGAGCTGCTGGTGACCCTCCGCAGCATGAGCCCCGGTACCTACCTGCACGTCTTCGGCCTGGATGACGGGATCCAGCTGGCCCGCGTGCCGGACCGGCGGCAGTTCTTTCGCGGATGGCTCTCGGCCACCCAGGACTACGTGATCAGCGTGATACCGGAAGGGGCGCACGCGCACTACGAGGTGACCGTCGAGCTTCGCTGAGCGCCACGGTCACCGTATTAGCGGTCGCCTGATGCCCAGGGGTCAGTTGCCTCCCAGCCGGATCCGCTCGATCCGTCGGGCCTGGGACCGTGTGTTGTAGACGCGGAGGCTTACAATGGCCTCCGATCGCTGTTCCTGCAGCACGCGCCGGAGGTCGGCCGTGGTCTTGACCGGGGTCCCCTCGACCTCGAGAATGATGTCCGGCCCACCCCTGTCCGGGCCGGTCAGCCGCCCCCATGCCGGCCCGCCCGCCCGCACCGCCGTCACCAGCAAGCCGCGCTGATCGTCTCGCAGCTGGAACCGATCGATGTCATCGGGGTCGAGCGATGCGACGGTGACGCCCAGGCGGTCGAACGCGGCCGCCCCTGCTTCCAGCGTGTCGCCGGTGTCGGTGCCGCCGGCCTCCGCGACGGCTTTCGGGGAGGGCAGCTCCTGCAGCCGAACGGTGAACGTCTTTCGGACCCCGCCCTTGCGGGCCACTTCGACCTTGACCGCGTCGCCCGGGCGGCGGAAGGCCACCTTTTGCTGTAGCTGTCCCACGTACTCGACCGGCTCGCCATCTACGGTGACGATGATGTCGCCCGGCTCGAGGCCCGCCTTCCGGGCCGGTGAGCTTTCACTCCCGAAATCCTGCACCGTCACGCCACGGATGTCGGGGAGTCCGACATAGGCGGCGTCATTGGGGGAGGCATTGCGGACCGTCAATCCCAGCGCCGCCCGCTGCACCCGTCCATGCTGAATCAGCTGGTCCATGACCCGGCGAGCCAAGTTGATGGGAATCGCGAACCCGTATCCCGAATAGAAGCCGGTCGGGCTCTCGATCGCCGAGTTGACGCCGATCACTTCGCCGCGCACGCTCACCAGCGGCCCGCCCGAGTTCCCCGGATTGATCGCCGCGTCGGTCTGGATGAAGTCCTGGATGATGCGATCGCTCGCGTTGGGCAGCACCAGGGACCGCCCCTTGGCGCTGACGATCCCGGAGGTCACCGAGAAAGTCAGGTCCTCACCCAGCGGGTTGCCCACCGCCAGCACCCACTCGCCGACTCGCGCGGCGTCGCTATCGCCGAGCCGGGCGGGAGTGAGGTTGCTGGCGTCGATCTTGAGGACGGCCAGATCGGTATTGGGGTCGGTGCCGACCACTCTGGCCTTGAATTCCCGGCGGTCGAGCAGGCGCACGGTCACCTGGTCGGAGCCGTCCACCACGTGATCGTTCGTCAGGATGTAGCCGTCCGCGGACACCACGAACCCGGAACCGGCGCTCTCCTGAAACGACGGGCCCTGCCGGAACCGCGGAAAGCGGGGAAAGAACTGCTCAAAACCGGGCGGGACTTCGAGGCGGGGGGCCTCGGACCGGTCCTTCCGTCCCGACCTGATGTAGACCACGCTCGGCTTGATGTGCTCGGCGATGGACGCGAACGCCTCGCTCAGGTCGGGCAGGCCGCCGAGAGCGGGGATGGCGGTGGACCGGGCCGCCCCGATCCCGGGACGCTGCTCCGGCTGCTGCGCGGTGGAGAACCGAGGCAGGCGGAGCGCGCTTGCCAGCAGGAGCCCGGCCAGGAACGCCACCGCAACGCCGCCGGACCACAGCCGATGAATCCAACCCTTCGACATGTCGTGCATCTCCCATATGGACTGGAACTGACGTGGGTCATTTGAGGGACCCGAGTCAGTCGGGAAATGCACGAAGTGTGGGGAGCGTCGCGCCGCCGGAGCGGGGGGACTACCGGCTGCCGGCCGGGGATCCGATGAGGCGGGTGGTGGGCTTGAAGGCCGCCCAGGCGAACCAGAAGTGGTTGCCGTGAGGGACCGGCGTGAGCTGGGCGCCGCGCAGCGTGCCGTCGACCGCCCGGCCCAGGATGTCCCAGCGCGACCCGGTCTGCCGATCAGTGAAGGCGCCGGGGCCCGCCGGATCGAACTCGAGGGTACGCCCGTCCAGGCGACGATCGAACACCCCGGTCGCGCCGACATCGCGGCCCTTCGAGATTTCGCCGTCATCCAAGGCGCTCGCGGTACCCGGGCTCCAAAAGAGGGTCACCGGGCGGTCTCCGATCTCGACGTCGACCACGGGACGCTCCTGGAACCGGGCAAAGGGCACCGCGACGTCTTCACCGTCGAGGGAGATGGCGACCACCCGCTCCATCGCCGGAAGCCGCTGGTCGATCCGCCGCCGGAAGAACGACGCGATCGGCGACCCCGACGGGTCGTCGTAGCCGGCGTAGGGGTTTTTCCCGTAGGGCCGGTCGAACCCGGTCTTGCGGGATAAAACCTGTCCCTCGGGGTAGGCGCCCTTGTAAGCCGCCCAACTCACCACCGGCGCACTCACGAACTCAAGGCGCCTGCCGGCGTGCACGCCGACAATGCCCTCGCCGCTCGCCTGCTGCCACCAACTCTCCGACTGGCGGTCGTACATCACCAGATCGGAATGGCGCAGGCGTCCCGTGGTGCCGAAATCGAGCACCACGCCGTCCAGCCGCCGGTCGAAGGCCAGGGCGGTGTTGCACAGCGGGCAATAGGTGACCGACACCGGGCGGGTGCCGACAACGTCGTTGACGATTTCGTGCCAGATGAGGATCTGGATGGGGTAGGCCTTGGCCGCGTCACCATCGGTCACCACCACGACCGGCTCCCGGGCCCGCAGCCATCGATCGGCGTCTTTCACAGCCACGAAAGTGGGGTGATCGATGGCGGGAATCCCGTCCTTGGGGGGGCCGCCGGACACGATCTCCTCCAGCGGCACGGTGTGGCGCGAGAAGTCGGTGGTCCACTCGCCGCGAGATCGAGATTGACCCTCTACCCAACCGGGTCCCATGGCTGCGATGGCGATGGCCGCGAGTGCGGGCCTCCAGGACATGCCTCGCTCCTCTCAGGCGGTCTGCACGCGACCGAGCGCGTCGGCCTGGCTCGGCCGCTGAAGCCAGGCAAGGCCGACTCCCAGGACGTACCCGAACAGCGCGTGCCCCAGGAGGCTGCCGAAGGCCGCGACCGGCATCGTCCGCAGCGGAGAAAACGCGGCCATCCCCAGCATGAGCGGCATCAGGACCAACCCGCCCATGACCCACCACACGAATCCGTAGGCCACGCCCCACCCGGCTCCCCGGGCGAACTTGTTTCCGATTCGTTCGCCGAGGAACCAGGCGAAAATGCCCCCGATGACGACGCTGTTGATCAGGTGATAGAGCCAGCCCACGATCACGCTGTCCGACCGCAGGATGCCCGCCACCATGACGATCATTGGCACCGACTGGCCGTCCGGCATCGGGGCGCTCAGCATCTGGAGCATGACACCGAACACGAAGCCGGCACCGAGGCCCGCGAGGGCGCCGGCAACGGGTCCCTGTCTCATGAGGAACACTTCCTATGGCCGGTGGACATGATGCGGCTGGCCACCGGGCGCACCCCGATCGAGTTCCGCGCGGATCAGCGCCCGGATGGCCTGCATCTGTTCCGGCCCCGCGAACCCGATCCAGCGCTCCACCACGCGACCATCGCGGTCCAGGAGCACGGTGTACGGGAGGCCGGGATAGTGGTAGGCCGCCTTCATGTCGCCGTGGCCGAGCACCACCGGAAACTCGAAGCCGAACTCATCCATGAATCCACGTGCCGCGTCAATGTCCTTCTCGTCATTGACGCCGAGATAAAAGAAATCGGGGTCTCTGACGCTCCGGCGCAACGAGTCGAGGGCCGGCATTTCCGTTCGGCAGGGTGCGCACCAGCTGGCCCAGAAGTTGAGCAGAACCACCTTCCCGCGAAGCCCGGAAAGGGAAACCCGGCCGGCATCCAATCGCGGCAGGTCGAACTCAGGCGCCTTGTCCCGCTGCGCCGGCGGGACCCCGGTGAGCAGGCGGAAAGCATCGAGGAGATACACCCGTCCGTCCCCGTCGACGGCCAGGGTGGGCAGTGAGGTAGACAGACGAGCCGAACGCACCAGTCGCCCCGTCACCGGCTCGAAGACGTCCAGCCGCGATTCGGTCATGGTGAATCCCGCCGTGCTCAGCAGGTACAGCCGACGATCGGGCCCCAGGGCCAGACCGAGATTGACCGGGTGATAGTCGATCACCGCCCGGCCATCGACCAACTCGAACCGCGGGTCGGTGGTGGACTGGGGGAGCCCGCGGCCCGCGACCCAGAGGGTGTCGCCGGCCGGGGTGAGGGCGACGATCTCGTCGCGGATGAATGGCGCATAGTAGAGCGTGCCGTCGTCGCCTACCGCGACGCGACCGGCATTCGCCAGGTCACCCAGCAGGATGTGCTCGGGCCTGAGCGCGGTCCCCAGCGGCCTGAATGCGGTGTCGGCGCCGCCCAACCCCAGGAGAAGCGGTGCCCCTGCCGGCTCGATGGCGTAGGCGAATCGGAGGGGCGAGCGGGCCAGCCAGACGCTCTGCCCGGCCGGGTCGGCCTGTACGGCCGGGAACGAGAAGGCGGTCGACCGGACCGTGACGCGACCGTGCGCGTCGGCGTGTAACAGCTCGCCGGCGATGTCGGTGAGCCAGAGCCCACCGTCCCGGGCCGGAGCGACACTCTCCGGCTCGCGGCCTTCCAGATCGAGTCGCCGGCGATTGACGCGCAGCCGCTCATCAACCAGCAGCACCCCGCCGGTGCCATCGAGCACCAGGGCCCCGTTCGGCGTCGCTTGTGCCTGGCGACCCTGAAGCCACAGCAGCCGCGCCCCTCCGGTCGGGGGCAGCGTGTCGAGGATCAGCTGTTCGGGGGCCTCGGGCGCCAGAACATGACGCACCGTCCCGACCACATGCTCCACCGGAGGCAGCGCCGGGCGGGCGACGGCGATCGGTCCACGGCGGGCGGCCCGCGCCGGGTGCCCGAAGGCGCCGATGGCCGCGGAGGCCACGGCCGCGGTGCCGACCACCAGAAGCAGCAAGGCGGGCCGGGAAACCCGGCCCGCCCGCAACAGTGAAATGCTCACGCCTTCTTGATCGAGTTGATCTGGATGGCGTGGGCCCCACCGGCGTCGAACACATCGCCGGAGACCGTCACCTTCTGTTCCGCGAAGGGCTTCAGCTTGTCGTTCTGGGCGTCACCGGGCATGTTGGGCGAAGTGGGGATGTAGAGCTTGCCGTCGTCGCTCAGGATCGCGAGCGGAATCCCCTTATCGGAGCACACTTCGGCGCACATCTTGTGCTCAGCGCCGGTCAGGCCCTGACCGAACTTGCAGGAGACGTCAATGACCGTGCCGGTGACGGTGGCGGCCTTGTGAGGGGGCTGGTGCATCGCCATCATCTTGTCCTTCTCCTGAGCCTGCAACTGGCCCGGGAGCATGACGGCAAAGGCAAGAGCGCAACAGCCGGCGAGCGTGCGAGACAACATGTAAACCTCCGACGGTGAGGGCAGAAGCGACGCAGGCCTACACTGCGCCTAGTGTACCCCTAAGACACCGCCCGGCCCGGGTTTCTTCACCCGGGCCGTGCGGAGGGGGGGCAGGAGGGGGTCAGCCGCGGATTTCGGTGCTCCGGCTGAGGACCGTCACGGTCTGGCTCATCCAACGCTGGGCCAGGTCGATCAGGCTGGCCTCGGGGAGGTCTCCGACCAACACATGGACCAGTCCGGGCTCGTGCCAGGCCACAATGCGATACCCATCGTGGGAGGCCTTCCGGAATTTGGCGGGCCCGGTTTCCGTCGGGGGGTGCGGATCCGGCACCACGTAGTAGGAGATGAAATGTCCCTGGGTCTCGAACTCCACGACTCCCCCTCGCCGGCCGTCCATGATACAGAGGCGGGCGCCCTTGAGGCGGAGCTCGGGGAGATCGGGGACGTCCATGATGAAGGAGAGGCGGTCGGCCAGCCACTGGCTCACCGCGGCGCGGTCATCGGCGACGATCCCCTCGCCGCGAATCGCCCGGACGTGATCCTCGGCATAGGCCACGACGGCGCCCTGATCCACGGGACCCCGCTGGTGCCAGAGCGCGAGCGCCAGTGCCGCCGCGATGCCCGCGGCGAGGCCACCCCACCGGATCCGGGTCCAGCGATGCTGGGCGGCGGTGCTGCCGCTGCGGACCCGGGCGATCGCCCGGAACAGGCGTTCCCGGACCTCGCGGGGAGCCACGGGGCGGGGCGCGTGCTCATGGATCAGGCGGGCCAACTGACGCATGTCGTCGAGAAACCGCCGGCAGCCGTCGCACCCGGCCAGATGCTGCTCCGCCAGCTCGAGGTCGGGGGTCACGGCCCGGAGCGCCCCGTCAGGCCATAGCAGGCGTCGGGTCCGGCTGCAGGTCAAGTTCACTTGCGCCTCCAAAGGCGAAGGTCACGCGCGGTGTCGGCTAACCGGTCCCGAAGAATCCGCCGGGCTCGAAAGAGCCGCGAGGCAACCGTCCCTTCGGGGATCTCCAGCATCCGGGCCACCTCGCGCTGCGGAAAGCCTTCCACGTCAGTCAGATGGACGACGCTTCGAAGCTCGGGCTCGAGTCCGTCCAGCGCCTCGCCGATCCGCTCACGAAGTTGTCGATCAGCGAGGACTTCCTCGGGGGTGGCGACCGATTGCCAGGCTCCGATTGCTTCCTCGAAGGCGGCCTCTTCCAGGTCGGCTGCCATCACCTCGGATCGGCGCTTGGCCGACCGCACCCGATTGAGATGGGTGCGCACCAGGATGGTGAACAGCCAGGCGCGTCCGGCAGCCTCACCCCGCAGCGATGCGAATCCGTCAAAAGCTCGCAGCGAAGCGTCCTGGAGCAGGTCCTCGGCGTCCGCAGTGTGCGCCCCGCACAGCCGCAGGGCGGTGCGGTACAGGGCGTCGAGGTTCTCGCTCAGGAGTTCCTCGAAGGCACGGTTCGTGGGGCTCGGCGCTTGGTTCATCCTGCTCCCGGCACTGCGGGCCACCCGCGTGACCTGCTACTGAGTTAGACACCGGACCCCGGCGCTTTCTTCATCCTGCTGCCGCTGTCCGGAGTCCGCTTCTTCACTGTAAAGATATGCACCACCTGAACCCGGCCTTGCCCCCGGCTCGTAGTCGAGGCATCATCCGCGCCCAGAGCGGTGTTCCGCTCCCACTACTCGATGCCGGAGAACCGCATGGTCGGATTCCGCGGCTCCTATCGGAGCCCCTTTCTGGAACTGGTACTCGTCTCCTCCCTGACGGCGTGCGGCGCCGGCCGGCCCGGCCCCGCCGCTCCCGCCCCGTCGGCCGCTGCACGGGGCACTACCACCTCGCAGATCAAGGCCCTACCAGTGCCACTCCTGGAGGGATTCGAGCAGGCCGCCGCCCGGGGAACCCGCACCCGGACCGGGGTTCCGGGCCCGCGATACTGGCAACAGTGGGCGGACTACCGGCTGGAAGCCGAGTTGAACCCGATCTCCAAGCGTCTCACCGGGAAGGGATCGATAACCTACTACAACCGGTCTCCGGATACCCTCGCGACGGTCTACATCCAGTTGCTGCACAACATCTTCGCGCCAGGCTCCAAGCACAACACCAACGTGCCGTGGGCGGTCGAGGGAGTCGGGCTCACTGGGGTGGGGGCGCAGGGGACCGCGCTGCTCGAGACCGGCGGAAACGGGCCCGGCTACGAGGTGAACGGCACCGTCATGCGCCTCCGGCTGCCCCGTCCGATCCTTCCCGGCGACTCCGTCGATCTCGATTTCGGCTGGAGGCTGCGGGTGCCCCCGGACGGCGCGCCTCGTGGGGGACAAGATGGCGAGGTGTACTTCATCAACTACTGGTATCCCCAGATGGCGGTCTACGACGACATCAACGGCTGGCAGACCGACCAGTACTATGGGAACGGCGAATTCTACATGGGGTATGGGAACTACGACGTCGCACTGACCGTCCCGGCCGGGTGGCTGGTGGATGCGACCGGGACCCTGCAGAATGCGGCCGAGGTCCTCAGTCCACAAACCCGCGCCCGATTGGACTCCGCCTCCCGGGCCGAGGGCATCGTCGGGGTGGTGACCGAGGACGACCGGGTCGCGGGCACCTCCACCACGACGGGCACCGATGGGAAGCTGACCTGGCACTTCCGGGCGACCAACGTGCGGGATTTTTCCTGGGGCGCATCATCGAAATTCCTGTGGGACGCCACCCATGCCGCGGTCGGGGATGTGCAGGGCGACGGGCGGCCGGACACCACGGCCATCTACGCGTTCTATCGTCCGGAGCAGCGGCGGAGCCATTGGGACGAGAGTGCCCGCTATGCCCGCCACTCCGTGGAGTTCTTCTCCCGGTACCTGTGGCCGTATCCCTACCCCCACATGACGGCCATCGACGGCCCCACGTCATGCGGTGGGATGGAGTATCCGATGATGACCTGCATCGGCGGCCAATGGGACACGCTAGACCTGTACGAGGTGACCACCCACGAGATCGGTCACATGTGGTTCCCCATGATCGTGGGGTCCGACGAGAAGCGCTTCGCCTGGATGGACGAGGGACTCACCCAGTTCGATCAGTCGCAGGCGATGGCGGACTTCTTCGCCGGGTTCGACGACGAGGCGCGCAACCGCAAGGAGTACCTCGACCTGGCTCAGACGGGCGGCGAGGTGGAGCTGATGCGCCATGGCGACCGCTACCCCAACTACCCATCGTACGGCATCGCCAGCTACTACAAGCCGGCGAGCATTCTGGTCGCCCTCCGGGCCGTCCTGGGCCGGGAGATCTTCCACCGCGCCTACTCCGAATACGGACTCCGCTGGCGGTTCAAGCACCCAACGCCCTACGATTTCTTCGCCACGTTCGAGGATGTGTCTCAACAGGACCTCTCCTGGTTCTGGCGCAGCTGGTTCTTCGAAACCTGGAGACTGGACCAGGCCATCGACACGGTGATCACGGCGGGGGATTCCCTCGATGTCGTGATTGAGAACAAGGGCCGGCTTCCCATGCCGGTTCCTCTGCTGGTGACTCGGACCGATGACACGGCCGACTCCATTCGCGTGCCGGTCACCGTGTGGCTCGGTGGGGCAAAGCGGACCACGGTCCGGATTCCCCTGACCCCGACCATCCGGAGCATCGAGATCGACCCGGCGAGGGAATACCCGGACATCAACCGAAGCAATCAACGTTGGCCGCGCTAAGATCTTTCCTGGCATAGTGGTACCAGTCAGGGCCGTGCGACGGGGAGCGGGGAGTTACCTTTCCCTCCATGTCCCGGCTTCTCATCGTCGCCAACCGTCTCCCCATCACCGTCAGGGCCTCCGGAACCGGGGTCGAAGTGGAGCGGAGCTCGGGCGGCCTGGCCACCGGACTGCTGCGTCCCCACGAGCAGTCAGATGGTCTCTGGATCGGTTGGCCGGGCGCACCTCAGGATCTCCAGCCGGAGCAGCAGAAGCGGCTCGACGAGCAGTTGAACGGTATGCGGTTGGTCCCCGTTCCGCTCTCCGCGGATCTGGTCAGCCAGTACTACGAAGGGTTCTCCAACGGGGTCCTCTGGCCGCTTTTCCATTACCTCATCGAGCAGACGCCGCTCCACATCAGCGGATGGGAGAGCTATGTCGAGGCGAACGAGTGCTTCGCCGAGATCGTGGCCGCGCACTACCGTCCGGGCGACCTGATTTGGGTGCATGACTACCAGCTCCTCCTGCTTCCCAGCATGCTGCGCCGGCGGATTCCCGACGCCAAGATTGGGTTCTTCCTCCACATTCCCTTTCCATCCGAGGAGCTGTTCCGGACCCTGCCATCCCGCGACAAGCTGCTCGAGGGGATGCTCGGCGCCGATCTGGTTGGATTCCACACGCCGACCTATCTCCGCCACTTCGCGATCTCCCTGACCGACATCCTGGGGCAGACGGTCGACATCGACCGGGTGCCGCTGCCCACCCGGGAGGTGCGCCTGGGCGTGTTCCCGATGGGCGTGGATGCGGCGGCCTTCGCGGCGCTCGCGAACGATCCCGCGGTCGAGGCCGAGAGCGAGGCAATCCGGGGCGACGGGAGCGTACGCCTGCTGGTCGGGGTGGATCGTCTCGACTACACCAAGGGGATTCCCCGGCGGCTGTTCGCCTACGAGCGAATGTTGACCGCGCACCCCGAGCTCCGCGAGCGCGTGCGGCTGGTCCAGGTGGCGGTTCCCACCCGGACCGGGGTTGGCGCCTATCAGGACTTCCGGTCGCTGGTGGATGGCCTGGTAGGCCGAATCAACGGGGCCTTCGGCACCCCCAGGTGGGTGCCGGTGCATTACATCTTCCGGTCGCTGTCGGAATCGGACCTCGTTGCCCTCTACCGGGCGGCCGATGTCATGCTGGTCACTCCGCTCCGGGACGGCATGAACCTGGTGGCGAAGGAGTTCCTGGCCTCCCGCACCGACGGCGACGGGGTGCTGGTGTTGAGCGAATTCGCCGGCGCCGCCTGGGAACTGCCGGAGGCCCTGCAGGTGAATCCGTTTGACGTGGACCGGGCGGCGGAGGTGTTCTACCGGGCGTTGACCATGCCGGCGGAAGAGCGACGAGCCCGACTCCGTCCGCTGCGCGCCCGGGTCTCCACCTTCGATGTCCACCGCTGGGTGGGGACGTTTCTGGACGAGTTGGAGCGGGCGGGGGCGGCGGTGCCGTTGCCGGGCGCCGAGCCGCCGGGCGAGGCCCCGATCCGCGCCGCCCTCGCCGGGAAATTGGCCGCCCAGTCGCCTCTGCTGCTCTTGCTCGACTACGATGGGACCCTGGTGCCTCTGGCCCCCACGCCCGAGCTCGCCCGGCCCGATCCGGGACTGCTCGAGCTCCTGCGCGCACTGGCGCGCCGGCCGGAGACCGACATTCACCTGGTGAGCGGACGCTCTCGCGAGGTGATGCAGCAGTGGCTTGGCTCGCTTCCGGTCTGGCTCCACGCAGAGCACGCCTTCTGGTCGCGCGACCCCGGCACGTCGGAGTGGACGGCGGCGGCAGACTTGGGGGGTGGATGGCGGGAGCCGGTGCTGGGGATCCTGCGGGAGATCACCGCGCGGACCCCTGGCTCGCTCATCGAGGAAAAGGCGTCGGGCCTCGCCTGGCATTACCGGATGGCGGACCGGGAAACGGGTGCACGCCGGGCCAACGAGCTTCGATTGCATCTGAACCAGCTGCTGAGCAATCAGCCGGTGGAGATTGTCCCCGGCCACCGGGTGATCGAGGTCCGCCCTTACGGGATCCACAAGGGGAGAATCGTTCCATCGCTCTCGTCCGAGCGGCTCGCCCTAACCACCATCGTCGCCATCGGGGACGACCGGACCGACGAGGACCTCTTCGCCGCGCTCCCCGCCGAGGCGATCACCATCAAGGTCGGGCCCGGGAACACCCGGGCCCGGTTCCGGCTCGACGGGACCGCGGCGGTCCGGCACCTGCTGGAGGCGCTGCCAACCGCGAGTGCCGATCTTACTTTGTCGCCATGAGCCTGCTCAGCCCGCCTCTCGCCGACCGCGACCACCTCCGGGGAAGCGCCGATGCGCGGGTCACGCTGGTCGAGTACGGCGATTTCGAGTGTCCCGCCTGCGGCGAGGCCTACCCGGTACTCCGGGAGGTGAGGAAGGCTTTCGGGGAGAATCTCCGGTTTGCGTTCCGGCACTTCCCCCTGGTGATCTCACACCCCCACGCCCTGGTGGCCGCCGAGGCCGCCGAGGCGGCCGCGGCGCAGGGCAAGTTTTGGCCCATGCACGACCGGCTGTTCGAGCACCAGGATGCGCTGGACGATCGGGCGCTGACCCGCCACGCGCGGAAGATCGGTCTCGACCTCGATCAGTTCGAATCGGCGCTGGCGTCGCGAGTCTACGAGGCACGGGTACGGGAGGACCTGGCGAGCGGGCAGGCAAGCGGTCTCCTGGGCACCCCCGGTCTCTTCATCAACCGCGTGCTCTATACCGGCGTGAGGGATCGAGCGTCCCTGGTCGCCGCCCTGGCGCAAGCAGCGGTGAAAGCGAAGGTCCTGTAACGGAGAGGGGAGCGCATGGGGAAGAAAATGTCCACCGTCGAGGCCGTCACCACGGGCCCCCGAGTCATCGGCCGGCAGACGCTGGTCAGGCTGACCCTGTACTACGTCGGCGCCGGGCTCATCCTCCTGGTGCTCACGGCGCTCTTTCCCGGCGGGGGGGTGAGCGTCCCGCAGACGCCGGCTCCGACGGAGCTCACTGATGCCATTCCCTGGCTGCGCTCGCGGATGGCCGTGCTGCCGTCCGGGGCGCCGCTCTGGGTCGACGCCTTGGTGCAGATGCTCAGCGGCCTGCTGCTGGTGCTGCCGATAGCCTTTGTGTACGTGCGCACGCGCACCCGCCAGCGTTACGATCAGTCGCTCATCCAGACGGTCGTCATGCTTCCCATCGTGGTCACCGCGATTCTCGTGGTGGTTCGGGACAGCCTGGCGCTTGCCTTCAGTCTCGCCGGGATCGTGGCCGCGGTCCGCTTTCGGAACACACTGAAGGAGTCGGGTGACGCCGTCTACATCTTCGGGTCGATCGGACTCGGATTCGCCACCGGCATTCACGCTATAGGCGTGGCCATGACCCTCTCGGTGCTCTTCGTGGTCCTGGAGCTGACTCTGTGGAGGCTCGACCTCGGCGCCGAGTTCGAGCAAACCTTCACCCGGCTATGTCTTCCTTCCCGCGGCGATTGGGCCGCGCTGGCCCGCCCGTCCTACGGGACCAAGGGGACCGACCGTACCGACCGGGAGAGGCCGGGTCCACCGCGGGGCGACGGCGCCGTGGCCCTGCGGATTTATGTCGAACACTCGGATGCCGCACAGCCGGCGGTCGAGGCCGTCCTGAAGCGCGACGCCAAGCGCTGGTCTCTCACCAAGGTTGCCGCCGAGGATGGGGGGCTCTCCGTCTTGGAATACCGAGCCCGACCCCGTAAACGGGTCGGCCTCGGGGGATTGCGGGACCGTCTCCTGCAGGAAGGAACGCCCCACGTGATCGCGGTGGATGAAGCGGACCGGTCCGCCTGATGGGGACGGGATCGCCGTCCCGGCGCGTTACTGTCCCGCTTCCGCCCCCGGTTTGATCCGCTTGATGGCCCGCCGGGCGGCGGCCGCGATTTCGTCGTTGATCTCCTCCTCCATCATTTGCCGCAGGCGGGGAACCGCGGCGACGGCGGCGGGGCCGATTTCGCCGAGAGCCACGGTGACGGGGAAGCGGACGACCGCGCTCGGATCGTCGAGCGCCTCGATCAGTGCGGGGACGGCGGCCACCGCCGCCGGTCCGAGGCCCGCGATCTCGTACGCCGCGGCGTTCCGGGTCTGGGGAGCGGGCTCCTGCAGGTCAGCGATCCACTCGCTGAGGGGCCGCCCGTGGGTCACCGGCTCCGCCGCTTTCGCGGAGGCCTGGCCCCAGGCTGCATTCGTCAGTAACAGGACGGCACCCACCAGGGCGCCGACGGCACGATGCGGCATGTGTCCTCCAGCGAGTGTCCGCCTTCAATATAGATAATAGATAGCTGGGGGGCCGGGTTCCCCCAGAGCGGGGCGCGCTCGCCTTGGTGATGCCGCGAGCTGCCGCCCGCCCGCCTCAGCCGAAGTTTCCAAGGCCCAACAGGCCGAGTTGTCTGGCCGACCACCACCTTCTGGATGGCAATCGCCCATGAGCACTCACCCA
>Ga0326597_10008355_pt1 | contig 13978 bp, 11 predicted proteins | sample RVTome_12_FD_203789 | JGI IMG/M metagenome (GOLD analysis project Ga0326597, IMG submission 203789) | Soil microbial communities from uranium-contaminated site in the Upper Colorado River Basin, Wyoming, United States - RVT100D185 | ecosystem: Environmental > Terrestrial > Soil > Contaminated >... | reverse complement strand
CATGATCCAGACCACGTTGACCGCCACCGCCGTCGGTCCGAGCCTGGCCGGCTGGAACCGCGCCCCCGCGGCGGCATGGAGCAACTGCGACGCATCGTCGCGCGTTCGGTCGGTCATGCGGAGGCCCTGCAGTTCGATCAACTGCCCCTCGCGCGTGATCACGGCGCTGACGAGGAACACGTCGTCTTCCTGCCCCGGACGCAGCGAACCCAGACCGCCCGCCGGAATCGCGATTGCCGTCAGACGCGGAAACGTGAGCGGCGGGTCCGGCCGCACCGGGTTCTCGTTCGATCCAGGTGAGGCCAGCACCTCGAGGATCCCCGCCAGCGAATCCGCCCGACGAGGCGACCCGAAGGTCAGCACGGCCAGGGCGAGAACCGCGCACGCGACGGTCGCCGCGGTTGCGCCGACGACCGCCCAGACCACGTGGAGATCCTCCTGTAGCCGTCCCACACGCATCGCGAAACCGAAGTGTCGCTCGGCGGCGATTCGCGCCAGCACGCTTGCCTGCACGCTCTCTCGCGGCCCGAGCACCGAACGCCGCACACTGGCCGCCTCGCGCAGAGCCGCTCCAAGCGCGTCGAGGCATACGGCTCGATCGCGACACTCGGCGCAGCGCTCGAGGTGACTCTCGAGCGAGACACGAGTCTCGAGCGGCAACTCCTCGTCATGGTAGGCTGCCAGCTCACGCCGCGTGTCGCGACAAGACAACCTCGTCATCGTTCGTTCCTCAGCGCGACCCGCAGGCCCTCACGGGCCCTCGCCAGCCTCGACTTGACGGTTCCGACGAGGACACCCAGCGAGTACGCGATCTCCTGATAGCTCAGCCCTTCGATTTCCCGAAGAATCACCGCCGTGCGCTGATCGAACGGCAGGCACTCGAGCGCCCACCACACGCGATCGGCCAACTCCTTGCGCCCCAGGATGCGGTCTGGTGCGGAGAGCGCCTGCCCAGCCGGTTCGCCGTGTATGGCGACGTGTTCCTCGAGCGACACTTGCAGCGCCCGCCGTCGCCGCGTCCACCAGCGAAGCTTGTTGCGCGACTGATTGACGACGATCCGATAGATCCAGGTCTTGAGAGACGACTGCCCCCGGAACCGGTGCAACGTGCGAAACACCCGAAGGAAGACTTCCTGCGACACGTCGAGCGCATCGTCGTGGTCACCGAGCAGCGTCCGCGCCAGCTGATACACCATGCGCTCGTGCTGGCCCACCAGTTCCGCACAGGCGAGGTCGTCGCCCTCGACACACCGACGAACCAGCGCCTCTTCCGCGCCGGACACCCCGGACCACCCGAGAACGCGGGTGTCCTTCACGTAGTGCTCCCCGTCCATCGCACCATGCATTCCAGAGTAGCCTGACTGACTTAGATCCCGCAAATACCCGAAAGGTTCCGCACTCCTGGTAGGATCCAAGAATCGTGCGACGCGCCATTCTGGGGGCTCTCCTGCTCGTCGTTGGCGTCGCGGCCGTCGTCGCCTACACCACGGTCACCCGAGACCGGGAGTACGCCCGGCGGATCGCGGCCGGGGACAATGCGATTGCCACGGGCCGGGAACTCGATGCGATCGAGGACTTCACGGCGGCACTCACCTTGAAGCCGGCATCGATGCTCGCCTATTTCAAGCGCGGCGAACTCTACCGTCGCCGTGGCGAATGGACCTCGGCGCTCCGCGATCTCAGCTACGCGGCGCGCCTCGACCCGCTGGCGCCCAGACCGCTGGAGCGCCTCGGTGATGCGCACTACGCACTCGGACGATTCGGGCGCGCGGTCGAGCGCTACACCGAGTACGTCGCGCTCGACGACCGCTCGCCACGCGTCCTCTACAAGCTCGCGCTCGCGAGGCAGCGCAACGGCATGGTCGCCTCGGCCATCGACGCGGCACGACAGGCCCTGGTTCTGCAGGAGGATTTCCCGGAAGCCTACTATCTCCTCGGCACGTGCCTGCAGGAAGAAGGACAGCACGGGGATGCGGCGGCCGCGCTCGAGCGCGCGGTCGAACTGGCCCCCACGATGACCGTGGCTCGCGAGCAACTCGCCGGGCTGTACCGCGATCTCGGTGAGACGCGGAAGGCGATCGACGCGCTGCGGGCGTTGACGGCCATCGACCCCGATCGATCGGACTGGGAAATCGAGCTCGGGCTCGCGTACGCCCGAGCCGGTCGGACGGACCAGGCCGTGCAAACGCTCAGCCGCGCCGCGGAGCGCTATCCGGATTCGGCGGAGGTCTACGTCGCGGCCGGCCGCGTCTGGCTGGAGATCGCCGAGCGCCGCGCCGATCCCGTCGCACTGGGCAAGGCGATCGAGGCCTTGCAACGTCCGATCGCGACGAACGCCCCGACGAGCGAAACCCTGACGCTGCTCGGCCGAGCGCTGCTGAGGTCGGACGAGGTGCACGCCGCCGTGCGCATTCTGGAGCAGGCCGTCGACACGCTCCCTGTCGATCCGGACGCGTTCGTGTGGCTCGTCGAAGCCGCCCGACGGCTCGATCTCCCGCTCGTCGCGCGGGACGCGCTCGTCGATCATCGCCTGCTCGTCGGTTTGCCCGAGGCCGCCTCCGAGCGCACGGCCTTTGCCGTCAGCGTCGCCGAACTCTCGCTCGCAGGCGAGGAACCCGCCACCGCCGCCGAGTGGTTCGGGCGAGCGCTCGAGTCGTCCGATGAGGTCGCCCTGTGGGTGAGGTTGGTCGAAGCCGAGTTGAGTGCCGGCGCCACCGACGACGCCCGTGCCGCCACGGCGACCGGTCTGGATCGGCATCCCGGACATCCGGCGCTCCTCGCGATCCAGCATCGCCTGCCCTGAACGGCCCCGATTCATGGCGTCGCTCACGCCCCGGGCTGCGTTCGTGGGTCGATCGCGTCGCGCAGGCCGTCCCCGAGAAAATTGAATCCCAGCACCACCAGGGCGACGGCCACGCCCGGGACGATCGTGAGGTGCGGCGCGTCGATCAGATGCGATCGTCCACTATCGAGCATCGTGCCCCAGCTCGGCGTCGGCGGCTGCACGCCGAGACCGAGAAAACTGAGCGACGCCTCCGCGATGATCGCACTCGCCATGCCGAGCGTGGCTTGCACGAGCAGCGCGGGCAGCGTACTCGGCAGGACGTGGCGCAACAACACCCGATGGGTGGCGGCGCCCAGAGCGCGGGCCGCCTGCACGAACTCGAATTCTCGGAGGCGCAAGACCTGACCACGGACGAGCCGCGCGTAGCCGACCCACCCGATCACGCACAACGCCAGGACGACGTTGGCCACGCTGGGCCCCAGCACCGCCACGAGCGCAATGGCCAGCAGGATTCCCGGAAACGCCAGGAGCACGTCCATGATCCGGCTGATCACGTCGTCGGTCACGCCGCCCACGTAACCTGCCAGCGCGCCGAGGAACGTGCCGACGAGCGCGGAAATCACCACGACCGCGAAGCCGACGAACAGCGACACGCGGGCGCCGCTCAGGACCCGAGCCAGGATGTCGCGACCCAGTTCATCCAAACCGAGCGGATGGGACGTCGACGGCCCCGCCAACCGGAGTGCGAGTTCCTGCGTGCTGGGATCGTGCGGCGAGAGCCAGGGCCCGATGATGGCGCCGAGCACGGCCGCAACGACGATGACGCCGCCGAACTGGGTCACGCGGTTCATACTGGTCACGCGAGTCATGATGGATACCGGATCCGAGGGTCCAGCACACCGTAGAGCAGATCGGTCAGGAGGTTGACGAAGACATAGGTCACGGCAATGAACAGGATGCAGCCCTGGACCAGGGGATAGTCACGAAAGCCAATCGCCTGCACGAGCAACCGCCCGAGGCCAGGCCACGCGAAGATCGTTTCCGTGATGATCGCTCCAGTCAGCACGGCACCGAACTGTAATCCCACGATCGTGACGAGCGGAATGAGGCTGTTGCGGAACGCGTGTTTCATGACGGCCTGTCGCCGTGAGACCCCCTTGGCACGCGCGGCGAGCACGTAGGGCTCGCGCAGTTCCTCGAGCATCCCTGCCCGTGTCATCCGCGCCAGGATGGCCGACAGGGCGGTACCGAGCGTGATCGCCGGTAGGACGAGATGCGACAAGCCGCCCCGGCCGGAGACCGGTAACCAGCCAAGCTCCACGGCGAACACGATGGCGAGCATGGGGCCAAGCCAGAAATTCGGAAGCGAGATGCCGGCGAGCGCCAGGGCCATCGAGCCATGGTCGACCAGCGAACCCCGGCGAACGGCCGCCAAGATTCCCAGGGGAATCGCGATGCCGATGCCGACCGCCAGCGAGGCGACCGCCAGCTCGAGCGTGGCCGGGACCCGGGCCACGATTTCGGACGTGACGGGCGTCCCGTAGCGCAGAGAGTCGCCCAGGTCCCCCCGCACGAGTCCCCCTATGAACGCGCCGTACTGCTCGAGCAGCGGCCGGTTGAGCCCGAGCCGTTCCCGCAATGCCGTAATCTCTTCAGGCGCCGCGCCCTCGCCGAGCATCGACTGCGCCGGATCGCCAGGCACGAGATGGATCAATGAGAAGATCAGCGTCGCGACGCCGATGAGCACGGGCACTGTGAGTGCGAGACGACGAACGATGAAGGTGAGCATGAAAGGCGTGACCGGGTCGCGTCGTTCTGCCTTCGCGCTACGGGCAGCGCGTCACACGTCACCTTACGAACGCGGCCGGCGCCCCAGTGAACGCCGGGGTCCTGCCATCACCTGGATTCCCTCTTTCGCCGGCATGACGCAGAGTCGATGTCCGTTCGCCTCTCCTCCTCAGCTCGCGGTCAGGTAATTGTGAACCGCGATGAACTGGATGGCTGGTGGATTGGGAATGCCCACGGCAGCGGAGATCGGCCCTATCTTCTCCGCCGCAAACTTCTCGAACACTTCGCGCGATTCCCAGACGTCGACGACGCGTAGGCCGGTCTCAGTCTTGGTCACCCAGTGGAACAAACCGCCGGGCCCGCCCTTCCCGCGGGGAGTGAAGCCCATCTGTTCGATGATCTGGTCGTATTGCTCGAGCGTCGCACCTTCGAAATCGAGCTGAACCGCAACTGGCATCGTGACCTCCTTGCTCGCATGCACATGCGCGCGAGCACCGACTGTACAACAGTACCGCACCGGAATCTCATCGGAAGGTCCGCCTCGATGCTGCGTGGGCGGCTGACATCGCCCTCATGTACGCGCCGGCCATCCGGATCAACGACTCTCAGCGTGTGGCATGGTCGTCGTGCTGGCGGCCTGGCCGATGAGCGACGTGGCTCCGCTTCTCGGCGCGTCAACCGCCCCGGGCCCGGCCGCCCGACCCGGCCGTCAGTTCGAGTCTCGCGAGCAGCTTCGCGAGACCCTGGCGCGTGAGTCCCAGAGCCGAGGCCGCCCGGGCCTGGTGGCCGCCTTCGCGGGCGAGTGCCGCGCGCACGAATCGACGCTCGAAGACATGACGCGCCTGCTCGAGCGTGCGCGTCGGTTCCGTCCCCGAACGATCGCCGCCCACCCGCGTGAGCGCATCGCCGAGTCGCGCGCAGCCGACGCGCCCGCGGGGCGGTGCCTCGACGGCCAGGGCGGCCATCACGTTCTGGAGTTCGCGGACGTTACCCGGCCAGTCATGGCGAGCGAGCGCGCCCAGCAGATCCGGTGTCAACGTGGCTCGACTCCCAATCCGATGCGTGGACTGCGACCAGAAATGCGAGGCAAGCAGCGCGATGTCCTCGATGCGATCGCGAAGGGGTGGGACCGCGATGCGGATCACGTCCAGCCGATACAGGAGATCGCGGCGAAATCGACCCGCCTCGACATCCGCCCACAGATCGCGATTCGTCGCGGTCACGAGGCGGACATCCACGCGCCGCGCCAGGTTCTCGCCGACGCGCCGGATCTCGCCCTCCTGAAGCGTCCGCAGGAGCTTCGCCTGGGCCCGGGCTGACAGCTCCGACACCTCATCCAGGAAGAGCGTGCCCCCATCGGCGTCCTCGAGCACGCCGATGCGCTCGTGCATCGCACCGGAAAACGCACCGCGGGTGTGCCCGAAGAGCTCCGCCTCGATCAATTCGTCATTGAGCGCGGCGCAGTTGAGCGCCGCAAGGCGGCGATGCCGGCGGACACCCCAGCGATGGATGGCCCGGGCGATGACCTCCTTGCCGCTACCACTCTCGCCCGCAATCACCACAGGAAACGGCGCCGCCGCGGCGCGCCGAGCCGCCGCCCGCATCTCCTCGGCCGCCTGGCTGACGCCCACGATGCCGAGGTCGTCGGGCTGCGCGTCCGGGCACGGCATCGTCAAGCGGTCGAGGTGCGAGCGGACCGACGGCGCGCAGGCTGCCGCCGCCGTCGCGAGTAGCGCGTCGGCTCGAGACGCGTCGGGCGCCTGGTCCGGAGCCCATCGACAGACCAACGCGGCGACGACGTCGCCGCCGTAACGGACCGGGGCCCCAGCCTCCACGCCGGCGTCCAACCTCGCGGGCGGGATCACGAGACCCGTATCGATGATCCGCGCGGCGATCTCCGACCGCCCGGACCTGGCGCGGCCCGACTCCGCGAGGACGACCTGAGCCTGTGACGCGCCACCGACCAGCGCCACCGACAGGCCTCCCAGTCGAGCCTTGACGGCATCGCACACAGCCATCAACCGAGCAGGCTCGTCCTCCATGTCCTGGCAGATCCCCAATACCTCGACCAATTCACTGATGATGTCCATGCGTGGTTCCTGATGGTGTGGGGGGTGCAGCGCGGCCGCGCCACGGCCCACGGCCACGCCGCGCACGAATTGGCGCCACGCGTTGGCGTCACGTTCCTGCGGCAGGGCCGCCACGAGGGCTCGACAGAGGCGGGCCCGCAGCAACGTCGAGCACTCGGTGACCCCGCGACGAGCCATGCGGAGCCCGACCGCACGGCCGGCTCGCGGCCCTCCGATTCGCACGAGGCCTTCGAGCAACGTGCCCCGAAGGCGCCACACGTCCGCACGAGCGTGCGCCCGACGCGCGGCACGCAGACCCAGCTCGACGTGGCGACGGAGACCCTGGGTGTTCCCCGCCCGCCCCTCGACGTCGGCCACCAGCGAATGACATCGGCCGATGTCGATCGGGCAGCCGCTTCCATCGGCGCTGCCGAGTGCCAACCATGCCAGCCGGCCAGCCGAAGCGAGGTCGCCCGATGCCAGGGCCAGCCGGGCCAGCACGCGCAATCGCGCGGGGTCGTTTGTAGACTGCCGACCGTCGGAGGCTTCGAGGAGCGCCCTCGTTTCGTGCAACCGGCCTTGCCACAAGAGACAGCGAGCAAGCGCGACCGGCGCGCAGCGGCGCAGTTCCCCGCGGTCGTCGTCGCGCGCCACGAGCAGCACGGATCGCAGTACCGCCTCGGCATCGCTCAGTCTGGCTTCGTCCGTCAGCGCCAAGCCGAGATACGCCTGCGCGACCGCTGCCTGGCCCGTGCGGCCCGAGGCATCGAATCTGCGACAGGCGCCATCGAACGCCACGACAGCGGCTTTCGCACGCCCGCGAATGAGCAGGAGCTGCCCCAGCGACAGCGCGGCATTCGCCGCCCGCTCGCGATCCCCGCGCCGGTCGAGTCCGGCGATGGCCTGCCGAAGGCGCCGATGGCCGAGGGCATGGCGTCCAGACCGCGCCGCCTCGAGGCCGCGGGCCACCGCCCCTGCCATGCGCGTTGATTCGAGGGGCTCGTGCCGTGGCCGATACGACGGTCGGCATTCCTCGACGGTGACGGCAGCCGAAATCGGCTCCGACGCGACCAGCGGGCCGCCACCCGTGGCCCAGAGGCTCGGACGCGAGACCGTGCTGACCGCACCCCAGAGGTCGACCGGCTCGAGCCAGGCAACAGCGGTCTTGCCCACGCCGTCCGCCGCAACCTCCAGGAACAGGACCACATGGGGCCGGCGGCTCGCGCGCCCCAGTGCCAGCATCAGTCGAATCGCGCGATCGTGTCCCGATTCGGAGAGCGGCCCGCGCTGGAACAGCAGCACATGCCGACACCTCACCCAATCGGCGACCAGCGGATACCGGCTCAGCACCGAGGCCGATAACGGCACGTAGCCGTGGAGGCGACCCAGCCTGGCGGCCCGCGTCCAGGCGGCCTCGAGGTTCGATGCACTGGTCGCACGCATCATCATCGAGCGAGTGCCTGCTCGATGCCCACCCTCCAGGAGTTCGACGAGCTGGAGGTCGAGCGACTGCGTGTCCGCGACATTCGAAACCGAGCCTCGACGTCGTCGATCCGATCGCCGGCGCCTTCCAGAAGCGCGCCCAGCCGACGGTGTCGCGAGCGCCTCGAAGCGCCGGCCGGCATCGACAACGCCGTAGTCGATGAGACGGTCGATGTGGGGATCGCCGACGCCGCACAGCGCCGCGCACCGTTCGACCCAGAGCGCCTCGTCGAGCGCGCCCGCAGGGGACAGCATCCTCAGTCGCACCGCCGACCCGGTCGCCAGGTCCTCGGCCGTGTCGTCATCGTCGACGACGAACCGATCCGCGACGATGTGCACGTGCCGTCTGCCTCCTTCGCGCGCTCCCGCCACGTCTTCCGTGTGCAAGGTTGGGCCCGCCGCACACGGCCATCGCCGACGCCCCGGTTCACGACTCCGATGGGCTCACCGCCGTCCTGACGGGGCCCCGACTTCGCAAAAACTTCGTGTACAATGCCCCGCATTCATGTTGCGTTTTGTCACCGCCGGCGAGTCGCACGGCCAGGCGCTCGTGGGCATCCTGGAGGGCCTCCCGGCAGGTCTCGCGATCGATCCGGACGTCATCACTCGGGACCTGCGTCGCCGGCAAGGCGGGTACGGCCGAGGCCGGCGAATGGCGATCGAATCGGACTCCGCGGAACTCCTGTCGGGTGTGCGTGCGGGTGAGACGATCGGTGGGCCCATCGCCTACCTAATCCGGAACAAGGACTGGCCCAACTGGCAGCACACCATGCGGGTCGCCGCCGAGGCGGCGGCGCACGACGCGGCGGGGACCGAGCGGCCAGCCGTGACGCGGCCACGTCCGGGCCATGCCGATCTCTCGGGCGCCATCAAATATCGGCGGGACGACATGCGCGACGTGCTCGAGCGCGCCAGCGCTCGGGAGACGGCCGCGCGGGTGGCTGCCGGTGCACTCGCTCGACAGTTGCTCTCGCACTTCGGCATCCGCGTCGTCAGCCACGTGTTCAGAATCGGTTCCGCCGCGATCGCTCGGCCCGAGACCGTGGGGTTCGAGCTCGTCGAGAGCCTGCCGGACGATTCCCCGCTTCACTGCGTCGATCGCGAAGTCGAGCGCCGCATGATGGCCGAGATCGACGCTGCCAAGAACGACGGCGACACACTCGGCGGGGCCTTCGAAGTGATCGCGAGCGGCGTGCCCGTGGGTCTGGGGAGCTACGTGCAGTGGGACCGGAGGCTGGACGGTCGGCTGGCGCAGGCTGTCATGTCCATCCCGGCGATCAAGTCGGTCGGCATCGGGCTCGGCGATCTCGTCGCCGCGCGACCAGGCTCCAGCGTGCACGATGAGATCGTCCTGAACCCCCGCGGCACGCCGTCCGACCAGGTGGGAGACATCGGACGTCCCACGAACCATGCCGGCGGTCTGGAGGGCGGAGTCACGAATGGCGAGGATGTCCGGATCTCGGGTGCCATGAAACCGATCTCGACCCTGATGCGCCCCCTGCGATCGGTTGATCTCGCGACGATGACCGTATCTCCGGCGACCATCGAACGCAGCGACGTCTGCGCCGTGCCGGCCGCGGCCGTCGTGGCAGAGGCCATGACCTGCCTGGTCCTGGCCGAGGCCTTCCTCGAAAAATTCGGCGGCGACTCGCTCGCCGAGACAACAGAGGCGTACGCCAGCGGCGCCGCGTACGTGCAGCAGCGGCTCAATCGAAACCGGTAGGATCCGGACGATGCTTCTCCCGATTCTTCGATACGGTACCGCGCCCTTGCACGAACCGGCGGTGCCCGTTGCGGACATCACGGCGGATACCCAGACCCTGATCGACGACATGCTCGAGAGCATGTATGCCGCGCCGGGCATCGGGCTCGCGGCTCCGCAGGTCGGTTACTCGCTTCGCATCTTCGTGGTGGACCTCTCGGTCGGACAGGCGTCCGGAGACTTGATCGTGCTGATCAACCCGGAGTTCGTGGAGCGTGACGGCATGCAGCTCGAGAACGAGGGGTGCCTCAGCGTTCCGGGGTTCGAGGCGACCGTCGCTCGCCCGACCCGGGCCGTCGTACGCGGCCTCGATCGCGACGGGCGCGAGCAGACGCAGGACGCGACCGGACTGCTGGCGCGCGCCTTTCAGCACGAAATGGATCACCTCGACGGCCGCCTGTTCGTGGATCGACTTCGCGGCATCCAGCGCCAGATGATCGTGAGGAAGATTCACAAGCTCCAGCGCGCCGACAAATGGTGAGCGTGCACCAGCGGCCGGACTCCGCCCGGCTGATCTTCTTCGGCACGCCAGCGTTCGCCGTCCCGTCCCTCGGAGCGCTCCTCCAATCGCCGCATCGCGTGGTGGCGGTCGTGACACAGCCCGATCGACCTCGTGGCCGCGGCCACGCCGTGTCCCCCTCGCCCATCAAGTCGCTGGCGCTCGAGCACGACATCTCCATCCTGCAACCCGACCAGCTCAAGGACGCCTCCATCGCCGCCCGGCTCGCCGACTATCGGGCGGACCTCGGCGTCGTCGCCGCGTACGGCAGGATTCTGCCCGAGTCGATCCTGTCCTCGACTCCACGAGGGTTCATCAACGTCCATGCGTCGCTCTTGCCGAAGTATCGAGGTGCGGCGCCCATCCACCGAGCCATCATCGCAGGCGAGCGCGAAACGGGCGTGACGATCATGCGAATCGCTCGAGCGCTGGACGCGGGGCCGATGCTGGCGCACGCCCGCCGGCCGATCGGACCCGACGAGACGAGCGACGTCGTCGAGCGCGACCTCGCAGAACTCGGCGCGACCCTGCTGTTGGAGACGATCGCCGGGGTGCTGACTGGCACGATTCGGGAGGTCGAGCAGGACGATGCGCACGCGACCTACGCACCGCGCATCACCCGATCCGACGGCGTCATCGACTGGGACCAGTCGGCGACCGGGATTCACGACCTGGTCCGAGGCCTCCACCCCTGGCCTCACGCGTTCACGTACCTCGGCCAGACCCGACTCGTGATCCACCACGCGGCGGTGCTGCAGGACTCGTCGTCCGCGCCGCCTGGAACCATTCTCCAGGCCTCGGATGGACGAATCGTCGTCGCGGCGCGTTCCGGGACCATCGACCTCACGGTGTTGCAAGTCGAAGGCGGCCGGCGAATGGCCGCCCGTGACTTCCTGGCGGGCCGTCGTCTCGAAGTCGGTTCAACGTTCACGCGCGCGCCAACGCCATGATCGCACCCGCTCGCCTGGCGGCGTTCGATGTGCTCATGGTCGTCGAACGAGGCACGGTTTCGCTACCGTCGGCTCTGGCTGCCGTTCGGGACCGGCTCGAGGACGAGCGCGACCACGCACTGCTCGCCGAGATCACGAACGGCACACTGCGGTGGCAGGGACAGATCGATCACGTCATCGCCTGCCTGTCGAGTCGCCCATGCGAGCGACTCGACGTCGAGATTCTCCTCATCCTGCGGCTCTCCGTCTATCAGCTGATGCACCTCGATCGCGTCCCGCCCGCCGCCGTCGTTCACGATGCCGTCCAGCTGGCGAGGCGGGCGGGCAAGACGAGCGCCGCCGGACTCGTCAATGGCGTGCTGCGCGCGTGGCAACGCCGTGCCGGAGACCTCGCGCTTCCGCCGCGTCCACCGTCGACGACCCGCCCGCCTAGGGAGCAGGCACTCGACTTCCTGTCGATCACGCTCTCGCATCCCCGGTGGCTGGCCGCCCGCTGGCTCGATCGGTACGGCTTCGATGACGCGGTCCACTGGGCCGAATTCAATAACCAGCCTGCGCCGCTGACGTTGCGTGTGAACCGCCTCATCCTCAACCGCGACGAACTCATCGCCCGGCTCGCCGAGACCGGTGTCGAGGCGACGCCGACGCGATTCGCGCCCGACGGCGTTCACGTTCGCAAGGGCAATCCGCTCGCCGGACCACTGGCCGACGACGGTCTGTTCGTCCCGCAAGACGAGGCGTCACAACTCGTGGCCCGGCTCGTGGACGCCCAGCCTGGAGAGCGCGTGATCGATCTCTGCGCGGCGCCCGGCGGCAAGACGACGGCCCTGGTGAGCGCCATGGCCGACCGCGGTCTGCTCGTCGCGCTGGACGTTCGACACAGCCGCGTCCGACTCCTCGCCCGGACGATTCGGCGAGTGGGCGCGACGTCGGTGCGCATCGTCTGCGCGGACGCCCGCCGCACCCTGCCATTCTCGGCGGTCTTCGATCGCGCCCTGCTGGATGCCCCGTGCACGGGGCTCGGCACGATTCGGCGCGAGCCCGAGGTCCGGTGGCGACGACACGAGCCCGACCTCGGCGAGTTCTCGGCGACGCAGATCGACATGCTGGACCGCGCCTCCGTTCTGATCGGTCCGCGCGGACGCCTGGTCTACAGCACCTGCTCGAGCGAGCCCGAGGAGAACGAGCAGGTCGTGGCGGCCTTCCTCGAGTCCCACGCCACATTTCGTCGCCTGGACGCCACGGACGCGACGCCCGACCTCGAACCGGTCGTCGATCGCGATGGCTACCTCCGCACGTCCCCGTCGGCCCATGGGCTCGAGGCGTTCTTCGGCGCGGTGCTGGTTCGCCAGAGTTGAAGGTCGCCCCAGGCTCGATTCTGGCCCCAACCTCCGGAACATTGTGACAATGAAGGGGTTGTAGTAACTTTGACGATTGCATGGAGCTCAAGACGAGCGTCTGGACGACAGGCAAGGTCCTCGTCATCGTGGCGAGCCTGGGTGTGACGTACGCGGTGTTCGCGGCTGCCGCCATGCGCGTGGCGATCCGGAGCCAGGAAGTCGAAGTCCCGGACGTGGTGGGCCTGACGCTCAACGACGCGTCGGCGCGACTCGATGCTCTGGGTCTTGGCCTGCGCGTCGAGGAAGGGCGACGGCCCGACGCGGCGGTCCCGATCGACCACGTGATGTCGCAGGACCCACCGCCTCAGGTGACGGCCCGGCGTGCACGAACGGTCAAGGTCTGGGTCAGCGCCGGTCCACAGGCCCGTATCGTCCCGGCCCTCATCGGCGAGTCGGCCGAGATCGCACAGTCGCGGCTGCAGGGCGATGCCGTGCGCCTGGCAGTCCTGTCCGAAATTCGATCGTCCAATTACCCCCGTGACGCCGTCGTCGCTCAGACTCCGCCCGCCAACAGCCCGGCCGAGAGCGTGTCCCTGCTGGTCAACCGGGGCGAGCGCGGTGAGACGTACGTCATGCCCGACCTCATCGGCGTCAACGGTGACCGGGCCGCCGAGATCATGCGCGGCCGAGGTTTTCGGGTGGCGTTCGTCGCCGAGCACCCGTATCCCGGCGTACCGCCTGGCGTCCTGCTGCGCCAGTACCCGCCGGCCGGATTCCAGATCGCGCCTGGCGAGCCGATCTCGCTCGAGGTGAGCCGTTGAGCGTGCGCATCGCGCCCTCCATCTTGTCGGCGGACTTCGCGGCGCTCGGCGCCGCCGTGGCCGCCGTCGAACGCGGAGGCGCCGACGCCATCCACGTCGACGTCATGGACGGCCACTTCGTGCCCAACATCACGATCGGTCCACTCGTCGTGCGCTCGCTTCACCAGATCGCCCGACTCCCCCTCGATGTCCATCTCATGATCGAGGCGCCCGACCGCTTCGTCGAAGCGTTCGTCGCGGCCGGTGCCGCGATGGTGTCCGTCCACGTCGAGGCCGACCCGCACCTCCATCGCACGATCTCGCTGATTGCCGGTCTGGGTGCCAAGGCCGGCGTCGTGCTCAACCCGGCGACCCCCGTCCACGCCCTCGATGCCATCGTGCACGACGTCGACTTCGTTCTGGTGATGTCCGTCAATCCTGGATTCGGCGGGCAACCGTTCATCGCCCGTAGCCTCGAGAAGGTGCGCGCCGTACGGGAATGC
>Ga0326597_10008354_pt1 | contig 13979 bp, 5 predicted proteins | sample RVTome_12_FD_203789 | JGI IMG/M metagenome (GOLD analysis project Ga0326597, IMG submission 203789) | Soil microbial communities from uranium-contaminated site in the Upper Colorado River Basin, Wyoming, United States - RVT100D185 | ecosystem: Environmental > Terrestrial > Soil > Contaminated >... | reverse complement strand
TCCTTGATCCTGAGCATGGCGTCCCGTCCGATGAAGTTCGCTTTGTCGAGATTCACGAAAGGATCCAGCCCGGCTTCGAATGGATTAGTGGTTTCGTCAATCTCGCGCGTATAGATGTGATACACTTTCTCGAGACGGAAAATTCCGACCGTCTTGTTGCCACACAACTGAAGTCCATGCTCCTCGCCGGCGTCGACCAGGGCGTCATACATAGTCCATGCGTAACCCGGATCGTAGATGATTTCGTAGCCAAGCTCCCCGGTAACACCGAGCCGGGCAATGATCGCATCGATCCCCGCCACCTTTGTCTGAACGCACCGGAAATACGGCAGCGCTTTGTTGGAAATGTCGGTTTCCATGATCTTTTGGAGAACCTTGCGCGAATTCGGCCCCTGGATTTCGATGATCGTGGTGCCGTTCGTCTGATCATCGATGTCGACGTCCATGTCACCGACATGCGATTCGAGCCAGCCCGGCGTCTTGTGCACGTTGAAGGCCGCCGCCGTCATCAGATAGTGATCGGGAGCAAGACACAGGACGACCAGATCATCGACGATGCCGCCTTCTTCGTTGAGGAGGCTAGTATAAAAGCAGCGTCCCGCCACCGGCTTGATGTCGGCCGCACAAACCTTCTGGATGGCGGCATGGGCTTGCTTGCCCTTGACGTGGATCTCCCCCATCTGGTGCCCGTCGAAAAGCACGGCCGTCTCTCGGCATGCTCTGACCTCTTGATCCATGGACGAGAAATGTTCCGGCATTTCCCATCCAGCGAAATCGATAAAGCCTTTGGCCCCATGTGCGACATGTTGTCCGTAATGCGGGGACCGCTTCAAAATTTTTGCCACTTCTTAGTTGCCTCCCTGCGACAGTAAGAGGGTTTCGCTGATCTGGATTTTCTCACGACCGCCTTGTTTCCGCTAGCGGCCGCGGTCCCCTTATCCGGGCCCGTTGGGGGTCTTGTCCCGGTTTCCGATTGGCGCACTGATGTGTATTATTTGTTGTTCCGGTGTGGAATGTTGGTGCCCCTGTGCCACATCTCAAAGTGCTTCTTGTGGGTTTCGAGGTAGGCGCCATCCTTGAAATACTTGTCGTAGAATTCGGTATCAAGGTGGTGCGCCTGGATGAAATAGAGAAGGTGCATTGTATCGTTGAAAGCCGGAAACTTTCCGTACTCTTCATAGATATACGTGCAGATATCCTTTACGCACTCGACGCCTTCTTCGCTGATTCCGGGCACAGCTTTCTCGAACTCTTCGTTGCTGACCTTGTGAGGCAGCACCATCCCCCGCCGTTCCCATTCATCCAGCTTCTCACCCATGCCCTTGACAGCCGCATCGACCGCCGCTGACATATTCTTGTAATAGGGTGGGCAAAAGCCCTCGAAATAGCCGTCGAGCCCAACTGGATTCGGAAACGGATCTTCCTTCGGGGTCACGAACCGCATGCCGAGCCCCTTGCAGATCGGCGTGCCGCCCATGACTACCAGCGGCGTGAACCCCCCGTGCATCCAGCCGCCGATTCCGGTTGCGGCCATCGCCAGCTGCATCAAGGTTCCCATCATGGCTCCCTCGGCGCAAAGCCAACTGACAATGATCTTTTCGAGCCGGCCGAGAGGCAGGACCTTGCTCTTGTTCAGTAGCCCCTTTTTGGCCCACTTTTCACACCCAGCGGGCCGCATGCCCTTGCGCTCATCGACGATATAATAGCCGCCACCCTTGGTATAACGGGCGCCACCTTTGGCGTCGCACATGTTGACCATGAGGCGGATCAGGTCCTGGCTGACGTCCGTCACCGGCATGAACAGGGTCGAGCCTGGCGTGTTGGTCACCCACAGGTTGTGAGCGAAAAGTCCAGGCTCCGCCTGCGGCAAGTCGAAGCGGCCATCACTGAGTTTGACTGTATACTCGTCGAAAAAGCCGCGAACTTTATTGCGGTCTTGTTTAGTTTCGTATTCCTTCATTTTCGACATTTTGTGCTTGGTTCCCTGGTACAGGAACAAGCCGTCGTCATTGGTGAAGAATAGGACGGTCCGGTGGGCGCCGACCGCACTCGGGTGCGTGCGGCCGACCGATTTCACCATGCCACCTTGGGTATCGCCCTCGCAAAGGATCGCCCCCGTGAGCCCTGTCGCCGCGGCAACCAATATTGCGATTTCATCCTCCGAAAGGGGAAATGGCTCTTTGTCGGACTTGTGGACGAACGGACCATAGGCAAGTTCCATGCCGAACCCAAATCGCCGAGACCGACGCCCCATGAGCGCTTCGAACAATGGGAAATTCCAGGCGGCCTCAACTTCCGGTCGTAATCCATAAGGCTTGTTTTGATCAGTCATGACTTATCCTCATCCAAATCTACCCGTTCGTTGGGCTTGCGGGCGAACGCGAGAAAGGGAAGCTGAAGGATGTACAAGATCACACGTGGAACGAGAAGCATGGCAACGACCGTAATCATTTCGCGAGGTGTGATGTACGTTCGCGCATCCCAGACCCCCATTCTTCCCACCATGACCAAACGACCCTTTTCGATCTCGAACTTTTGGATCGAAATCTCAAAATCACCGGCCAACGACCTAATGAGCACGCTGAATTTCCTCCCTGCGCCGGCACAGCGATATGTTTAGCGTCGCCTATGGATTTGCCGACGCCCCTTTTGCGAGGCACTTTTTCATTTATAGCGGCCTCAATAGTCATCGGGCTGCACAAGAGCGTCAGTCAAGTACTTGACAATCGAAAATGTGGACCTGGCGATGTTGACAATGGTTTCTCAAGGCCGAGTTTGCCGCCATCCTCTCCCGAGCCGCCGGAAAGAAAAAGCCCGATGCGCACCAAGGCATCGGGCTCGAGCAAGTAAAGTTGGTTGCGGGGGCCCGCAACCCCCGAGAGTTGTTCAAGTTGCGGGCAGAAATTTAGGCCCAGATCCAGGGCCCGCAGCCGTCTTAATTTGCTGTTGTTCGTGAGGGGGCTCCGCTAGGCGCGACGCGTGTGAAACTCGAGGGCCCGCTTCGACGGGCACTTCACTTACTGACTGGGTTAGATTCAGATCAGTCATCTCCAGCCCTCTTTTTGCCGGCCAGGCGCAATTGAATCGTGTCGCCGCCGCTCTATGCGCCTAATTTTCTCCGGAAAGCCCATGGACGCGCACGTCCCATTTGGGGGGCATGTTGTTGCGATAAACGCATTTCTGACCGATAAATTACCGGCGTCGTACATACGTGCGTATGCGCGACGCCTATTTCATCGCCTTGCCGGCAACCGGCCGTTTAGTCAAAAGATTTTGTCGATGTCAGGAGCCGATGCTCCCTAGAACGTGGGCTTCATCGTACCGACAGCGCCGACATCGGCACCGCCAGCCCGAATTCCCGGCCGCCGCCGCTCAGGGTCGCGACGTGAATAGCAACAACGACGTAGCCGTCGGCCCCTTTCAACAGGAGAGGCGATCCGGAATCACCTTTGACCGCGTCGCAGTCGTGGATAATCAGCTTACCCTCCAAACGCAGGGCGAGAAATCGGCAGCCATCGTGAATCGTCAGGATGTGCGCCTTGTCCTGGCCGTAGCCCGCCTGTACCACCGGTTGTCCGGCGCCGACCGCGGCCGCAAGCCGTTCGTTCGTCCATGTGGCCAAGGGCAATGTGCCGGTGGTCTCCGAAACGTCTTCCGCGAGCTCGAGGATCGCCCAGTCGGTCGCCGCCGTCTGTTCATTGGGCTTTTGCCTGAACCCATAGGCCGGCGATTTTCGGTAGTCGATAACGCGCGAGTGGCGAACGTATTCGCCCTGCCGGTAGCCAGCGACGAAATGCAGCGACGACGGAAGGATCCAATCTTGGGTCTTGCGGTTCCACAGGCAATGCGCGGCAGTCAAGACCTCCCGTCGGCCGACGACGGTGCCGGTGCAGAACCCGCCTACCGTCTTGTTGACCCGGCCGATGGCGCTCCATGGGTAAGCGCTGGAGCGGACAATTTGCCGGTCATCCTCGCCCTTGATGCCCGGAAGCCGCGGCTTGTCCGCGCCGACGGCCGGCAATCCGACCGCCAGGGCCATTGTGATCGCCGAGGCCGCCGCCACCAACGCGGACGCACGACGGCGGATGGTCAATCCTCCCGAAAGGCGCGGTTGAGGCTCGACACGATAGGTTTCAGGAAATACTCAAGCGCCGTTCGCTCGCCCGTCGCGATCATGATCTCGGCCTGCATGCCGGGATATAGATCCGCGCCGCCCAGTTTCGCCCGCAGATTGTCCTTCACCTCGATTCGGGCAAGGTAATATGTCTCGCCGGTCCGCTGGTTGGTCAGGCTGTCGGCCGACACCGCGATGACGGTGCCGTCCACCGGCTGCGCGTTGCGCTGGCTGAACGCGGTGAAACGGGCCTGCGCCGGCAGCCCGACGTAAACAACGTCGATGTCCGACGGATTGACGCGCGCCTCGATGATCAGCCGGTCCTCGCTGGGGACGATGTCGAGCAACGGGGCGCCTGACGCCACCACGCCCCCCTTCGTGTGCACCTGGAGGTTGACGACGGTGCCGCCGATCGGCGCGCGGATCACCGTCCGCCTGAGCACATCCTCGGTGGCGCGCTCCCGTTCCGCGAGATCGAAGAGCTCCGTCCGCACGTCGCGCATCTGCGTCACCACCTCGTTCATGCGGGTGGTCGTTAACTCGTTGATATGAAGATGTTTTTCGGCGGTCATCTGATTCACCTGGGCGATCCGCGCCTGGTTGCGGCGTAGGCTTCCCTCGATCTCGGCGGCGTCGCGCTGCAGTTTCCTGAGGCGCGGCCGCGGCACCACGCCGTCCCGCACCAGGCCGCTGATGTCGCTGATCTCGTCGGTGATCAAGCCGAGCTGGCGGTTTTCCGAGTCAATCTGTCCGCGCAATCCCTTGATCTCCTCGGCGAGCTGCGAGATTTGCTGCTTGAGGATGCCGACGCTTCCAGTCAATGCCTTGCGCCGGGCCTCGAAGATGCTGATCTGTCCATGCACCATCTCGGCCACCTTCGAATCGCGAAGTCCGGACCGCAGATTTTCGGGGAACTGAATTTGCGTCCGGTCGGCCTGTTCGGCCTCGAGGCGCGCCTTCAGCGCCAAGGCGGCGATCTGGCGGCCGCGCACCAGCTCGAGCGCGGCGCGCGCCTGCGTATCGTCCAGCACGACCAGCACGTCGCCCGCGTCGACCTTGTCGCCATCGCGGACGGCGATCTGGAAGACGATCCCGCCTTCGAGATGCTGGATGGTCTTGCGGTTCGATTCGACGCTGACCACGCCCGGGGCGATGGCAGCGCTGCCCAACGGCGCCAGCGCGGCCCAGCCCACGAAGCCGCCGAAGAACACGGCGATGACAGCGATCCCCGCGGCGACCGGACCGCCGAGGCGCATGTCACGCAACAGCGGGATCAAGCCGACCCGGTCCGTGCCGGTTGCCGATGTTTGTCCGACGGTCGTCGTCATCGCGAGCGCGCCTTTCTTTTCTTGGACGCGCGCGTCTTATTGCGCGTTGTCGCGGCCGATTTTCTCACCTTCGCTCGGGCCTTTTTCGGATTCGCAGCCTGCTTGCCAGGCGGATCGCCGCTTTTGTCCGCTGCCTTCGCGACAGGGGATATCGCTGCAACGGCTGCCGCCTTCGATTCCGTCGCCGCCATCGTCGCCGGATTTTGAAGTGGCGCCGCGACCGCCGTCTCCCCCGGCCGGTTCGGCGCCGATTTGGCCGGTAGATAAGTGCCTCTGAACGTCAGATTGGTGCCGATCATCGGCCGCGACGAAGACGCCATGTGTGATCGGTTGGCTGTCGCATCGCGCGACGGTTGTCGCGACGGATTGGCGACAGTCGCCATTTTCGGCTTCGGCGGTACGGACTTGATGACCGGTCGCGCCTCGATGACGGGCGGCGCCGGCCGTGCGATCCGTGCCGCGGGCCTTTCCGTATCCCCGCCTTTTAGTTTGGCGATCACCTCGTCGCGGGCACCGAACATTTCGACGGTTCCCGAACGCAGCATCAGGATCTTGTCGACGTCTTGGAGGATGCTCGGCCTATGCGCGATCACGACCACGGTGGCGCGACGTTGCTTGAGGGTGCGGATCGCATCGACGAGCGCCACCTCGCCGTCGGCGTCCAGACTGGCATTGGGCTCGTCGAAAACCAGGAACTTCGGCTCGCCGAAGACGGCGCGGGCGAGCGCGATGCGCTGGCGCTGGCCTCCGGAAAGCGCCGCGCCGCCTTCGCCGATCTCGGTGTCGTAGCCCTTGGCCATGCCGAGCACCATGTCGTGGACGCCGGCGAGCCTGGCGGCAGCGACCACGGCGTCCGGGTCGGCATCCTGCATGCGTGCGATGTTGTCCTTGACCGTGCCGGCGAACAACTCGACGTCCTGCGGCAGGTAGCCGACATGCGGCCCGAGGTCGGTGGCCTCCCACTCGGCCACGTCCATGCCGTCGAGCCGCACGTGACCGACGCTCGGCGCCAGATTGCCGACCAGGAGCCGCGCCAGCGTCGTCTTACCGACGGCCGTCGGCCCGATCAGCCCGACCGCCTCGCCGGCGGCGACCTGGAAGCTCAGGTTGCGCAGCAACGACTCCGTCGCGCCCGGATACTTGAAGGCGACGCCTTCCACCCGCACCGCGCCCTTCGGCGCCGGCAGGGGCATCGCCGGCGCTGTCGGCATCGTTTCGTCCAGTTGCTTCTTGACCCGCTCATAGGCGTTGCGGGCGGCGATCATCAGCTTCCAGGTGCCGATCGCCTGCTCCACCGGCGCCAGCGCGCGGCCCATCAGGATCGAGGCGGCGATCATGGCGCCGGCCGTCGTCTCGCCCAGAATCACCAGCCACGCGCCGAGGCTGAGGATGCCGATCTGCAGGCCCATGCGCAGCAGCCGCGAGACGGCCGTGATGGTGCCGCTGCGGGCGCTGGCGCGCGCCTGCAAATCGAGCGATTCCAGGTTCTTGCGGCTCCAGCGGCGGATCAGGCCCGGCATCATGCCCATGGCCTCGATGACGTCGGCGTTGCGGGCGGCGGACTCGGCCTGGTTGAAGGCGGCGATCGAGGCGCCGCCCGACAGCATCAGCAGGTTTCTGGTGGCGATCTCATTGGCAAGCGCGAACGCGAACAGCAATACGGCGCCGACGACGGACAGCCAGCCGAGATACGGATGCATCAGGAAGATCACGACAATGAAGATCGGCGTCCACGGGGCGTCCATGATCGGGAAGATGCTCTGGCCCGAAAGGAACATCCGCACCGTGGTCAAGTCCCGAAGCCCTTGAATTGAGGGGCCTTTCGACGACCGCAAGGCGGCGGCGACGCTGCCCGACAGCACCTGGCCAGCGAGCTGGCCGTCGAGCCAGCCGCTGATCCGGATCAGGGCGAAGGCACGCACCGCTTCCAGTGCCGCCATGGTCAGCAGCGCCAGGCCGGCAATCAGCATCAGCATCAGAAGGGTGTCGGTGCTGCGGCTGGAAAGCACCCGGTCGAAGACCTGCAGCATGTAAAGCGGCGCCGTCAGCATCAGCACGTTGATGCACATGCTGAACACGGCGACAACGGCGAACGCCCTGCCGCAGGCGGCCACGACGCCGCCGAGCAGCGGATTGGTCTGTTCGCGAACAACCTTGTTGGAAGTCATCGCCGACCCCCGGTCGTCCCATGCGCGCGGGGGAAGCCCAAGTAGTCTACCGTGCCCCCGGTGTCCCCGTTTTCATCATAGCCGATGGCGAGGTTCTTTACACCAGGAGCGTGTCCGGGTCGGCGATGCCGCTGACGCCGAGCAGCGCGACGCTGCCGCCGTTGTCGAGGGCGATCAACGTGTCGGTGACGCTGTCGGCATTGACGTCCTGCTCGCTGGTGCCGGTGATGGTGACGCCGTCCTCCAGCGACAGCGCATCCGCAGCCACATCGAAGTCGGTGATGACGTCGTCGCCGGAATTCGCCCCGAACACGAACAGGTCATCGCCGGCGCCGCCGGTGAGGGTATCGTTGCCGGTGCCGCCGATCAGCGTATCGTTGCCCGCACCGCCATCTAGGATGTCGTCGCCGTCGCTCGTCAGCGGAAGGAACGACGCGGCGACGTCGAAATCGCCGACGCTGCCTCCCTCCAAGACGTCGTCGCCGTCGCCACCGTTGATCACGTCGTCGCCGCCCCGGCCCTGAAGAAGGTTGTCGCCGGCATCGCCGGTGATCGTGTCGGCGTTCTCCGAGCCCCGAATATTCTCGATGTTTACGAACGTATCCGTGTCGCCGTGGCCGTCCTGCGCCGTGCCTTCGCCGATCGCACCGCCCGACATATCAACCACTACACCCGCCGGATCGCTTCGGTAATCGAGTCGGTCGACGCCACCGCCACCGTCGATGAAGTCGTCGCCGGCGTTGGGGCGGAAGCTCTCGCTGTTGGCGCTGCCGAGCAGAATGTCGCCGAAACTTGAGCCGCTGATCTGGTTGACGCCGCCCAGAATCGTGTCCGTGCCGACATTGGCGATGTCGCCGGCGTCCGTTCCGAACGCAGTGCCTTGCGCCAGATCAACCGTCACCCCGGCGGACGCACCTCCGTAGCTAATCCGCGTCGAGCCGTTGCCGGTAAAGGTGTCATCGCCTGCACCGCCCTCGAACTGGGTAAAGTTGGCACCATTGAAGCCCGGATACTGGCCCCCGGCCCAAAGACCGTCGGCGGTGAACATGTCGTTAAACGCCGTGCCGATCACCGTATCGATGTGGATCAGCGTGTCGGTACCAACCGAAGCATCGCCCAAAACCGTCCCTGACAGCGAAAGCGTTACCGTAATTGCGCCCGTTGCGTCCCGGTAGCTCGCCGTATTGCCGTCGAGGATGAAGCTGCCGCGGGTGCCGCCGGTCAAGGTGTCGTTGCCGGCGCCGCCGATCAAGGTGTTGTTGCCGAGGCCGCCGTCCAGGAAATCGTCCCCGTCGCCGCCGTTCAACGTGTCGCGGCCATCGCGGCCTTCCAGCCTGTTGTTGCCGGCATCGCCTATGATCACGTCGTCAAACTCGGAGCCCCGGATGTTCTCGATGTTGAAGAGCGTGTCGATGGAACCGAAACCATCCTGAACCGTGCCCTCGCCGATGGCGCCGACGGAAAGGTCGGCAACCACCCCGTTCGGCGAGTTTCGGTAATCCGCCCGGTCGATGCCGCCGCCGCCGTCGATGGTGTCGTTGCCGGCCTGGCCGCGGAAATCTTCATTTCCCGCGCTGCCGGTGATCATGTCGTCGAAGTTGGAGCCCCGGACCTGGTTGACGCCGAAGAAGGTGTCGGTGCCGATGCCGACGCCCGTGGCGGTGCCGGAACCGACGTCGGTGAATATCACCGTCGCGCCCACACCGCCGCCGGCGTTCTGTGCGTCGCGGACGCTGATTCGCGTGAACCCGTTGCCGAGAATAAGATCATCGCCGCCGCCGCCCTGAAACTCGTTGAAGACCCCGAACGCGCCGCCGTCGTAGCTGCTGAATTGGCCTCCTGACCAGGCGGAATTGGTGGTGAAGACGTCATTAAAAGCAGTCCCCAAAATGCGGTCGATGTTGAGGAGCGTATCGGTGCCCACAGACGCATCGCCAGAAACCGTGCTTGTGCCCGACAACGTCACCGCGATTGGACCGGTCGCACTTTGGTAGCTCGCCGTGTTGAAATCCAATATCGCGTCGCCGCGGGTGGCACCGGTCAGAATGTCGTTGCCGGCGCCGCCGACCAGAATGTTCATACCCGTGCCGCCATCGATGATGTCGATGGCGACACCGCCGTTGATCGTTTCGTCGCCGGCCGTGCCGGTGACGCCGATCTTGAAGCTTCCTGCATCGATGGCGCCGACCCCGTGGCCCGCCCCGATGTTGATCGTCATCGTGTTGCCGGTTTCTAGGGCGATGGTCAGAAGTCCCGATGCATTGTCGTAGAAATACGTGCCCTGAGCGCCAACGCCTGCCAAATTCGCGGTTGCCGTCGACTGAAGGTTCTGCGCCAACCCGTCGCCGAAACCGCCAACGGCTGTTTCGATGCGGAGGAAGTCCTGGCCGACGGTGAAGCCAGAGATATTGTCTGTGGCCGTCACGCCGTCGGAGTCGGAGATGGCCCGGTAGACGAATTCGTCGGTACCAATTCCGCCGGTCAGCGTGTCACTGCCACCACCCCCTTCGAGGCGGTCATCGCCGTCGCCGCCGTCGATAGAATCATTCCCGTCGTCACCGCTAATGATGTCATTGCCGTCGCCGCCGAACAGCCGGTCGTTGCCGCCGTTGCCGACCAGGACGTCGTCGCCGCCCTCGCCGCGGAGATCGTTGTTGCCGGCGTCTCCGGTGATGATGTCGGCGTTCTCCGAGCCGCGCACCTGCTCGATGTTGACCAGGGTGTCGACGGTGCCGAAGCCGTCCTCGGCCGTGCCTTCGCCGATGGCGCCGCCAGACAGGTCGACCACCACGCCGTTCGGCGAGTTGCGGTAGTCGGCGCGGTCGCTGTTGCCGCCGCCGCCGTCGATGAAGTCGTTGCCGGCCTGGCCCCGGAACGCCTCGAAACCCGGGCCGTCGCTGCCGATCAGGATGTCGTCGAAGTTCGAGCCCCGAACCTGGTTGACGCCGGTGATGAAGGTATCAACGCCGATGTTAGCGGAATCACCCGCGTTAGTGGAGAACGCCGTCCCCAGCCCCAGATTGACCGTCACCCCGTCGAGCGCGAAATTATATCCAACGCGGGTGTTGCCATTACCGGTGACGGTGTCGTCACCAGCACCACCTACGAACTCGACAAAATTCCCGAAGTTGGCGCTGTGGTTGATATCCGCGGTGAACGTGTCGTCGAAAGCAGTCCCGTTGACCCGGTCGATGGCGATCAGGGTGTCGGTGCCCACCGAGGCGTCGCCGGTGACCATCCCGGTGACCGACATGATGACCGCGATTGGTCCCGTGGCATCGCGGTAATCGGCTTGGTTAAAATCAAGCGCCGCGTCGCCGCGTATTGTGCCGGTAAGCGTGTCGTTGCCGGCGCCGCCGATCAGCAGATCCTGGCCGAGGCCGCCGTCGAGGAAGTCGTCGCCGTCGCCCCCGATCAGCGTGTCGTTGCCGTCGAGACCGAATATTGCGTCATTGCCGCCGGTGCCGATCAGGGTGTCCGGCTCATCGGTGCCGATGATTACGTCGTTGGCACCGGTCACCGTAACCGTCACCGTCGCCGTGTCGAAGCCGCCGTGGCCGTCACTGATAGTGTAGGTAAAGGTGTCTATCGCCGTCTCGCCGTCGCTCAGCGCCTGAAGCGTCTGTGAATCGGTCGGGTCGTAGCTGATGTCGCCGTTGATGTCGATGCTGACCGCCGCCCCGAGCGTACTGGTGCCATCGACGGCGGTGATTGTCACCGTATCGCCGACGTTGACGTCGAAGTCGTTGGCGAGCAGCGTCGCCGATTGGATCACGATCGCCGCGTCCTCGTCGGTTGCCGCCAGGTCGTCGCGGGCGATCGGCTCGACCTGCAGGTTGTCGGTCGCCAACGTGCGGTCGGCGAACTCCAGGAACTCGATATTCGACAGGAAATCCGAACCATCGTTGCCGCGGGTGTCGGTGACGTGGATCTCAGTGCCGGATAATTGCTCGATCCTGTAGTCGAACACGCTGCCCGAGTAGACCGCGGTGTCGATTCCGGTGCTGCCGTTCAAGTTGTCGTCACCGCCGCGTCCTTCCAGGCGGTCGTTGCCCCCAAACCCGCCATGCAGGGAGTTGTTCGCGGAATTGCCGACGATGGTGTCATCGCCGTTCGATCCGAAAACGTTCTCGAAGTTCCGGGCGATGTCGGTGCCGCCGAACCCGTCCTGGACGATCTCGTTCTCCAGGTCGACGACGATGTTGGCGGGGCCGGTCCCGATCCCGCCGATGTTAAGCTCGTCGGTGTCCGCGCCGCCATCGAGGATGTCGTTGCCCCGGGTCACGAAAATCTGCTGGAAACCGGCGCTGCCGGTAATGACGTCATCGCCGAGCGAGCCCAAGGCCGATTCGATGTTGACAAAGGTGTCGATGTTACCCTGGGCATCGATGGCGAAGCCCTCGCCGGGCGCGGTGAAGGTGATCGTCACGCCACCGTTGGGGCCGATATTGTTCTGATACGCGATAACGTCGAATCCGGCACCGCCGTCGACGAAATCGGTGCCGCCGAGCGGCTCGAAGCGCTCGTTCCCGTCGCCGCCGATGAAGGTGTCGTCGAAGTTGGTGCCCTCGACTATTTCCACGTTGATCAACATGTCGGTGCCAATCGCCGCGCCGCCGGTCACCGTGCTCGCGGCGCCGCCATTGCCACCGGTGTAGAGGATTCCCTCCGGGGCGCTGTCGTAACTGACGAAGTCGAAATCGCTGCCAGCGTCGATTACGTCGTTGCCGGCACCGGGACGGATGAAGTCGAATCCCGCGCCGCCGGTAATCTGGTCATCGCCGTCGCCGCCGTCGATAGAATCATTCCCGTCGTCACCGCTAATGATGTCATTGCCGTCGCCGCCGACCAGTCGATCGTTACCACCGTTACCGATCAGGACGTCGTCGCCGCCCTCGCCGCGCAGTTCGTTGCTGCCGTCGCTGCCGATCAGCGTGTCGGCGTTCTCCGAGCCGCGCGCGCGCTCGATGTTGACCAGGGTATCGACGGTACCGAATCCGTCGAGCGCCGTGCCGGCCGCAACGTCGACGCCGTCGACGGTCACGGTCGACGCGGACAGATTGACGACCACCCCGTTCGGCGAGTTGCGGTAGTCTGCGCGGTCGCTGCTGCCGCCGCCGCCGTCGATGAAGTCGTTGCCGGCCTGGCCGCGAAATGCTTCGAACCCCGGGCCGTCGCTGCCGATCAGCACGTCGTCGAAGTTCGAGCCCCGCACCTGGTTGACGTTCGTGAACGTATCGACGCCGACGTTGGCCGAATCGCCTGCATTGGTGGAGAACGCCGTCCCCAGCCCCAGATTGACCGTCACCCCGTCCAGTGCGCGGGCATAGCCGATGCGGGTATTGCCGTTGCCGGTGATGGTGTCGTTTCCGGCATTGCCGTCGAACTCCACGAACGTCCCAAAGTTGCCGTTGGTCGTCGCATCCGCCGTAAACGTGTCGTCGAAGGCGGTGCCGAACACGCGGTCGATGGCGATCAGGGTGTCGGTGCCGACCGAGGCGTCGCCGGTGACCGTTCCCGTCGCCGACATGGTGACCGTGATCGGGCCCGTCGCGTCGCCGTAGTCCGCCTGGTTGAAATCGAGCGCGGCGTTGCCGCGGATGGTGCCGGTCAGCGTGTCGTTGCCGGCGCCGCCGATCAGGATGTCCTGGCCGAGGCCGCCGTCGAGGAAGTCGTCGCCGTCGTCGCCGATGAGGGTATCGTTGCCGTCGTTGCCGAACAGCTGATCGTTGCCGGCGCCGCCCGTCAGCACATCGTTGCCCGTGCCGCCGTCGAGGATGTCGTTGCCCGTGCCGCCGTCGAGGATGTCGTCCCCGTCGCCGCCGAACAACGTGTCGTCGCCGTCGCTCTCCAGCGGGATGAGCGACGCGGCGATGTCGAAATTGCCAACTTGGCCGCCCTCAAGCGTGTCATTCCCGGCCCCGCCGATCAGAACGTCATTGCCGCCGCGGCCCTGAAGACGGTTGTCTCCAGCATCGCCCGTGATCGTGTCGTCGTGCTCCGAGCCGCGCACGTTCTCGATGCTGACGAGCGTATCGGTTCCGCCGGACCCGTCCTGCGCCGTTCCATCACCGATAGCGCCGCCCGACAGATCGACCACCACGCCATTCGGCGAATTGCGGTAGTCGGCGCGGTCGATTCCACCACCACCGTCAATGAAGTCGTTGCCGCCCAGCCCGCGGAAGGAGTTGTTGTTGGCATCGCCGATCAAGGTGTCGCCAAAGTTCGATCCCTGGACGTCGCTGACGCCGCCCAAGATAGTGTCCACGCCAACATTGGCGATGTCGCCCGGATCCGTGCCAAAAGCCGTGCCCGTCGCCAGGTTGACTGTCACGCGGCCGCTCGCCGTGTGATAGCCGATCCGGGTTG